>Ga0214545_1008460_pt1 | contig 16390 bp, 14 predicted proteins | sample CNSS4metaG_FD_160064 | JGI IMG/M metagenome (GOLD analysis project Ga0214545, IMG submission 160064) | Root nodule microbial communities from cowpea collected in UCLA plant growth center, Los Angeles, California, USA - CNSS4 | ecosystem: Host-associated > Plants > Roots > Nodule | place: USA... | reverse complement strand
GAGAAATATTTAAAAATAGATAAATATTTTTAAAATATTTTAAACTAAAAAATAAAAATAAAAAAGTTACTTTTTTTATTTTATTGGATAAAAATTTAAATTGTTTTAATTGAAATCTTGTGATATAGAAAGAAGATAAGAAAAAAGATTAATAACATCAAGTTTTCTAAAAATCTTAAGGGAGAAATATTTAAAAAATAGAAAATTTAAAAATCTTATAATAGAATTATATTAAAAAATAAGAAAAAATTAAAAAATATAGAAGCATTTTCAAAGTATTTTAAATTCAAAATAAAGAAAAAGTATCCGTTTTAATTGTTTTGTTAAATTTTTTTAGTTTCATAATTGAAATATAATATAATAAAAAAAAATAAGATAATGAAATATTAGTAAAATTATCATTCTCTAAAAAACAAAAAATATAAATATATAGAAACATCGAGAAATATTGACCCATAAATACATATTTAAAAAAGCATTTTAAATTAAGAATAGAAAAGATTATTATTTTTTATTAAATTTGAGAACATTTTAAGTTTTCTAATTGAAATATTGTACCACAAGAAAGTCCTAATTACTTAGGATTGACCAATTATTTGAAAGAAATTACTCTAGAGGTGGTTAAACGTATATAATAGTTTTTAAAATGCTATATTTGATTTGTTCATTGTTAGGTTACGTCAATAATTTTTTAACCTAATTGTACTTGAATTGTGGTAAGTTAGATTATAACACATTCTTTTCAATTGTTAAAAAAGAATAACAAAGTGGTGTATCATTTCGTTTAAATTTTTATTTTTTATTACTTGAAACTATTATAGAACAAAATATTATTATCATAATGGTTGCGGTAATCATAATCTATAAAACTTATTCATAAAATAAACTAAAAAATACCAAATTGGATGTATCATTCAATTTAATTTTTCAATGTTTATTACTTGACGTTATTGCATTACATTGAATGAATTTTATGTTCTAGTTATGTCTTTTATCTTTTTACATCTTTAAAAGAATAATTTGTTATATCTTGAAAGAAAAAGAAAATCTTTTATCTTAAAAACATAATTTCATAAGTTTTAAATGATTTTTATTTGAAATCTTGTACTATAGAAAAAAAAGTTAATAGAATATTACTAAAGTATCATTTTCTAAAATTTACAAAATAGAATTAAGTAAAAAGCTTATAGTAGAATTATATTTCAAAAATGAAAAATATTTCAAAATAGATAAATATTTTAAAAATATTTTAAACTAAAAAATAAAAATAAAAAAGTTACTTTTTTATTTTATTGGATAAAAATTTAAATTGTTTTAATTGAAATCTTGTGATATAGAAAGAAGATAAGAAAAAATATTAATAACATCAAGTTTTCTAAAAATCTTAAGGAAGAAATATTTAAAAAATAGAAAATTTAAAAATCTTATAATACAATTATATTAATAAATGAGAAAAAATTAAAAACTACAGAAGCTTTTCAAAGTATTTTAAATTCAAAATAAAGAAAAAGTATCTTTTTTAATTGTTTTGATAAATTTTTTAAGTTTCATAATTGAAATATAATATAATAAAAAAAAAGATAATAAAATATTAGTAAAATTATGATTGTCTAAAAAATAAAAATAAAAATATATAGAAATATTGAGAAATATTGAACCATAAATACATATTTAAAAAAAATTTTAAATTAAGAATAGAAAATATTACTATTCTTTATTAAATTTGATAACATTTTAAGTTTTCTAATTGAAATATTGTACTACAAGAAAGTCCTAATTACTTATGACTGACCAATTATTTAACATAAATTACTGTAGAGGTGGTTAAGCGTATATATTAGTTTTTAAAATGCTATATTTGATTTGTTTATTGTTAGGCTAGGTCAATAATTTTTTAACCTAATTGTACTTCAATTGTGGTAAGTTAGATTATAACACATTCTTTTCAATTGTTAAAAAAGAAGAACAAAGTGGTGTATCATTTCATTTAAATTTTTATTTTTTATTACTTGAAAATAATTGGTAATTTTTTTGATAATTAAGAAAATATTATAGAATATGTGAGAACCCCCTCTCTGCCACCCAATTCACTGAAAACAGCCCACACTCTCTCTTAATACTCTCTCCTTCCCTTTTTCTTTCTCTACCTTCTCTCTACCAGAAATCACCCAAAATTCATTGTAGTAGGTCTAAAATCCTACTCATTGTTGCAGAATTTGGGACTGAAGCTAGATCAAAACCACTTCCCCAAGGTGAGCCTTGCTTCCCTACGCGTAAGTCAACTTGTACTCCTCCCTTGTCTTCTGATTTTAGAATTTTAGGTAATTCCATCATTCTGGGTTGTGGTAGGATCTGTTCTCACCATTGGCAATTGTAATTTAGTGCCTTAGGTTGGGAGATTGAGGTGTTCTCTTTGTTGAAGAGTCTTTGCTTGTGAAAATTCCAAAGGTAAGGGGAGCTAGCCAATTCTTACTCAAAATCGTTTAAAATCTGTTTTGATGAGTCTGAACTGCATGTTTAAGCATTTAATTGATGATTGAATTGCATGATTTCCGTGTATGATGATGTTGTGATAAACCTGGACTCTTCCATGTGGGAACAGACTCGCAATCTAGTATTTTCGCCTGGGCGAGTGGCTCTCGCCTAAGCGAAAATACCAGGAAAGCCACCCCCGTTCCTACGCGAAGTCTCGCTTAGGCGAGCTGGGGTCGCTTAAGCGAGAGCTACCCTCGTCTAAGTGAACCAACCTAGCCTGAGTGAAAGTTCACCCAGGTTTTTAATTTTGCCACTATTAGAGCCTCGCCCAGGCGAGATTGACTCGCCTAAGCGAGACAACCTCTCGCCTAGGCTAGATTTTCTAGCTTGAGCGAGGGCCACTGCAGTGAATTGCTTGGAGCCCTGTTCTAAGTAGTGAAGTGATATGAATTATATTAATTTAGTGTAGTTGATCTCCTGTATGTTTGGAATGTTTTTTTTATATATGTAGTGAGTATTGAAAAGTTGATGAATATGAATTATGAGAAGTCTTGTTTGGAACGGAATTTCAAGGTAAATTCATGAGAGCTTGTTAGTGTGTAAGGACATGAGGAATCTGTATCGGATGGTATCCTGAAACTCTAATAATCATTCACGCTGATGTAGAGTAGAATGGATTATGTCGTGAGGAGTAGCAGGAAGTCCTAGTCTTTGGACTCGATTGAGTCTTAGACGCGAAGGGGACTTACCCTGTGAGGGGTTAGGTGATAACCCCTTGTGTCCAAACTCTGCAGAGTTTGGGAACCTTCACAGGTGCAGACCACCAAGAGCTCCAATGTCGCATACACAATCCGGATATCGAGTCTAAAATTATATATATAATTGTGATATGTTTGTGATTGATGATTTTGATATGAATTGTATGATTCCTCTTGATTTTAGTTAGCTCACCCTTCTTGTTTATGTATGTTTTTCTTTATGATTTCTCCTTGCTATGATCACCTGCTGTTGGTGTGAGCAGTGCCAAGTCCAGATGAAGATGCCCCTCTCCCTAACAGGAGCTGATTAGTCGTTTAGCGGTTCTGTGGTAGTTCTCGTGGGTTAGATGCCATGGAGTTTTGAGATGTTTATTTTATGTTTGAGTACCTATGTTCTTCATCAGGAATTCATAGGATATGGATATGTTTTGGATGACTGTACTAGCTGTATATTCTATATGACTGTTCTCCATACTATCTTTTGTGCTTAATCATAATATATTGTTTTATTTGATAGCGTGAAAAACTACTAAATGGGATGTTACAGAATAAAATATTATTATAATAATGGTTGTGGTAATCATAATATATAAAACTTATTCATAAAATAAAATAAAAAATACCGAATTGGATGTATCATTTAATTTAATTTTCCAATGTTTATTACTTGACGTTGTTGCATTACATTGATTGAATTTTATGTTCTAGTTATATCTTTTATCTTTTTACATCTTTAAAATAATAACTTGTTATATCTTGAAACAAAAAGAGAATCTTTTATCTTAAAAACATAATTTGATAAATTTTAAATGATTTTAATTGAAATTTTGTGCTATAGAAAAAAAAGTTAATAAAATATTACCAAAGTATCATTTTTAAAATTTAAAAAATAGAATTAACCAAAAAGCTTATAGTATAATTATATTTCAAAAATGAGAAATATTTAAAAATAGATAAATATTTTAAAAATATTTTAAACTAAAAAATAAAAATAAAAAAGTTACTTTTTTATTTTATTGGATAAATATTTAAATTGTTTTAATTGAAATCTTGTGATATAGAAAGAAGATAAGAAAAAATATTAATAACATCAAGTGTTCTAAAAATCTTAAGGAAGAAATATTAAAAATATAGAAAATTTAAAAATCTTATAATAGAATTATATTAAAAAATGAGAAAAAATTAAAAAATACATAAGCATTTTCAAAGTATTTTAAATTCAAAATGAAGAAAAAGTATCTTTTTTAATTGTTTTGATAAATTTTTTTGGTTGCATAATTGAAATATAATGTAATAAAAAAAATAAGATAATGAAATATTAGTAAAATTATCATTGTCTAAAAAATAAAAAATATAAATATATAGAAACATTGAGAATTATTCAACCATAAATACATATTTAAAAAATCATTTTAAATTAAAAATAGAAAAGATTATTATTATTTATTAAATTTGATAACATTTTAAGTTTTCTAATTGAAATATTGTACTAGAAGAAAGTCCTAATTACTTATGACTGACCAATTATTTAAAAGAAATTACTATAGAGGTTGTTAAGCGTATATATATGAGTTTTTAAAATGCTATATTTGATTTGTTCATTGTTAGGCTACGTCAATAATTTTTTAACCTAATTGTACTTCAGTTGTGGTAAGTTAGATTATAACACATTCTTTTCAATTGTTAAAAAAGAAGAACAAAGTGGTCTATCGTTTCATTTAAGTTTTTATTTTTTATTACTTGAAAATAATTTGTAATTTTATTGATAATTAAGAAAATATTATAGAATACTGGTTGTGGTAATCATAATATATAAAACTTTTTCAGAAAATAAAATAAAAAATACCAAATTGGATGTATCATTTAATTTAATTCTTCAATGTTTATTACTTGACGTTATTGCATTACATGGATTGAATTATATGTTCTAGTTATATCTTTTATCTTTTTACATCTTTAAAAGAATAACTTGTTATATCCTGAAAGAAAAAGAAAATCTTTTATCTTAAAAACATAATTTGATAAGTTTTAAATGATTTTTAATTGAAATCTTGTGCTATAGAAAAAAAAAGTTAATAAAATATTACTAAAGTATCATTTTATAAAATTTAAAAAATAGAATTAACTAAAAAGCTTATAGTATAATTATATTTCAAAAATGAGAAATATTTAAAAATAGATAAATATTTTTAACTAAAAATAAAAATAAAAATGTCACTTTTTTATTTTACTGCATAAAAATTTAAATCGTTTTAATTGAAATCTTGTGATATAGAAAGAAGATAAGAAAAAATATTAATTGTAAGGCCCAGTTTTCTGCCTTAATGTTTTAAGGGCTGCCCTTAACCTAATGGGCCTAAGGGCTGGCCCAAGGAGTAAAAACAGACCCTAATCTGCCCTAACGTTTCCACTTCCCTCACTTTCAGAAACAGTGCCTCCTTGCCTCTTTAAGCAGCTACTACGCTCTGCTAGGGTTTTGCCGACAACCTTCTTCAAGCTAGCTCAAGCCAGGTTCCACCCACGTAAGTCAACCTCGAACTCTTACGTCATATCTGGGCAAACTTTTACCATTAGGGTTTGGTATTAACTTGTGCTTATTTCTGTCTTATCGATTGTTTCCAGCTCTTTGGCCACCCTTAGGACAGTCGTGCTCGATGTGTGTGTATTAGGGGTTTTCCGCTTAGCTCTTCCAGGTAAGGGAAGCTAAGCTTCATGTTTTTTATTCACTTTGTGTATGTTTCGCTTCTGTTTCGTGTTTCTGGTGATAGTATGTTGCTTATAATGATGTCAAAATGCTTTGGGTGTCGTCATGAGTGAGTCCTTGATTGAACATGCGTGGAACAGTCGTGAGAACTGATATACTCGCCCAGGCGAGCTCATCTTGCCCAGGCGAGAATAGCGGGAACTGGCCTAGGTTTCTGCGCGAGCGCTCGCCTAGGTGATGGGCTGTATTTTTTAGCGACGAATTGTCTCGCCCAGGCGAGACCGCCTCGCCTAAGCGAGAGTTCGTGAAACCTTCCAGGGGCACTGTTGCAGTCTCGCCTAAGCGAGAGTCTGCAGCTTGAGCGAGAGCACTCCTCTTGATGCGACCCCAACAAGGCTTATAGTATTGGGCCAATGACTAGGCCCAGTCTTTTTAATTTCTTTTTATTTTCTTTTATTTTAATTAAATAAATGTGTTCTAATTAGGCTTGTTTACTAAATGCAACCCACTTTTGTAAGCTACCAATTGGTATTGGGCCTTCACAACACTTCCAACCAGCGTGCATACAGATGTGGGCCGCAAAGCCTGCTTTAACTTCTGGTGTGGATCAACAACGTATTCAAAGCACATTTCTTCATAATCAACATTTGTTTTCAACACGTGGAGTGATTTGGGCCTAGAAGCTTGTCATATCTTTCCGAAGCCCATTACCACACCTATCATTACAACAACACCTACAGCACAGTTGTTTATGCTTGCACACCTCCACGCGTCAACAAAGTTGAAGCCCATTTTCTTTCTCTCCGAATTGAAGCTATGTGTGCATTTCTGCTAAAAGCACGATTGTGGCCCATGCCTCCAAACCATTCACGGGTGCTGCTATCATGCCAACACGTGTTGGGCTACCAGCCCAATTTCACGCTCCAATTCACCAATGCTGCTAAACCAACATTCCTTTTGTTGGAGTGCCGCTAGGGTTCCTGGATCCCTATCAATTACACATTTCTTCCGCGTGACCAACAAAGGCGCAACGTTTCAATCTGAGCCCATTTCTTCCAACCCAGCTTCTGCGTAAGAAAGGGAAGGGAGCACCACTAGGGTTTCGTGACAGCTGCCGCTTGCTTTTCCATCTGCACCTTCACCATCCACCAGCCCAATTTTTGAAGATTTTTCTACACTGCCGACCCAACATCCACTTCCATTATTTGGCAGCCACATTAGGATTCCAGTCACGCATTCTGTCTTGCGTGCCATCACTTCTTCACGGCACCTGCTACTTCATAGCCTTAGATTAGGATATCGCCATTAGGATTGTTAGAATGACGTTCTCTTCTCCTTGTTCTGTTAAAACTCTCATGGTGGTCTTCTCACTATAAAAGGCCAGCCAGCTATCGTAAACCCAGCTTTTGATGAATGAGATATTCGGTAGAGAACACTCTCGCCGTTCATCAGCTCACCATAAGCCCTAGGTTAGGTCGTTACCTACTCGGGTTCCCCCAAACTAGTGAGAAACCATAGCTAACCGAGCATCATATTCATTCCGTTGCGTTTCCCTCGCTCTCTGCGAGATTCAATCGGTAGAACACCGATTGGGAGAGGTTTTTCGGCGACTATCGCGACGGAGGAGCCTCATCAAAGTGGTATTCAGAGCCACTTCTGCTGGACCGCGATCAGATAAACTTCTTCTTTATCTCTGGATTTTTTTTCGTATCTTTTTGATTCCGTATTGTTCCTGTTCTGTTGCGTCTTTTCTGATTTTCGAAGTTTTCCTTGCTTCTCTGTTTGAATCAGTGTTACTTATGTGTTTACTATTGAAATTGATTCATAGTGCTTGTTCTCTTTTTTTCTGAATCAATACCGTGATGATTTCATGTTTAGCTCTCTGAATCTGCCGCTTAATGCATGTCTGTTAGGTTTTAATTTCAGTTTTGATTACCTAGCTTTAAATTTTATAATCTTGTGTTTTTGTCTTAGGTTTTGTTAGTTCGTTTTCTATGTCAATGATTCCATAGATGTTGTCTAATTTGCGTATTGTCACTGTTTTATCTCGGTTTCAGTCCTTGTTTGGTCTATCACATGCTTCGTTTCTGTTCTGGTGTATTGTGGAGTTCATATATTGCTACTAGATCAATAGTAATATTCTGCAGTGTTTCAGTTTTCATTGTTTCGTGTTTCACTCATGCTGAGTTTGTATTTGTCCGAGTTGTCATTGCTTGTGGATTTCGCAATAATTTTTTATGATCAATGGCTATCTGTGCTTTTGATTTGTGTTGTTGTGCTGCACTTTGAATCTGCTGGCCAAGGATTGCTCCTGATCGAAGCACCTATTGAGTAAGCCACCACTGTGTTCTCTGATTTGTATCAGCATATATAACTGGAAACTCATGCTTTGATCTAGGATTTCATAGGTTGTTTCAACACCTTAATTTTTGTGCATTTTGGCTTATTGAATTAGTGCCTGGCCAGTTAGTTGCTGTTGGTGCAGTTTTGCAAATATTTTCACAGTCTCTGCTACTTGCTCTAAGTTTGAAACTGTATATGTTTTTCATGTGTTTGCTATATCACTATTTTTGTATCTATGATTAGCTTAGTGTCTAGTGTTTTTGAGATTTCTTGTGTCTCTTGAGTGTAGTCGTTTTCTAACCTGACTTTGCTTATCTAGTGTGGGTTTAGTTGCTCATGTTTCTACCTATCTGCATATGTTGATTTTGCCTTGTGCGTATGTTTGTTGGAAGCAGGCTATTATTGTTGCAACTGGGTTTATTCTTGTGTTGCTTTGCTCCATAGATGTGCAGTTTGTGTTTCCACAGATTATGGCCATTAAAAATTGTTGCAGATGTTGCATTCTGTCTTGCCTGTTCTTGTGGCTATATATTGTTATGCAACGATAAATTTGTGCATTCTGTTTTGCTTGAAAGTTGCTGCTATGGCCCAGTTTTAGTGCAGTTGATTGCTTTTGTTTGACTCACTTTTCCGTTGCAGTCTGCTGCATAGTCTAGTTGTTGGAAATTTCTAGTTCCTTGCATCTGCACTGCACTGTCTGAGAGTTTCATGTTGTCTTATGTGTTTTTCACCTTTGTTTTTTTTTCTTTTTGAGTTGAATCTCTTGAAATATGCCATATGCATTTGTTCATTGATTTGGTGGTCAAAAATTGCATTTTGTGTGAACTATTTTTCACGTTTTTGATAGCTGATAAGAAAAAGAGAATGCAATCATTGAAAAGAAAAAGAATGTTTGATGAGTACAAAAGCATCTGAAAGCGACTGAATCAGTCTTGATTGCATTTGAACACATTATTTGTTCAGCACAATATACGCTGTCTTGCACAGTTCGCAACTGCTTACTATTTTTTTTTCAATGACAATTGCATATGCTCTTGATTCAACTTAATTTGAGTCTTTGTTTGCTTTTGGTTTTGTTCATCTTAATCTAGATACATTCCTTAGGTTCTCTTTTGTGTGCCTCCTTTCTCAAATTTGAACTTTTATTGTTTTCTGCTTTTACTCTCAAATGTGGCTGACTGATCATTTGCTCTTGGTTCATTTGGCTTGCACTCACTGTTTTTGGTAGCCTTGTAGGTGATACCCTTTCTGCAAGGTGAAGCTGTGGTGAGGAAAAACCAATTGAGTGGCCACCGAGAGGAAAAATGAGTGAGTTAGGACCTTTAAGGAGGAGTACACACACTTGAGGGTGATCCATTTTGGAGGCTGGCCGAGAGAGAGACATAGCTTAGCATAGTTTATGTTCTTTGATTATGCTTTCTGTTTTCATATCACGACATTTGTGTATTATTTCTTTTTCAGTTTGCTGTTTTCCTTTCATTTGGCTTAGGTGGGAAAATGCTTTAGAGCAATCCTATCCTTAGCAAATTTGTAATAGTTTTTAAATGTGTAGTGTGAGATTCAAGGGGTTCCAAAGGCCACTTGAATTTTCACTTAGGCTTTCATCTAGTTTATGTTTTTTTTTCGCCTTTATGTTTTCTGTTTTATGCTTTTACATATCCAAGTTGTGTGTGCTTTGTGTGTTTGCCATTTATGTTTTAGGTCACCGTGATATCTAGGTGCAATGTGTTTAACACTTAGTTGACCTTCTTTTGGTCTTTAAGTTTGTACTCTCTTCACACACTTTGTCAATGTGTTTTTCACACAATCTGTTTTCATTTGAATTTTTCTTGAGAATTTTTGTGAAAGAATTCTAGAGATCTCTGGCTAGGAAAGACTTGGTTCCTAAGCTTGTCCATGTGACTCACCTCTCTTTCCTGGGAGTATCTTTAGAACTCTTTTCAACTACTTTCTCTTTAGAAATTCATCAACTTTGAAAAAAAATTGTTTTGTCAAAAGTGTTTCAAAATGAGTTTTTCTTCTTCTAGCCGTATGCATGTAGATAGGCATAATAATGTGCATTTAGGTAGGCATAATAGTAGTCATGAGTTGCATCATACCATTCATAGTGACATTCTATTCTTTGGGGAAGATATAGGACCAATATCATTTAAAGATTGGATGTGGGATATTGAGAAATTGGTGCAACCTTTGTTTAGTAAATATAGTCATATAGACATTCTTAGGCATGTTACATCTAGGTTTGTAGGACATGCATTTGATTGGTGGCAAGAGAGTCAATATCTAGCGAAAAAGGGGAGAATATCATGCATCAATACATTTTATGAATTAAAAACATGCATGTGGAAACATTTCATACCCCCTTCATTTAGGATCACTAAAGCACAACAAGCTAGGATAGAAGACTTCATTGACATTGGGGATGCATTCATCCAAAACATTGCTAAGTTTTCTAGACTAGAAAAGGATTTTAAGCACAATTTAGACTTGCTCTTGAGTGAACAAAGAAAGAGAGAAAAATATAAGAGAGAGCAAGTTAAACATCAAAAGCTTCGAGAGTTTGAAAAGACAAGAGAAAAAGAAGAGCTTGAGAAGCTTGACAAGAGGAAAAAGAGATAAATGAGAAGAAAAAAAGAGAGGAAGAAGAAAAGGCTAAAGAGGAGAGTCTAAGAAAAGTAAAAGAAGAGAATGAGAGAAAAGAATTAGAGGAAAGAGAGAAAATAAAACAAGAGAGTAATCTTAAAATACAATCAGTGGTAGAGTTAAAGTGCATTTCAAAAGAGCAAAAAGAACTTTGTGTTAGGGATTTGGTGATCAATTCTTCACCAATTACTTACATGAAGATCCCATTTTCAAAGGAGTTTTCCCATCTTTAAACTCTACTCACTTTTTCATTAAATCTTTTGTTTTGTTTTCTTCTCAAAATTTTTGTTCTCAAACTCATTCCCTTATTTCATCCTCCTCAATTTGTTTTGCCAAAACACACTTTGACATTAACATTCTTTTCAAAAATCATTCCCGTCAAGGTGTGGAACATTGTATTTGTGAAGTGGGCATAATACCATCTTTTTCAATGTTTACAAGCCCATTTTCACAACTTTCTCAATCAATTTTACTACATATTTGTTTTTGATCCTAGTGGAACTCTAACTTTTGTTGCTGTGGGCCTTCAATAACCCTCTAGATCTGAGGATAGATACTCTTCAAGAGGGAGGGGATGATGCGACCCCAATAAGGCTTATAGCATTGGGCCAATGCCTAGGCCCATTCTTTTTAATTTCTTTTTATTTTCTTTTATTTTAATTAAATAAATGTGTTCTAATTAGGTTTGTTTACTAAATGCAGCCCGCTTTTGTAAGCTACCAATTGGTATTAGGCCTTCACAACACTTCCAACCAGCGTGCATACAGATGTGGGCCGAGAAGCCTGCTTTAACTCCTGGTGTGGATCAGCAACGTATTCAAAGCACATTTCTTCATAATCAACATTTGTTTTCAACACGTGGAGTGACTTGGGCCTAGATGCTTGTCATATCTTTCCGAAGCCCATTACCACACCTATCATTACAACAACACCCGCATCACAGTTGTTTCTGCTTGCACACCTTCACGCGTCAACAAAGTTGAAGCCCACTTTCTTTCTCTCCAAATTGAAGCTATGCATGCATTTCTGCTAAAAACACGATTGCGACCCATGCCTCCAAACCATTCACGAGTGCTGCTATCATGCCAACACGTGTTGGGCTACCAACCCAATTTCACGCTCCAGTTCACCAATGCTGTTAAACCAACATTCCTTCTGTTAGAGCACCGCTAGGGTTCCTGGATCCCCATCAATTATACATTTCTTCCGCGTGTCCAACAAAGGCGCATCGTTTCAACCCGAGCCCATTTCTTCCAACCCAGCTTCTGCGTAAGAAAGGGAAGGGAGCATCACTAGGGCTTCGTGACAGCTGTCGTTTGCTTTTCGATCTACACCTTCACCATCCAGCAGCCCAATTTGAAGATTGCTCAACGCTGCCGATCCAACATCCACTTCCATTATTTGGCAGCAACGTTAGGATTCCAGTAACGCATTCTGTCACGCGTGCCATCACTTCTTCATGGCACCTGCTACTTCATAGCCTTAGATTAGGATCTCGCCGTTAGGATTGTTAGAATGTCGTTCTCTTCTCCTTGTTTTGTTAAAACTTTCATGGTGGTCTTCTCACTATAAAAGGCCAGCTAGCTATTGTAAACCCAACTGTTGATGAATGAGATATTCGATAGAGAACACTCCCGCCGTTCATCGGCTCACCATAAACCCTAGGTTACGTCGTTACCTACTCGGGTTCCCCCAAACTAGTGAGAAACCAAAGCTAACCGAGCATCATATTCATTCTGCTACGTTTCCCTCGCTCTTTGCGAGATTCAATCAGTAGAACACCGATTGGGAGAGGTTTTCCGGCGACTACCGCGACGGAGGAGCCTCATCACCTCTCGCCTGAGCGAGGACTTCCAGCTTGAGCGAGACCTAGCTTGGATTTTTGCTATGCTTTGTTTCATGAATGTTGATGGTTTTTGATTGGCTGATTTATTGATTTATTATGTATAAAGGGGTGGATATTCATGTACTATGTATGTTATGGGTGAGAACAAATGAATTGGTAATGAGCTTGGCGTGAGATATAATTGATGGTTAATCATTCATACTAAAGGACATGTTAATGGTATGCATAGGAACTTCACGATTGGTTGATAATGTATGAGTAAGGTTTTTGTAGGACATAATTCCATGACCCTTGTAACGGGGCTTGTGGTGGTGCCTCATCTTATGGACATAATTTCGTGGGCCCTTCTAAGGGATGTCCACGGTGGTGCCTCAGTGATTGGACCTAATTCCATGAACCTCGAGGTGAGAGTTCACGGTGGTGCACTGAGATCAGGACGAAATTCCATGAGGGTAACATGGTAGTGCCTCAAGGCCAGGACGTAATCCCTTTTGCTTGTTTGTATGGTTGTGTGTGGTTTTCCTCATTTGCAATGATCATCAAAGACAAATGGGGATGCTACAACTTCATGGTTATGGACGGGTATGGGGCTCACTATGGAGCCCTTAGCTGAAGAAGTTTTATTATCTAGATTTATCTTTCTGTACAAGAACTCGTGTTGTTGTCGATCCATCTTAATTAGGTTAGGCAGTGTAGGGCCTCTTCTCTTTTTGTTATGAACATGGTTGGGGCATTGTGTACCTTCATATCCAATTTTCGCACTCTCTAGATATTTATATATGTGTGACGCTTTATTAAATTGAATTTACCTATTTAATTGGGACGTTACACTTATGGTATCAGAGCGGTCGTTCCTTAGGATCTATGGTTTAGTGTGCCTTCTTAGCTACCATTGTAGCTTGTGTGTTGCTAGCTAAGCTCTCATCTAACCAAGTCTAACTCTTGTTTTTCCTGTGTGCCAGTGACATGGCACCTCAGCGTACGAACTCTCAGCCTTCTCAAGGCGACGCACCAAACATCGCCAGGGCGATAGAAGCGATGGTGGCTGCTATGACATAACAGAGTACTGCAATGATGCAACAACATCAAGCATTAATGCAGCGGTAGGCGACATCACTTGAGCAGCAGCAACTGGTTATGCAGCAGATGGAGGCTGCAAGGGTGGCTGCTGAGGACGCTCACAGACAACACATGGAGGCCCTCCGTCAGTTGGAGGAAAACAGGACCACTGCCCCTATCCACGGTCCTGAGCCAAGACCTCTCCTTCGGGAATGGAGTTTGGAAGACTTTCTGAAGCACCATTCGACTAAGTTCAATGGGAAGACCAGCGCAGATGTCGTAGATCAATGGTTGAAGGACATTGAGAGAATCTTTGATGCTAAGATGTGCCCCGAGGAGAGTAGACTGGCCTTCGCGGTGTACATGCTCACGGGTGAAGCTGAGCACTAGTGGATCAATATGAAATCCATCATGGAGGAGAGGCATGAACCAGTTACTTGGGAGGTCTTTAGGAGAAAGTTTCTCTCCGAGTACTTCCCCGACAACGTCAAATATGCTAAAGAGGTGGAGTTCTTGCAGTTGACTAGAGGAAGCAAATCTGTGGCTGAGTATGCAGAAAAGTTCAAGCATCTCAGTCGTTTCTACACCATGCCACTAGATGAAGAGTGGCGATGCAGGAAATTCGAGAACGACCTCCGTGGAGATCTTCGGCTGATGGTGACCCCACTATCCATCAAGGACTTTGTAGCCTTGGTGGAGATGGCTGGGGTTATGGAGAAGATGAAAGTGGAGGTAGAAACTCAGCACCCACACCAGCAGAGAGTGGGAGGACCATCTTGGTCCAGGCATAAGCACGAGGAGAGGAGGAACCCTATACTAGGCCTCATTCCCAATCTCAGGGGTCTAGGGAATCTTCTTCCCAGCATGACAGGATTCAGTGCTACTAGTGTGGGGGACCACACAAGAGGAATGTTTGCCCCTAACTTGCAAGCTTCAAGAGGTGCAACAATTGTGGCGAGGAAGGCCACTTTGGCAGAGATTGCCCCACCCTCGCGAGGATAGCGACGCGCACCCTAGTTCCAACCCAAGTCCAAAACCAACATAGGAGGGGAGGCAACAGGCCTCAAGCATCGGGCAGAGTGTACGCCTTGACTGGAGCGGAGGCAGCAGGCTCAGGTAACCTTGTCATGGGTCGTTGTGTGATTGCTGGTAAATCTGCATGTGTATTGTATGATTCTGGAGCGACACACTCTTTTGTGTTTGAAACTTGTGTGCAAAGGTTGGGTCTGCTGGTTTGTGAACTGCAATGTGACCTTGTGGTATCTACTCCGGCATCGGGTTTGGTCAGGACATCATCCTTGTGTGCTAGGTGTCCAGTGGAGATAGAAGGGCACATGTACAAAGTGAATCTGATCTACCTACCTCTACAGGAGTTGGAAGTGATCCTAGGAATGGATTGGCTCTCTACCAATCGTATCCTTATAGACTGCCGAGAGAAGATGTTGTTATTCCCTAACTCAGAGGAGCCTGAGTTGGTGTCGTCTCACGGGGTTATGAAGGAGCTATAGGACGGTGCTTAGTGTTTCTTGATCTTTAAACACCTAGAGGTGAAGGGAGAGGAGATGAAGTTTGTTATATCGGTGATACAAGAATTTGAAGACATGTTCCCAGAGGAAGTACCGGGATTACATGATGGCTTCTTCTTGTCTCCATTGATGCTTGCATGAAAAATGGAGGCTCCATGGATGGTGTTGGATGCGGAAGCATGAAGGAAAGAAGCTTAAGGTGTTTGGTTTGGTGTAGGTGAAAGGATTCTTAAGAGAGGTGAGGCCAACTCCTAAGGAAGAAGACTAGAGTAAACTAGAGAAGAGTTTACTCTAAGGTGAGCTCAAAAGAGATTTGTGCACAAATTTGGGCAGCAATTCATTACTCAATTTCAAGCTGAAAAATACATCTCCTAAGTCTTCTATTTATAGGCTAAAATGAGACCAAGGAGTCTCCAAAAAGTGGAGGGAAAAAGGAGTCTAGAAAGTTGAATTTTGGAGCCAAAAAGGAGCATGTGGGAGGTGTGACTTGCCACCTAAGCAAGTCACACTTGTCTTGCCATGGGAAGCTAACTCTCATCCTTGGAGAGCAAGTTTGAGAAGCTTCTAGGCTTTTCTAGAGTAGACACACTACTCTTGGCCCATTTAGCCCAATTCCCCTTTTTGGTCCAAAATTACTTTTAAATCCCAATTTCCTCTAAGGCCCAATACATGGTCCAAAGAAAACCCTATTCTACTGGGCCCAAAATACAAAGCCCAAAAGTTAAATTCTAATCTAATATTTAAACAATTTTGGCCCAAAAGATAAGAGCTTGGGCGCTCTCAACAGTTGAGGACCACTCTTCTTGTCTGCATTTGGCCAAGGCTGGCGTTTGTCATCATCCCCTCCTTCTTGCGAAGGATCTGTCCTCAGATGTACATGTTTCTTCATGACAACAGCCTTTATTATTGTTCTTCTTTGTGTCTTCCTCCTCCAGGATCAAAGACCATCCTACAACAAACACCAAACAACAAAATGAGTGTTATATTGGTAAACATCCAAACAATGCGACTCCCAATGTTCATACACCTTGTATCA
>Ga0214545_1008456_pt1 | contig 16397 bp, 13 predicted proteins | sample CNSS4metaG_FD_160064 | JGI IMG/M metagenome (GOLD analysis project Ga0214545, IMG submission 160064) | Root nodule microbial communities from cowpea collected in UCLA plant growth center, Los Angeles, California, USA - CNSS4 | ecosystem: Host-associated > Plants > Roots > Nodule | place: USA... | reverse complement strand
AAATGAAGAAAAAGAAAAGGAAGTAGAGAAAAAGATGGTGGAAATTTTATTTGTCAATGTTTTTTCTTCTACGGTTTGTGATGTCATTTTAAAGGAACAAAAGGATAAGAAAGTGAATGAAAGACACCAGCTTCCATGTTTGAAAAGGAAGCTTGTTCACAATGATTTATTATGCATTTGGTCCGCTGATGAGCAGCAAATTCGTCAAACACAAGGCATGAAATTATTTATTGTTACATATAGAGGTAGGTCGGGTAGTGTTGGCAAGAGAGGTGCTCCACGGATTGCAACCACTGGAAAGGAACAAATATGAATATATTCAACTTGAATTTGATCCTAGAGGAAGAGAATTAGTTTCAAGTTGTGGAAAAATGAAGTCATTCACAAGATCGTAATAAACTTATATTAGAAATAGTAGAAAACTAAAGCCCTAAGATTCGGGACGAATCTTCTCGAAGAAGGAGGTGTGATATGAATCACATCATAACTTAAATGGAGAAGTACTAACGCACCACTTTGCTGCAGTTACTTCATTTTTAGTTTTTGAAGTTATTAGTTTGTTTAAATATGGTCCAATTCATCGTAAAATTAGCTCACCAAATTATGTTTTGGTTTAATCAATTATTGGGCTCTGGTTTAGTTTTATTTCAAGTTGTAATGATGACCCAATTGCCTTTGGGAGACCCAGAGGATGCTTGGCTGAATTGTTTTTTGTGACTTTTGGGTTGCCATAATTTCAGTTACAATCAGTCATTAAGTTATTGGATCATTAATAGTTTTAAGTAGGATGTAATTTCAATATATGTGTCTTTTGTAATTCCATTGGTTAAACCTTCTACATAAGCTGAACCATTTTAATCAATGAAACAGGTTTGGTTTTATTCAGAAAATATAGGAGTTTTATCTCTTCTATCTTAGTGAGAGTGATTCTCCTAAGTTCTTGAGTGATTCAAAAATCCATGAGTTTTATCGAAGGTCTTTCTTCCCTTAGTGTGTTTAAACTCTTAGGTTTATCTTCCATTCTTGGAAGGGTGACGTCTATCAGTTTCCACCACATCTTCTTATCTATTTCCATTTTCTCGTTTTAAATAATTTCTCAAATTTCTTGCTTATTAACATTCCAACCTAGGTAGATCCATAAAACGAATCCACCCCTCTGGATTCACATCATTTGGTATTCAAAGCCTAGTTCAGTAGATTTGGAATAGCAATGGAAGTTTACTATTCAAAGTGTTTAATCGAAGGCAACCCATGTTTAGTTGCATTCGATTACAGAAGACAACAATGTTGTGAGCCAAAGATTGGCCGAGAAACTCGAGTTACCAACAAGCTTTCATCCGAATCAAGCATGGATCAAATTCAGTATGGGCCAATGTGTGAGAGAAGTATAATGTGATATTGCTCCCATGGACTCTTCCCATCTTCTTTTGAGATGGACATGACTTCGTTTTAAAACACTCAATCTTGATGAACGTTCCACTTATTTCAAGCACGAGAGACATAAAATGAAGTTGAAATTTATGACACCAAGACAAGTCAGAAAGGATCAACATTGGCTGCAAGACGAAATAGAAAAAGAAAGAATAGAAAAAGAAGCAATAGAAATTGCAGAAGGAAGGGAAAATGAAGAAAAAGAAAAGGCAGTAGAGAAAAAGATCATGGAACTTTTATTTGTCAATGTTTTTTGTTCTACAGTTTGTGATGTTATTTTACCGAAAGAAAAGGATAAGCAAGTGAATGAAACACACCAGCTTCCATGTTTGAAAAGGAAGCTTGCTCACAATGCTTTATTATGCATTTGGTGTGCTAATGAGCAGCAAATTCGTTAAACACAACGCATGAAATTATTTTTTGTTACATATCAAGGTAGGTGGGGTAGTGATGGCAAGAGAGGTGCTCCACGGATTGAAACCACTGGAAAGGAACAAATATGAATATATTCAAGTTGAATTTGATCCTGGAGGAAGAGAATCAAGTTGTGGAAAAATGATGTCATTCACAAGATCATAATAAACTTATATTAAAACTAGTAGAAAAATAAAGCCTTAAGATTTGGGACGAATCTTCTCGAAGAAGGAGGGTGTGATATTAATCACATCATAACTCAAATGGAGAAGTACTAACACACCACTTTGTGCAGTTAGTTCATTTTAAGGTTTTGAAGTTATTAGTTTGTTTAAATATGGTCCAATTCATTGTAAAATTGGCTTACCAAATTATGTTTCGGTTTAATCAATTAATGGGCTCTGGTTTAGTTTGATTTCAAGTTGTAATGACGACTCAATTGCAACTTAGTCATCAGCCTTTGGGAAACCAAGAGGAGGCTTGACTGAATTGTTTTTGGTAACTTTTAGGTTGCCATAATTTCAGTCACAATCGGTGATTAAGTTGTAGGATCATTAATAGTTTTAAATGGGATGTAATTTCAATATATGTGTCGTTTGTAATTCCATTGGTTAAAGCTTCTATATAAGCTGAACCATTTAATCAATGAAACAGGTTGGGTTTTATTCAGAAAATATTAGAGTTTTATCTCTTCTATCTTAGTGAGAGTGATTCTCCTAAGTTCTTGAGTGATTCAAGAATCCATGAGTTTTATCAAAGGTCTTTTTTCCTTTGTGCGTTTAAACTCTTAGGCTTATCTTCCATTCTTCGAAGTGTGACGTCTATCAGTTTCCACTATATCTTCTTATCTATTTCCATTTTCTCGTTTTAAATACTTTCTCAAATTTCTTGCTTATTAGCATTCCAACCTAGATAGACCCATAAAACAAATCCACCCCTCTGGATTCACATCATTTGGTATTCAGAGCCTGGCTCACTAGATTTGGAATAGCAATGGAAGTTTATTCTACAAGGTATTTAATCGAAGGCAGCCCATGTTTAGTTGCATTCGAGTTACCAACAACCTTTCATCCGAATCAAGCATGGATCAAATTCAGTACGGGGCAATGTGTGAAATAAGTATAATGTGATATTGCACCCATGGACTCTTCCCATCTTCAATTGGGATGCACATGACTTCGTTTTAAAACACTCAATCTGGATGACCGTTCCTCTTATTTGAGGCACGAGGGACATAAAATGAAGTTGAAATTTATGACACCAAGACAAGTCAGTAAGGATCAACATTGGCTGCAGGACGAAATAGAAAAAGAAAGAATAGAAAAAGAAGCAATAGAAACTGCAGAAGGAAGGGAAAATGAAGAAAAAGAAAAGCAAGTAGAGAAGAAGATGGTGGAAATTTTATTTTTCAATGTTTTTTCTTCTACAGTATATGATGTCATTTTACCGGAACAAAAGGATAAGCAAGCGAATGAAACATGCCAGCTTCCATGTTTGAAAAGGAAGCTTGTTCACAATGCTTTATTATGCATTTGGTCCGCTGATGAGCAAGAAATTTGTCAAGGACAACGCATGGAATTATTTATTGTTACATATCAGGGTAGGTGGGGTAGTGTTGGCAAGACAGGTGCTCCTTGGATTGCAACCACTGGAAAGGAACAAATATGAATATATTCAAGTTGAATATGATCCTGAAGGAAGAGAATCAGTTTCAAGTTGTGGAAAAATGAAGTCATTCACAAGATCATAATAAACTTATATGAAAACTAGTAGAAAAATAAAGGCTTAAGATCCAGGACGAATCTTCTCCAAGAAGGAGGGTGTGATATGAATCACATCATAACTCAAATGGACAAGTACTAACGCGCCACTTTGCTGTAGTTAGTTCATTTTTAGGTTTTGAAGTTATTCGTTTGTTTAAATATGGTCCAATTCATTGTAAAATTGGCTTACAAAATTGTGTTTTGGTTTAATCAATTAATGGGCTCTGGTTTAGTTTGATTTCAAGTTGTAATGACGACCCAATTGCAACTTAGTCACCAGCCTTTGGGAGACCAAGAGGATGTTTGGCTGATTGTTTTTGGTGACTTTTGGGTTGCCATAATTTCAGATACAATCAGTCATTAAGTAGTAGGATCATTAATAGTTTTAAGTGGGATGTAATTTCAATATATGTGTCTTTTGTAATTCCATTGGTTAAAGCTTCTATATAAGCTGAACCATTTAATCAATGAAACAGGTTGGGTTTTATTCAGAAAATATAAGAGTTTTATCTCTTCTATCTTAGTGAGAGTGATTCTCCTAAGTTCTTGAGTGATTCAAGAATCCATGAGTTTTTGTCGAAGGCCTTTTTTCCCTTTGTGCGTTTAAACTCTTAGGCTTATTTTCCATTCTTGGAACTGTGACGTCCATCAGTTTCCACTACATCTTCTTATCTATTTCCATTTTCTCGTTTTAAATAATTTCTCAAATTTCTTGCTTATTAGCATTCCAACCTAGATAGACCCATAAAACGAATCCACCCCTCTGGATTCACATCATTTGGTATTCAGAGCCTAGCTCACTAGATTTGGAATAGCAATGGAAGTTTATTCTACAAGGTGTTTAATCGAAGGCAACCCATGTTTAGTTGCATTCGATTACGGAAGACAAGAATTTTTTGAGCCAGAGATTGGTGGAGAAACTCGAGTTACCAACAACCTTTCATCCGAATCAAACATGGATCAAATTCAGTTTGGGGCAATGTGTGAAAGAAGTATAATTTGATGTTGATCCCATGGACTCTTCCCATCTTCTTTTTGGTTGGACATGACCTTGTTTTAAAACACTCAATCTTGATGAACGTTCCTTTTATTTGAGGCCTGAGGGACATAAAATGAAGTTGAAATTTATGACACAAAGACAAGTCAGTTGGGATCAACATTGGCTGAAGGACAAAATAGAAAAAGAAAGAATAGAAAAAGAAGCAATAGAAATTGCAGAAGGAACGAAAAATGCAGAAAAAGAAAATGAAGTAGAGAAAAAGATGATGGAAATTTTATTTGTCAATGTTTTTTCTTCTACAATTTGGGATGTCATTTTAGAGGAACAATAGGATAAGCAAGTGAATGAAACTCACCAACTTCCATGTTTGAAAAAGGAAGTTTGTTCATAATGCTTGATTATGCATTTGGTTCGCTGAAGAGTAGCAAATTGGTCAAGGACAATGCATGAAATTATTTATTGTTACATATCAAGGTAGGTGGGGTAGTGTTGGCAAGATAGGTGCTCCACGGATTGCAACCACTGGAAAGGAACAAATATGAATATATTCAACTTGAATTTGATCCTGGAGGAAGAGAATTAGTTTCAAGTCGTGGAAAAATGAAGTCATTCACAAGATCATAATAAACTTATATTAAAACTAGTAGAAAAATAAAGCCTTAAGATTTCGGACGAATCTTCTCGAATAAGGAGGGTTTGATATGAATCACATCATAACTCAAATGGAAAAATAATTTGGCTTACCAAATTATTTTTTGGTCTAATGAATTAATGGGCTCTGGTTTAGTTTTATTTCAAGTTGTAATGATGACCCATTTGCAGCTTAGTCATCGGCCTTTGGGAGACCTAGAGGATTCTTGGCCAAAATTTTTGTTGTGACTTTTCGGTTGCCATAATTTCAGTTACAATTAGTCATTAAGTAGTAGGATCATTGAAAATTTTAAGTGGGATGTAATTTCAATATATGTGTCTCTTGTAATTCCATTGGTTAAAGCTTTTATATAAGCTGAATCCATTTAATCAATGAAATAAGTTGGGTTTTATTCAGAAAATATTAGAGTTTTATCTCTTCTATCTTAGTGAGAGTGATTCTCCTAAGTTCTTGAGTGATTCAAGAATCCATGAGTTTTATCGAAGGTCTTTTTTCCCTTTGTGTGTTTAAACTCTTAGGTTTATCTTCCATTCTTGGAAGGGTGACGTTTATCAGTTTCCACCACATCTTCTTATCTATTTACATTTTCTCGTTTTAAATAATTTCTCAAATTTCTTGCTTATTAGCATTCTAACCTAGGTAGATCCATAAAACGAATCCACCTCTCTGGATTCACATCATTTGGTATTAAGGGCCTAGCTCACTAGATTTGGAATAGCAATGGAAGTTTATTATACAAGGTGTTTAATCGAAGGCAACCCATGTTTAGATGCATTCGATTACGGAAGACAACAATGTTGTGAGCCAAAGATTGGCCGAGAAACTCGAGTTACCAACAAGCTTTCATCTGAATCAAGCATGGATCAAATTCAGTACGGGGCAATGTGGATCAAATTCAAGTTGGGTTTTATTCAGAAAATATTAGAGTTTTATCTCTTCTATCTTAGTGAGAGTGATTCTCCTAAGTTCTTGAGTGATTCAAGAATCCATGGGTTTTATCGAAGGTCTTTTTTCCCTTTGTGTGTTTAAACACTTAGGCTTATCTTCCATTCTTCGAAGTGTGACGTCTATCAGTTTCCACTACATCTTCTTATCTATTTCAATTTTCACGTTTTAAATAATTTCTCAAATTTCTTGCTTATTAGCATTCCAACCTAGATAGATCATAAAACGAATCCGCCCCTCTGGACTCACGTCATTTGGTATTCAGACCCTTGCTCACTAGATTTGGAATAGCAATACAAGTTTATTATACAAGGTGTTTAATCGGAGGCAACCCACGTTTAGTTGCATTCGATTACGGGAGACAACAATGTTGTGAGCCAAAGATTGGTGGAGAAACTCGAGTTACCAACAAGCTTTCATCCGAATCAAGCATGGATCAAATTCAGTACGAGGCAATGTGTGAAAGAAGTGTAATGTGATATTGCTCCTTTGGACTCTTTCCATCTTCTTTTGGGATGGACATCACTTCATTTTAAAACACTCAATCTTGATGAACGTTCCCCTTATCTGAGGCATGAGGGACATAAAATGAAGTTAAAATTTATGACACCAAGACAAGTCAGTAAGGATCAACATTGGCTGGAGGACGAAATAGAAAAAGAAAGAACAAAAAATAAGCTATAGAAATTGCAGAAGGAAGGGAAAATGAAGAAAAAGAAAACGAAGTAGAGAAAAAGATGATGGAAATTTTATTTGTCAATTTTTTTCTTCTACAGTTTATGATGTCATTTTACAGGAACAAAAGGATAAGCAAGTGAATGAAACACACCAGCTTCCATGTTTGAAAAGGAAGCTTGTTCACAATGCTTTATTATGCATTTGGTCCGCTGATGAGCAGCCAATTCGTCAAACACAACGCATAGAATTTTTTATTGATACATATCAAGGCAGGTGCGGTAGTGTTGGCAAGAGAGGTGCTCCACGGATTGGAACCATTAGAAATGAACAAATATGAATATATTCAAGTTGAATTTGATCCTTGAGGAAGAGATTTAGTTTCAAGTTGTGGAAAAATGAAGTCATTCACAAGATCACAATAAACTTATATTAAAACTAGTAGCAAAATAAAGCCTTAATATTTGTGACAAATCTTCTCGAAGAACGAGGGTGTGATATGAATCACATCATAACTCAAATGGAGAAGTACTAACGCAACACTTTGTTGCACTTAGTGCATTTTTAGTTTTTGAAGTGATTAGTTTGTTTAAATATGGTCTAATTCATTGTAAAATTGGCTTACCAAATTATGTTTTGGTTTAATCAATTAATGGGCTCTGGTTTAGTTTTATTTCAAGTTGTAATGATGACCCAATTGCAACTTAGTCATCTTGGGAGACCAAGAGGATGCTTGGCTGAATTATTTTTGGTGACTTTTGGGTTGCCATAATTTCAGTTACAATCAGTCATTAATAGTTTTTAGCGGGATTTAATTTCAATATATGTGTCTTTTGGAATTCCATTAGTTAAAGCTTCTATATAAGCTGAACCATTTTTATCAATGAAACAGGTTGGGTTTTATTCAGAAAATGTTAGAGTTTTATCTCTTCTATCTTAGTGAGAGTGATTCTCCTAAATTCTTGAGTGATTCAAGAATCCATGAGTTTTATCGAAGGTCTTTCTTCCCTTTGTGTGTTTAAACTCTTAGGCTTATCTTCCATTCTTGGAAGGGTGACATCTATCCGTGTCCACTACATCTTCTTATCTATTTCCATTTTCTCGTTTTAAATAATTTCTCAAACTTCTTGCGTATTCGCATTCCAACCTAGATAGATCCATAAAATGAATCCACCCCTCTAGATTCACATCATTTGGTATTTAGAGCCTAGCTCACTAGATTTGGCATAGCAATGGAAGTTCATGATACAAGGTGTTTATCCGAAGGCAACCCATTTTTAGTTGCATTCGATTACGGAAGACAACAATGTTGTGAGCCAAAGATTGGTGGAGAAACTCGAGTTACCAACAAGCTTTCATCCGAATCAAGCATGCGGGACAATGTGTGAAAGAAGTATAATGTGATATTGCTCCCATGGACTCTTCCCATCTTCTTTTGGGATGGACATGACTTCGTTTTAATACACTCAATCTTGATGAACGTTCCCTTTATTTGAGGCCTTGGTGACATAAAATGAAGTTGAAATTTATGACACCAAGACAAGTCAGTAAGGATCAACATTGGCTGAAGGACGAAATAGAAAAAGAAGCAATAGAAACTGCAGAAGGAAGGGAAAATGAAGAAAAAGAAAAGGAAGTACAGAAAAGGATGATGGAAATTTTTTTTGTCAATGTATTTTCTTCTACAGTTTGTGATGTCATTTTACAGGAAAAAAAGGACAAGCAAGTGAATGAAACACACCTGCTTCCATGTTTGAAAAGGAAGCTTGTTCACATGCATTTGGTCCGCTGATGAGTAGCAAATTCGTCAAACACAACGCATGAAATTATTTATTGTTACATATCAAGGTAGGTGGGGTAGTGTTGGCAAGATAGGTGCTCCACGGATTGCAACCACTGGAAAGGAATAAATATGAATATATTCAAGTTGAATTTGATCCTGGAGGAAGAGAATCAGTTTCAAGTTGTCGAAAAATGATGTCATTCAGAAGACCATAATAAACTTCTATTAAAACTAGTAGAAAAATAAAGCCTTAAGATTCGGGATGAATCTTCTCGAAGAAGGAAGGTGTGATATGAATCACATCATAACTCAAATGGAGAAGTACTAACGCACCACTTTGCTGTAGTTAGTTCATTTTTAGTTTTTGCAATTATTAGTTTGTTTAAACATGGTCCAATTCATTGTAAAATTGGCTTACCAAGTTATGTTTTTGTTTAATCAATTAATGGGCTATGGTTTAGTATTATTTCAAGTTGTAATGATGACCCAATAGCAACTTAGTCATCAGCCTTTGGGAGACCAAGAGGATGCTTGGCTGAATTTTTGTTGTTGACTTTTGGGTTGCCATAATTTCAGTTATAATCGGTAATTAAGTAGTACGATCATCAATAGTTTTAAGCGGGATGTAATTTCAATATATGTGTCTTTTGTAATTCCATGGGTTAAAGCTTCTATATAAGCTGAACCATTTTATTCAATGAAACAAGTTCGGATTTATTAAGAAAATATTAGAGTTTTATCTCTTTTATATTAGTGAGAGTGATTCTCCTAAGTTCTTGAGTGATTCAAGAATCCATGAGTTTTATCGAAGGTCTTTTTTCCCTTTATGTGTTTAAACTCTTAGGCTTATCTTCCACTCTTGGAAGTGTGACGTCTATTAGTTTTCACTACATCTTCTTATCTATTTCCATTTTCTCCTTTTCAATAATTTCTCAAATTTCTTGCTTATTAGCATTCCAACATAGATAGATCCGTAAAACGAATCCACCGCTCTGGATTCACATCATTTGGTATTCAGAGCCTAATCATTATATTTGGAATAGCAATGGATGTTTATTATACAAGGTGTTTAATCGAAGGCAACCCATGTTTAGTTGAATCTCTTAACTCAGACCATACCAACTGCTCTAGCTATTTTTCCTATCAAGTTCAACGTCTTAGAAGTGGGGGAAAAAAATTTCAAGTCAAAACAAGCTCCGTAGCTACCAAAACAAAAATCCAGAAGTTAAATGCCAGATTCGGACACTATTCAGACACTATTCACTACTACAAATGACACTATTCATGCGTCCCGCGACACTATTCACTACACTACACAAAAACACACAGGAATGGAAACAGGCACTGAACTTAACACAACATTAACATCACAATGAACATATACCAACTCAACCACACTTGAACTACACACACACACAAAAACACAAAACACAAACACACTGGAAATTTTACTATGAACGAAACGATTGGTCCCCGGCAGCGGCGCCAAATTTGATAGAGGTCGTACCCCACAAAATTAAAACATATTAAATATAGTATATGAAAGTGAACCAAGTCGTCTCCCAACGACCAATATTTTCATTTAAAGCGAAATTTCCAGATTAACACAACAATAAAACACAAGGGGGGGGGTTTTGAAGAGAGGTTGAAGATGATGGAGCGGCTGGCCTCCTCTCATGCAGACCTAATTCGTGGTCATATCACCCCCTGCCACTCAGAATTACAAAACTGCCATTATGAGCCGCAAAATTACAAAAATGCCACTCTGGGCCTCAAATGTTGACCCATTGACTTTGCTGACGTGGAAATGACATGGAAATGATGTGGCAATGATGTGGAAAGTTTCTTCAACTAAATATTAATGTCCAAGCTCCAAAATTGCTTCACCCAAATACCTAAAAATAATTAAAAACAAAAATTAGGCCAAATAATGTGAAATCAGTCCAAATTCGGAACAGTGGCCCAATAAAGCCCAACAGATGAAAAACACTCTAATGATGAACAATTAAGCACTAATCAGCTGTCTAATGGGTACACAAAGGCTAGTGAAATGGAAGAAAATAATGACTCATCACTTATCTTCCACTCTTGGAAGTGTGACGTCTATCAGTTTCCACTACATTTTCTTATCTATTTCCATTTTATCGTTTTAAATAATTTCTCAAATTTCTTGCTTATTAGCATTCCAACCTAGATAGATCCATAAAATAAATCCACCCCTCTAGATTCACATCATTTGGTATTTAGAGCCTAGCTCACTAGATTTTGAATAGTTATGGAAGTTTATTATACAAGGTGTTTAATCGAAGGCAACCCATGTTTGGTTGTATTCGATTACGGAAGACAACAATGATGTGAGCCAAAGATTGGTGGAGAAACTCGAGTTACGAACAAGCTTTCATCCGAATCAACCATGGATCAAATTCAGTACGGGCAATGTGTGAAAGAAGTATAATGTGATATTGCACCCATGGACTCTTCCCATCTTCTTTTGGGATGAACATGACTTCGTTTTAAAACACTCAATCTTGATGAACGTTCCCCTTATTTGAGGCATGTCTGACTTTTGGGTTGCCATAATTTCAGTTACAATCAGTCATTAAGTAGTAGGATCATTAATAGTTTTTAGCGGGATTTAATTTCAATATATGTGTCTTTTGGAATTCCATTGGTTAAAGCTTCTATATAAGCTGAACCATTTTTATCAATGAAACAGGTTAGGTTTTATGCAGAAAATATAAGAGTTTTATCTCTTTTATCTTAGTGAGAGTTATTCTCCTAAGTTCTTGAGTGATTCAAGAATCCATGAGTTTTATCGAAGGTCTTTTTTCCCTTTGTGTGTTTAAACTCTTAGGCTTATCTTCCACTCTTGGAAATGTGACGTCTATCAGTTTCCACTATATTTTCTTATCTATTTCCCTTTTCTCGTTTTAAATAATTTCTCAAATTTCTTGCTTATTAGCATTCCAACCTAGATAGATCCATAAAACGAATCCACCCCTCTAGATTTACATCATTTGGTATTTAGAGCCTAGCTCACTAGATTTTGAATAGTAATGGAAGTTTATTATACAAGGTGTTTAATCGAAGGCAACCCATGTTTGGTTGCATTCGATTACGGAAGACAACAATGTTGTGAGCCAAAGATTGGTAGAGAAACTCGAGTTACGAACAAGCTTTCATCCGAATCAACCATGGATCAAATTCAGTACGGGCAATGTGTGAAAGAAGTATAATGTGATATTGCACCCATGGACTCTTCCCATCTTCTTTTGGGATGAACATGACTTCGTTTTAAAACACTCAATCTTGATGAACGTTCCCCTTATTTGAGGCATGTCTGACTTTTGGGTTGCCATAATTTCAGTTACAATCAGTCATTAAGTAGTAGGATCATTAATAGTTTTTAGCGGGATTTAATTTCAATATATGTGTCTTTTGGAATTCCATTGGTTAAAGCTTCTATATAAGCTGAACCATTTTTATCAATGAAACAGGTTAGGTTTTATGCAGAAAATATAAGAGTTTTATCTCTTTTATCTTAGTGAGAGTTATTCTCCTAAGTTCTTGAGTGATTCAAGAATCCATGAGTTTTATCGAAGGTCTTTTTTCCCTTTGTGTGTTTAAACTCTTAGGCTTATCTTCCACTCTTGGAAGTGTGACGTCTATCAGTTTCCACTACATTTTCTTATCTATTTCCATTTTCTCGTTTTAAATAATTTCTCAAATTTCTTGCTTATTAGCATTCCAACCTAGATAGATCCATAAAACGAATCCACCCCTCTAGATTCACATCATTTGGTATTTAGAGCCTAGCTCACTAGATTTTGAATAGTAATGGAAGTTTATTATACAAGGTGTTTAATCGAAGGCAACCCATGTTTGGTTGCATTCGATTACGAAAGACAACAATGTTGTGAGCCAAAGATTGGTAGAGAAACTCGAGTTACGAACAAGCTTTCATCTGAATCAACCATGGATCAAATTCAGTACGGGCAATGTGTGAAAGAAGTATAATGTGATATTGCTCCCATGGACTCTTCCCATCTTCTTTTGGGATGAACATGACTTCGTTTTAAAACACTCAATCTTAATGAACGTTCCCCTTATTTGAGGCATGTCTGACTTTTGGGTTGCCATAATTTCAGTTATAATCAGTCATTAAGTAGTAGGATCATTAATAGTTTTTAGCGTGATTTAATTTCAATATATGTGTCTTTTGGAATTCCATTGGTTAAAGCTTCTATATAAGCTGAACCATTTTTATGAATGAAACAGGTTGGGTTTTATGCGGAAAATATCAGAGTTTTATCTCTTTGATCTTAGTGAGAGTGATTCTCCTAAGTTCTTGAGTGATTCAAGAATCCATGAGTTTTATCGAAGGTCTTTTTTCCCTTTGTGTGTTTAAACTCTTAGGCTTATCTTCCACTCTTGGAAGTGTGACGTCTATCAGTTTCCACTACATTTTCTTATCTATTTCCATTTTCTCGTTTTAAATAATTTCTCAAATTTCTTGCTTATTAGCATTCCAACCTAGGTAGATCCATAAAACGAATCCACCCCTTTGGATTCACATCATTTGGTATTCAGAGCTTAGCTCACTAGATTTGGCATAACAATGGAAGTTTATTATACAAGGTGTTTAATCGACGACAACCAATGTTTAGTTGCATTCGATTATGGAAGACAACGGAAGACAACAATGTTGTGAGCCAAAGATTACTGGAGAAACTCGAGTTACCAACAAGCTTTGATCTGAATCAAGCATGGATCAAATTCAGTACGGGGCAATGTGTGAAAGAAGTATAATGTGATCTAGCTCCCATGGACTTGTCCCATCATCTTTTTGGATGGACATGACTTCATTTTAAAACACTCAATCTTGATGAACGTTCCCCTTATTTGGGACATAAAATAAAGTTGAAATTTATGACACCAAGACAAGTCAGTAAGGATCAACATTGGCTGAAGGACGAAATAGAAAAAGAAGCAATAAAAACTACAGAAGGAGGGGAAAATGAAAAACAAGAAAAGGAAGTAGAGAAAAAGATGATGGAAATTTTATTTATCAATGTTTTTTCTTCTATAGTTTGTGATGTCATTTTACAAGAACAAAAGGATAAGCACGTGAATGAAACACACCAGCTTCCATGTCTGAAAAGATAGCTTGTCCACAATGCTTGATTATGCATTTGGTCCGCCGATGAGCAGCCAATTCGTCAACCACAACGCATAGAATTATTTAAATTTACATATCAAGGTAGGTGCGGTAGTGTTGGCAAGAGAGGTGCTCCACGGATTGGAACCACTAGAAAGGAACAAATATGAATATATTCAAGTTGAATTTGATCTTTGAGGAAGAGATTTAGTTTCAAGTTGTGGAAAAATGAAGTCATTCACAAGATCACAATAAACTTATATTAAAACTAGTAGCAAAATAAAGCCTTAATATTTCTGACGAATCTTCTCGAAGAAGGAGGGTGTGATATGAATCACATTATAACTCAAATGGAGAAGTACTAACGCACCACTTTGCTGCACTTAGTGCATTTTTAGTTTTTGAAATGATTAGTTTGTTTAAATATGGTCCAATTCATCGTAAAATTGGCTTACCAAATTATGTTTTGGTTTAATCAATTAATGGGCTCTAGTTTAGTTTTATTTCAAGTTGTAATGATGACCCAATTGCAACTTAGTCATTAGCCTTTGGGAGACCAAGAGGATGCTTGGCTGAATTATTTTTGGTGACTTTTGGGTTGCCATAATTTCAGTTACAATCAGTCATTAAGTAGTAGGATCATTAATAGTTTTTAGCGGGATTTAATTTCAATATATGTGTCTTTTGTAATTCCATTGGTTAAAGCTTCTATATAAGCTGAACCATTTTAATCAATGAAAATATTAGAGTTTTATCTCTTTTATCTTAGTGAGAGTGATTCTCCCAAGTTCTTGAGTGATTCAAGAATCCATGAGTTTTATCGAAGGTCTTTTTTCCCTTTGTGTGTTTAAACTCTTAGGCTTATCTTCCACTCTTGGAAGTGTGACGACTATCAGTTTCCACTACATTTTGTTATCTATTTCCATTTTCTCCTTTTAAATAATTTCTCAAATTTCTTGCTTATTAGCATTCCAACCTAGATAGATCCATAAAAAGAATCCACCCCTCTGGATTCACATCATTTGGTATTTAGAGCCTAGCTCACTAGATTTGGAATAGAATTGGAAGTTTATTATACAAGGTGTTTAATCGAAGGCAACCCATGTTTAGTTGCATTCGATTACGGAAGACAACAATGTTGTGAGCAAAAGATTGGTGGAGAAACTCGAGTTACCAACAAGCGTTTATCCGAATCAAGCATGGATCAAATTCAGTACGGGGCAATGTGTGAAAGAAGTATAATGTGATATTGCTCCCATGGACTCTTCCCATCTTGATGAAGGATTAACTTTTTTTTTCTTTTAACATTATTGAATATGGTGTGAGTTGATTAAGAAAGCTAAGTGAAATCTCCACCGGACATTAAGATAACAAGCTATCTAGATGTGAAGGTTCCTTTCACAAAGCTCAAGAGAAGAGGATGATGGATTGATTCAAAAGAAAAAGGAAATGGAAAGCACATAAATAATAGAAAACCAAGAACAATTAAAGGCAGAACAAAACATAAAATGGAAAGGAAAGAAATGGTAAAAATGTGAGGAGCACGCCATTACAAGGCTAGGCTAGAAGCCATGACAACCTTGAAGATGAGTGGATGTGTGCCGCCACTTGCTATGCAAGATAAGGCTTAAAAGTATTCACTCCCTAGGGAGGAAACTCTCACGAATGGTTGAGACACAAGAGTGTTTTTACTTCAAAATGTTCAACCCTTTTACATGTCTAGGAGCTCCCCTTATATAGAAGAGTTTAGGGGCCTTTAAGCAAATAAAAGATACCTAAGGATGTCTCTACAAAAACCTAGCCCTAGCTTCTAGAAACTAGGTCAAATAAGGTTACAAAAATGAGAGACAAAAGAGCCAACTGTGGTGTGTGCAAGGCTAATTTCGTTCTAGCACAAAAGGAGACAAAAAATGTGTCTCATATGTCTCCAAAATGTGGCCAGAGTGTGCTAAAAACAAAGTAGACCAAAGGTACATTGGTACACTTGTTTTATGCCTTTTACTTTATGCTTTATGTCTTTGCTTTACTCTCTCCTCCACATCATTTATGCTCCCCAATCACCATGCACCACCTAGCATTGCTTTCTTACTCCTAATTAACCTACAAAGCAAATAAACATAGATTAGCATGTTGGCTTAAGTCAAGTCAACTATAGTCAATAAGTCAAACCTAGTCAAAGGTCAACAAGTCAACTAAAGTTGATTCAACTAAGTCAACTAAGGGAATAAAAAATAACAAACACAAATGAAAGGAATGAAGGATTAGTGAACTTCCTCTCTAAACAAGCTTAGTCTTCTTAAGCATGTGCCTCCATCTTTGGTTGGGGTCAATCCTTCATCACATCTTCTTTTAGGATGGACATGACTTCATTTTAAAACACTCCATCTTGATGAACGTTCCCCTTATTTGATGGCTTCTTCTGGTCTCCATTGAAGCTTGCATGAAGAAGGGAGGCTCCATGGATGGTGTTGGATGCGGAAGCATGAAGGAAAAAAGCTTAAGGTGTTTGGTTTGGTGTAGGTGAAAGGATTCTTAAGAGAGGTGAGGCCAACTCCTAAGGAAGAAGACTAGAGTAA
>Ga0214545_1008454_pt1 | contig 16399 bp, 9 predicted proteins | sample CNSS4metaG_FD_160064 | JGI IMG/M metagenome (GOLD analysis project Ga0214545, IMG submission 160064) | Root nodule microbial communities from cowpea collected in UCLA plant growth center, Los Angeles, California, USA - CNSS4 | ecosystem: Host-associated > Plants > Roots > Nodule | place: USA... | reverse complement strand
GAGGAAATAAAATAAAATCATCGCAAAGAAATTAAAAAAGCAAAATCACAAACCTCGGGTGCACTCATATGGAATGCCTTGTTTTTCTGTGGAGAATGATACCCTGCTTTTTTTCCAGAGGAATCTCCAGATTTTAAAATAGAAATATCTTGTTTCCTTGGGACTGTTGCATTTGCATCAACAGTAGCATCAGTAGAAGCAACCAGTTTTGAAGAACCATTTTCAGTTTCATCTATTTTTGATTTTAACCTTGGAGCACCAGCAGACATATTTTTAAGTGTGCCATCCAATTCATTATCCCTAATGTTATCCAGGAATTTTGATGAATCTACTGTCTCCATACTTCGAAGAGCTTGCCCTCGTAGCATGGATGAAGACAACTTTGTTGGGGATTTTTCTTTAGGAGAAACCAACTTATCAAGCTGCTGAAGTATTTTTGAAGCCATCTCACTAGACTTTGAGGGTAAAGGAGGAATGCTGGTACTAGGCATGGTGTTATCTACAGTTTCTGCAGACAATTTTGAATGTGTATGCCTAACTTCACCCAGCAGATTAGGCTTCTGCATGGAAGATGAGGGTTGTTGAGCAGCATCAGTACCAACTACACTCCTATCTATAGAATGAGGGTTTCCCAAATGAGATGAGGTCAATCTATTAGAAGATAGAAGATTAGACTTGTGACGGATTCTGCGTATAGGACCAAAAGATCCTATATCATTATCTAATACAGAACTTCTACGTTTTAATAGCTGCAAAAAAAAAAGGAGGGAAAATAAGGAAAAATCCAATAAAATATCCCCGAGAGATCTTAAACAAATGAACTAAAAACAATAGGACTTGCAATCATATGAATCAGTACCCCTTGTTTAGATCCAGAAAGCATATGATGATCAGTTACATGCTGAGCTGAAGATGATGGCTCACCTTCAACAGCAACACTGGTACCCTGTAAGAGAAACCAAATAAATTTCAACACCAGATACATAATGATAAAAAATATCATTCAGTAAACGGGCAAACCTTGGGTAGAGAGCCTGGATGAACCCTTGAATAAGGTGTTCGAGCCATATTATATATTGCTGATCTGCCACGAGATCTTGGAGTCACAAAACCATTTTCATGAACCCTGGTAAGGGTAGTAGTCCTTGGCACAATTGACATAATAGGTGATTTTTGAGCAAAATTTTGACTTTTCAGTAGTGTAGGATCCTCCCTGGGAGAACTTCGCAAGCCTAACATTGATGGTGATAACTTTGAAGACCTGCTACCCATGTAAGCCTTGGCAAGCTCAGCAGGGGAAGCAATATCATCAACAGAAACCTGTAGGCATAATATAAGAAGACAGATGAAACAAAACAGGTAATTAATAATTTTACAATTACAATGAAACATGTATGAAAGATAGGTATGAAGCAAATGATCATACATTTGAAGTAACCTTCGCAACGTATGGGGTTGAAACAAGATCCATCACATTTTCTACTGCTGGAGTTTTGGGATATTCTTCCCTTTGTGCACGAGGTAAAATTGGATCTGACGGAATCACTTCTCTGCTCTTCCTTTCTTCCTCAACAGAAGAACCAACAGTTCTTGATCGCATAACTTCGGTCAAATGCTCTATCTCTGATCTGTGGAATAATATAATTTTATTACATTCAAACTTGTCCTAAAAGGAATGTTGTAATACTACAAAATGAAACAAATTTGCAATGGAATACAGAAGATGCAAAGTGCAAGTTTCAAAACAAGAAGTCCATAAATTCAATAAATATTGCAGCTTGTGCAAATCACAAACAACCACCAATCACTACACATACTATGAATGAAGTGGGCTCAACTACATGATCAAGGGGCAACATTGGCTCTGTTAAGAACCAAAGGATCGTACCACCAATCCACATCATAAAGATACAACTAAGTTATATGTTGGAAGGAAGTACTAGACACAGACAGATCAACCCAACACCAGAATCAGCGGTGCTACAGGCAGTCATGCACGTCATAGAAAAATACCTGGTGAAAGTTTTTTGCTTCAGCAGTTTCTCAAGTTCAGTTAATCCATCTCCATCAGAACTTTGAATACTAGTTTCACCTACTACTCCTTTTTGCTTGCCCGAGTATTCATTTCCAACCTATTCCTCAAACAGAAAAACAAAATGATAATCACAACAACAATAACAGGAACTAATATCAATAAACATGGCATAAAAGACAAGAATCAAATATTAGTAGCAATAATAGCAACGTGGGTATTTTAGGTTGCCTAAGTCCCACTTCAAGTAGTATGAGATGCTCATGGAGCATTTAAGAGTTTGGTTATCCCACCTAAGTAGCTAGCTTTTGAGGGTAGCTTCCCCAAGTGCATGGGTACTACTTATCAATTAATATTAGAGCTAATTGTTGATGTCTCGGAAAGTGCTGCTAAGTGAGGTGTCATTTAGTGAAAGTCCTCTAGAATCGGCTCTTTGGGGCAGAGCTACGATATGAAGTTCGGTAGGCACCCCAATTAATTTAACAAACAAGGAGCAGAGTTATTCAACCAAATCAATTGAACATGTTTTGAATTTCCAGTGAAAACTATCCATCTTGGCATATTATACATTCAAAATTATATTCCTTTGAAAGAGAGACAAAATAATCATCGAAGAGTCTGAGCTCTCAATAATGATTTGTCAACAAAAAAAAAATAGTGTATCAATAATCAAGAGAAAAAAGTAAAGCTTCACTATTACTCAATCTTCATAACTGGGTAATTTTATGCTGTAATTTAATAATGAAGAAGCCAACGAATTACTAGCAGCACAGTAGAAATGCATGCTTATCAACACCCAAAATACTATTCATAAGGAGAAGCGAACACATATAAGATGTAAAGCATGTCTACTTACAATGAGAGCTGTTTCCTGGTGATGGTCCCTCACTTCCTGTACTACTTCTGTGCCAAAATATATATACCATAAATAAAAAAAGGAATCATATTTCTCACTCAAATATCAGAGAACAGCAAACAAAATAAAAAGGAAATTAAAAAAATGAAAATTCACATAAAATTTACAACTAACAAGTTACATGGGCATTGGTTCCCAAAATGAAAAATAGGGAAAGCAGAAAGCCCAGAGAAAAATTTCATAGCATTGATTCCCATTTCTCATTTACACTTTCCTACTCTCAACTTTGAAATTAGATAAGCAACACAAACCATTTGCAGCATGTTTGTATGTGTAGAAAGATGATGAGATGAAAGAAAAGGAAAGAAAATGATGGAATAAGATGCTTTAGAAAACCAGAAATAAATGGAATGTGTAAATTCCAATGGGTCCAATAATCAAAACTTTCAATATTACACACTGTTGAACCAACTGCATTTCTCATTGTATCTTTATATATACATCCAACCCCTTCCCTGCACAATTTAACATTACGTCACCCATCCCGTCGCCTTTGTCTCTTGTGCAGACAAAACACCAAACCCCCTCTCCTCCTTTGCAGAAACTTTACCTGTTCTATTAATTTATTTATTATAATAGAAATAATATCATTTTAAAATACTAAATAATAAATATAACATATAACATTCAAAAAAATAATCAATATTCATAGTTAATGACAAAAATAATATTGATAATAAAATGATAAATGCTAATATTAAAAATATATTAATAATGAAATTATTATTAATAATAATAACTTATTTTATCTTTCTTCTTTAGTTTCTTTCAAATCAAACACATACATACACCTTTACATTCTCATTAATTTCCTCCCTCTTTCCACCCTATTTCACTTCAACCAAACAAACCCATCTTCCACTTATTTCTGACACATTTCTCCTCTTTCCTTCCGGCGGATTTCTTTCTTCCCAAGCAAACAAAGGCTTAATAGCACAAATTATACCACACTACTTACATTCTTATAGATACTGTTTACAAACTAATTCCACGTTACAAATGATGGAAACCACTGAGAGAATCTACAACTCTACAACCAACCCAAAGCCAAGCCAAATCGGTTCAGGGATGCAGAATCTAGTTCCCAAACCCCCACATGCACTTTTCTCTAGAAAGCAACCACTTCCTGTAAACTCAAAAAACAAAAATCCCGACCTTGTGCTCCATGCCAACATTCTAAGTGAAGAAGAGAGTTTCCTTCGTTTACACACACCCAGTTTCATTCTATCCTTTCACCCACATCCTCAATACACCAAACTCAATTTAAAACCCGCATTTCCATCACATTAAATTACAGCACCATCTTGTTATATAAGACAAGTTTTATAATTTAGTAACAGGATACACAGTATCACACAACAGGATTTTTTCACAAATGTTCAGAAACACGTAACATAGCGCAAAATTCTCATGCTTTTAGACAATTAAGATTCCATGAACTAAAATTCAATTAGTTCAGAAATGTACACACAATAATAGTGATAATAATTATCCAAATCCCGCCTTAAATGCTTTAAAAATTGAACACATTGACATTATTAATTGTCAGCACTAACAACGCCGAAAGAGATAATATTATAGTGAAATAAATAAAAAACACATGCAAAAGAAAAACCTAAATTATAAGGTATCAATTTAAATTAATTGATAATGTGTTCAGAGAGAAACCTTGTGGTGTTGGTGCTGCTGCTGCTGGTCCTGGTGGTGCGGGAAGGCGTTTGAGGAAAAGCGAGCCGAAGAGTTTGTGAGCGCTGGAAGCGATTAGTCTCTGCGCGGGATCGACGAGCTTTGAGAACCAACCGTTGTTTCGGTTAGGGTTTCGCAGCGCTGTCGGTGGACGATCATACGGCGTCGTTTGAGTTTTGCGTAAGGGTCTTTTACGGAACTTGCCAAACCCCCCGCCGCCGCCTTCGTAAGGGTTCTCTTCATGCGCCGGCGCCATGAGAGAAAAAGAGAGAGCTTCGAATTCGAGAGAAGAAGAAGTTAAGAGAGAGCAAAATTAGGGTTTTAATCGCAGAGATAGAAAGAGAGGAGAGAGAAAAAAAACAAAAAATAAAAATTAAGTAAAATAAAATAGAAAAATAAATAAATAATTGTAAAAGGAAAATGAAACAGGTAACGGATATCCGATGAGCGCGGAAGCGAATCTCTCACTACTTTTGTATTATTATTTTGTCTAAAATAACTTTTTGTTCCTCAAAAATTATATTTTACATATGAACCTTAATTAATTTTTTTATTATTGTAGTATTTAATAAAAAAGTAATTTCTACTATGTTCTGTTATTGATGTACATTAAATAATACGATTCATTCGTAGCTTATTGTAAGTGATAAGGTAGTTCTTTTTATCCCAAATAAATGTTTACATACTGTTTTCATCGTAAATATTTTTTTTTCCAACTTTGATGTTTACAAAACTTATTGTTTATTTTAGTAAGTTGTTTTATTGATATTTTTTAAATAAAAAATTGTTTGAAAAATAATTATGTCAATGAAAAAATATGATAATTCACATAAATCCTTACAATTATTTTTTTTTCTAAGACAACAAAAATCGATAAGGATGATAAGAATACTAGTTTGTCAAGATTTGCATTATAATATCTTTTCTTTTATATTTGCCAATAATAATAATAAAAAATCAAATATTAAAAGGATTTTTCGTCTTAGAGTTATAATTTGTATATTTAACGAATCCAACCATTCACATAACTTTTTTGAAAATTCTTGAATACTTAGAAGTATTTTAAGTTGTTTTTATTATTAGGACTTAATGTAAGTTTACTTTTTAATTATTTGATCATTCGTTACACCTGTACAACTTTTTTTTTATTTATTGGAGTTTTTATTAGTGATAGGTAGTTTTTTTTTTTTAATCGTTTTAGAGGTGTTTTTAATTTATTAAAATTTTGTTGGTTTGGATTTATGAAGTATTGTCATTGATTAGGTAATATTTTAATCTATTTGAATCATTAAAAATCATATGCAAATCTATTTTTTTTAATCTATTAAAACGGGTTTTTAATATATTAAACATTTATTTTGTACACTTATGTTCTAATTAAAATGACAAGTTAATAGAATGAATTGTAATTTTAACATTTTAACTAATAAGTAAAACTAATAAAATGAATTGTAATTTTAATCCATTTGACAAATTGAATTTTATATAATCTCTTATTTTAAAATCAATTCACATGAAATCAAAATTATTCTTTTTAAAATCACTTACAGAAAGAATCCAAACTATGTTGGAAATTGTTTTTTAGACTTTTTTTTTTTTGTGCATTTGTGTAATCACTATCTTGATTTGAAAACATGGAGATTTAGCTAAGTTTTTTCTTCATTGATGTGATGACTTAGTTCTAGGTGATATTGTTCTTATCTCTCAATTAAATTTTAGCCTTTATATGTTCTTGAATAGGGTTTCCAAGTGTAATGTAGTAATAGGTATTACTAAGAGAGTAATAAGTTGTGTAGAATTGAATATTTGGTTTGTTTTAGTTGTTTACTTTTATTTTCACTATTTGGTTGTTTGTTTTGTAAAAATTTTGAAATCATAGTGTGATCTTAATTGGTGTGGTTGAATAACTAGGTATGACTTTATATAGTGAATCAATATGAAAATATGTTGTTTCAATTTTTTTTCTCTTTGTTTATGTCTTGGATTTTTTATTTGTCCTATTTCTTTGTATGCATTAATTAGAAGTAACAATATTCTAAAATTAATATATTTAATAATATTCTCATTCTAGTTTTTTTTTTTTTAAATATGTGATAATTCAAGTCGCCTTTCTTGAACTATGTTTATAAAACTAACATTTCTTATATTATTATTCTTCTTTGTTTTTAATCAAAAATTAGATAATATTAAAATAAATAAGAGATAATAATATTAATGAAGAAAGATAGTTTTGTCAACAATATTTAAAAATGTCTGCTAAAAGTTGTTAAAAGATAACACTAAATTAGTAATTGACAGAGAGGATGAATTAGTTCCTTGAAATATTTTTAATTATTAAGAAATTTTTTTATAGATATTTTTTCAAACACTTAATGAGTTTGTGGGTTTTTTTTATCATTTGAATACATAAAAATAATAAAAGTCAAGGATAACAGATTACATAATATATTTTATTTTAGACTAGTTTGAATCTCACTAATTCTATATTGAGTATAAATTTTAAGGTTATTTATAAATGTTTATATCACAACCACAACGGTCTTTTTAAACATGCAATCACAGTTATAAATAATACAATTAACAACCCCTTAACTACCCTCAAGAAATATTACAAACATTTTCATAAAATCTATTTGCATACGCATTAATACAATGTTGAATAAAAATAAACAAAATAATCAAGATATATATCACTTGTTTGTGATGGATATTAAGGATTGAGTTGGTCAATACTTAGCAAAATATTGAGTAGACAACCCTCTAAAGTATTTTTTTTTAATGAATTATTATAAAATGATGTTCTTGGAACATTTCTCAACAATGTCTATAAATGTACTACATGAAGTCGATATTATCTTGGACACCATAAATCGAAGGGGTATAAAAAGAATCAAGGTGTTAGACATGTTCCACCAATGAAATATAAAAAGCTTGGTTAAGTATGTTAATAAATGATGTTACATTGACTGTACTCATTAATTAAACAAATTAAACAATAATCACCCATTTATGTAATATGATTGTGCTACTAAAGACCCATCATGTGAAAGCCTATTCAAAGCCCACAAATACATTGACATTACACAAGTTTCATAACTTTTTGTTGTAGCATTGATTACCCAATAACACAAGATACACTAATTTAAGCTTTAGAAAACCTTTTATAAGTAAACCTCTTAGATAACTCACGTTTTAGGCATTGTTTAGTAAATTGCAAAATAATTTTGGTGATTGACAAATATAATTGAAAAACCATCTCAGTACTATGTAAGGATAATAAACATGTTAACGAGTATGAACTTCTTAAAATATTTCTCACTTAAAGACAATCTTGAGAAGTGTTTGTAACGTCATTTCAATTTTGACTTAATCAATGATGTTAAGTGGTAATCAATTATTTTGTTTTTAGTAGTTTTTAGAAACATATTTAAGAACAATTTACTCAATTAATGTTTATGTGCACCACCACGAAAGAACAAATAAAGGATAATCTATTAAATGCACAACAAATAACCTTTTATGAGAAAGAGTAAGTTAATACGTAACCAACTATCTAGAAAAATAGTTTATTATTTGAGAAAACAGGCTATTGAAGTATACTATGTTGATCAAAGAATAATTTATTGTTAATAATGATAATTGATTATCATCAATTATTAAACAATCACCAGTGGAGTAAGGGCTTTTTGTCCCGGTCATTTTCCTCATTTTGCCTCGGGTCTGGAACCGAGGCATATTGGGGTGAGGCCAAAATGTACCTCTTTTGGCCTCGGTTGTTACCCGAAACCATAAAGTCTCTTTTATGCCTCGGTTTTAAATGAACCGAAGCCATAGGTAAAAATATTTTTTTTTAATTAAATTTTTCGCGAGACATGTCCCTCTGCACGTTCTTGATGATAGGTTTAACGGACCTCCGCGTCACCACCATCATCCGCCTCATTCTCCTTATCTTCTTCCTCCTCCTCCGCCTCCCCCTCCTTTTCCTCTTCGCCGGAAAAGTCTGTCACCAACTGCAAGAGCTTCCCTGCAATACAACATCACACCGAATCAGAACCCCCGTCCCAGCACAAAGCTCTCACATTTCATCTTCCCCAAACGTTCACACCCAAGAACAAATCAGAAATAGAGAAACAGAGAGTCGGAGTCTCGGACAGGAGCGGTCGTTGTCGCGGCGGCCGGAGGGCTGGTTTCCTTGGTGCTCGCGGACCAATTGTCGTGTTCCTCGGAATCAACACTGTCATCACGCCCCCTGCAGTTTCAATGCCGAGGCTAAGAGGAGTAACATCAAGAAGAAGCAAGTCCTTAACCTTCTCGTTCCCCTCGCCGCTCAAAATAGCAGCCTGCACTACAGCACCGTATGCCACAGCCTCGTTGGGGTTAATGCTCTTGCAAAGCTCTTTCCCGTTGAAGAAATCCTGCAACAGTTGTTGCACTTTTGGGATCTTGGTGGATCCACCAACGATGACAACGTCGTGGACGTGACTCTTGTCGATCTTGGAGTCCCTCAAACACTTCGTGAAGACTGTAGCGGCGACGGTTCCGAGGGTGACGGAGACTCTATGTTGCGTTGTTCTCCTCTTCGTAAACTAGTTCTTCCGTCGGCACGCCTCTCGAGCAACGCGAGTGTGGGGTGGTGGTGGAACTCGTCAATAAAAATCCAATGGCAAAAAAACAAAAAGTTTCAGAGATAGAGAGTGCGCGCAGAGGGGAAGAGTGAGGAGAGTGTTGTCGTAGAGAGAGATGGAGCAGCGGCGCGCGAGGAAGAAGTAGACGAGTTCGTGCCCTAATTAAATTATATGGTCTCGGTTCAATTAATAACCGAGGCATATAGCCCTATTTGGTCCCGGTTCAGTGCCACCCGAGGCCAAAGACGTAACCGCTAGTGGCATTTTTGAAATTTCTAGCCACCTTTTTGGCTTCGGGTCTATTCAACCGAAGCATATAAGGACCTTTTGGCACCGGTTTTTTTTGAACCGAAGCCTATAACCCCTTTTGGCTTCGGGCTTTTCTTGAACCGAGGCATAAAAGTTGCCTGGAATTGCAAAAATGTCACCGTGCCGTTATATGCTTCGGTTCCTTACCAACCGAGACCTATAAGACGAGGTAAAACTGCAATTTTGCACTAGTGAATATATTTGTTTAAAATATCCGTGAAACACTTTGCAAAAACTTTTTTACAAATCTACGGAGGTTGTATAAGTTTTGCTTCTTCGATCTTAAATCCATTTTTTTTTCTATATGCAACACAAACATACAATGAAGAAATGTAATTCTAATACGCCTTATAAAATCCTCAGTGTCATCAAGGCTCATTATTAAAATATTTTTAGGACTTCAACTTGTTAATCATTTCTCCCCTATTTTGAACAATCTTTTTTATATGTATTACAAACTCATCGTAAAAACATCTTGAAGACTTCAACTTGCTTGAGCATCTTTCTCTATTTTCAACAAACTCTCTCTTTTTTCTATGATAAGAGACTCATCATCAAAATCTCTTTCAGGCTTCAACTTGATTAAGCATCTCTCCCTATTTTGAATAATCTCTTTCATTTTTATGACAACATTTTTCTAATCCTATTTGTTTCTCTTAGGTCTAATTAATGTCGTTTAATTAAAATTCTACATTTTGTGAACATAAAAAAAAAATGCACACTTCTCCCTCTTTAGGCATTAGAAAAAAGTAAAACTTTCATTTCATTAACATTCAAAAAGTTATTACAATCATGATTTAATATAAAAGCATAAAAATAGTAGAAACAAAAACATTAATGAATTTAACTCACAACAACATATAAATAAAAAACAAACAAAGAAACTTAATCAACAAATCAACAAACAAAACATGTATCTCTTAATTTTTAGCTATTAACAAAATATTTTGTTAAACACTTGATAAGAGAGTAGATTTTTCTACAACTTAAAAAAGCAATAAATATAAAGGTGAAGGGGGTTAAAGATATTGCAGAATACCTTTTAAACTTGTTTGAATCTCTCAATTATACATTCAATATAAATCACTCAACCTTATAATAACTATTTTTACTATTTAGTAATGCTTAAATTACAACTACAACACTCTTGTGAAACATGCAATCACAATTTCAAATAATGCAACTAAGAACCCCTAGAACAACCCTTAAGAGATAGTGCATACCTTTTTTTCTTTTGTAAAATCTTATTATAAACACACCAATACAAGGTTAAACAAAAATCGACAAAAGAAATAAAAATATATATCATTTGTTTATGATGGATACTAGGGATTGAATTAGTCAATACTTCACCACAAAATGTTGGATAGACAACCTTTTGAAATAATTTTTTAATGAATTCTCATAAAGACATTTTAGTTTTTGACTTAATTGATTATGTTCAGTGATAATTCATTATTTTGTTTTTAGTTGATCTTTGAAACACAATTGAAAAAATCTAATTGATTACATTCCTCCCAATCAGGTATCTACATAAGCATGACAAAACAATTCATAAAAAATAATCAATTATGTTAAGTGATAATTGATTAAACATGCAACCAATAACTTTTTAGAAATAGAACAAATAAACATTTTATAGATTAATTAGAAAGATAATGGATTATTTACAATGACTTTAAAGTATATTGTTTTGATCGAAGAGTAATTAAATAATTAATATTAATGATAATCAATTACTTTCCTGATGATAATTGATTATTACACAATATAATCAATTAACATATTCTTGAATTTCTTTATAAAATCTTTTTAAAACATTTTTTGCAAATCACTTGAGGTTATATAAGTTTCGTTTTATTTAACTTAAATTCACACATTTATAGTATGTAACACAACTAAGAAATATAATTTTAACACACAATATAAGATCTTAAGTGTTATTAAAACTTATGATCAAATCATCTGTAAGATTTCTACTTGTTTGAACATTACCCCTTGTTTTCACCTAAAACAACATAACAAAATATTTAGAAACTATATTTATTAAATACCAAAGATTAGGAAGATCAAAATTTTTGAAAAGTTCAATTGAATAGTTAGAAACATAAAAAATGTGGGAGAATCAAAAGAGACGAAGACATCACAATCATAAGAGAAAAAATTGTCAACTTAATTATAAATTAAAATATAAGAATCAAAAGTTTATTTAATACCCTAAAGAGAATTTAACTATTTATTACATACAAGCAAACACAAAAACAAATACATACCTATATTATATAATTGAAAATTTATCTCAAAAGAGTAGGATTATTTTTATGATTTATCTCATAATACTATATTTTATAAATAATGACAACATAACTTATACAAAATAATGAATTAAAATTAAGAAAAAATAATGACAACATAACTTAAATTCAAAGTTAAAATATGCAAAAGAAAAAAACAAATATAGTACAAAAGACTCAATTTTAATTAGACCTTGTTAAATGTAGATATTTATATATAACCAATTAATGGTGCAATTTATCCGGCAACAATTTGTTGATTCAAAACTTTATCCATGAATGAGTTCGTTTCACACACATGTTCATGATTACACCAAATGCATTTATTCAAAGCACATGTTTCACGTTTATATGCACCATTTGAATTTGACTTCAACGTAGTTAATTTGAATTGGAATATCATTTTCAGCTCTTGGATTTAGGCTTCAAACTAAATATATAAACAATTCACGTGAATAAATGTTAATGGTGTCATCACATGAAAAAATTCTTGAACTATTAGGATCCGTAATAATATTTCTATAATATAAAGAGTTTAACGATCCTATATTTGAACCTTCATCCCACATAAAGCTTGTTGATTTACTTAACACACATTAAACTTATTATATACTATAGAGTGATTTTTCTAAGCCAATTATTGTCATGTTCTCTTAATTTACATCATCAGGTTGTTGTCATACTCTTACCTTGTATATGGATAAGGTATTTAAGAAGGTAATTTATTTTTTTAAAGAATTTGAAATAAATTATGAAAAAAAATATGTTTTTGGATAAATAGTTCTAAAAGAATTGAAATTTTTATAATTTCATTAGAGTAATTGAATTATTTAATATTAAAAAAATTCAAATTTCAATTAAACAAAAGTAAGAACTAAAATTTTTGAATTCTCAAATTCATAATTTGGTCTTTTAGTTTTGTCAATTTAGGTTCGGGTCAATTCAGCTTGACTTAGCTCAAATAGACTTGGTTCGACCTCACATGAGACTGTCCCAACTTAGTTTGACATGTCCATAACATGTGTCTTATTCCAACTCAACTTAATCAAACATGATTGACCTAGACCCAGGCCAACTCAACCTAACATTGGCTCAACTTGACTTGAACTTAATCAAGCTAGGTCCAACATGATCTTCACCAGTGCAGAAAGAGTATTTAGCAGCAATTATTTTTGCTATTCTACCTCGGTTTCAAAACTGAGGCATATAAGGTCGAGGCCAAAAAGGGTCAACTTTTGGCTTCAGGTATTACCTGAGGCAGAAACTCACCTTTATGTCTCGGTTCTAATGAGAACCGAGGCCATATACTCCCACTTTTTGCCTCGGTTCTAATGAGAACCGAGACTGTATGTCCTGTTAACTTTTTAAATAATTTTTTTGTTTTTTGTTATTCCCACATTTTTTAACCTGCATATTTTTTCAGAAAACCAGACCATATCAAACCAAAAACAAAACTATACATTTTATGAAACATAACATCATCGACAATCCAAATACATTTAAAAGTGTCTTGTAACCACAAGTTAATATCCTAATCAATATTATTGTACAACTAAATTATAAATTTTGCACATGTTATCCTACCAAACTTGATGGACTTTGCGGGAATTGGTGTAGTACTCTTGAATGTCTGCAAAATAAGACATTAACTTAAACAAGTAATTAATCACATATACATACAATAAAACTAATACACAATATACTACAAATTCATAGACTCATATTACAAAAATAAGAACCTGAGAGCATGAAAAGTGAAGCGAATAACAATGGGAGGATGCAAAAGTACTCACGTTCCTGAAAGCTACACAGTCCCACCACAATGCAACAATACTTGATAAAGAACACAACCATAAAAACACAAGGAACAATACAAAAAAATAGGAGAAAAAAATAGAAACCAAGAAAATCCCAACAAAATGCAAAAACAACAACCTAAATTGCAAAAACAATTATATAAAACACAAAATAAAAAAAAGGAAATCACGTAATTTTTTGAATTTCAACTAACCACCACACGTAGGGAGAATGTGGCAGAGCGCGACAGTGGCTTGCCGGAACGGGAGCAACGGTGGAGAAGCTTTGTTTGGGGAAAACAAAGAGTTGTTGACGACATAGAATGGTGGCACGACGGAGGCTGGCGCGGTGGCTGCATGAGATGAACCAATGACTGCATGGGACGAACCAATGACTGCATGGGACGAACCAGCGGCTATTGTGGAACCCAAATGATTGCAACAACGTGGAAGGAGGCTCGACGGTGGTTGACAACGTGAATAGAGGCTGGACGACGATGGTTGTGGACTGAGGAGGCACGATAGAGGAGAGAAAACGCGAATGTTGCGTTGTGGGAGACGAAGAACAGTGCTTCGCGTTTTGAATCCCTAATTTGGTATATGGCCTCGGTTCAATTTTTAACCGAGGTAAAATAGTGATTTTTGGCCTCGATTCAATTTTAACTAAGGTAAAATAGTGATTTTTGACTTCGGTTCAATTTTAACCGAGGCCAAATGTCCCTCTCCCAATTAATTTTTTGCTTTAAGTCAGGGAAACCGAAGCCTAAAGGGCTTTATGGTAGCGGGTCTACCGCAACCGAGACAGGAAAGTATATTCCGCTTCGGGTATTGAGGGAACTGAGGCCGAAAAGTGGCGAGAATTGCAAAAATTTCATTGCGCCATTATATGCTTCGGTTTCCTGATAACCAAGGCCTATAACGCGAGTTAAATAGTCAAAACCACACTAGTGCTTGTTCAAACTAGGACCCATCCAAACCTAGTCCAAATCTAATGAATATAGGTTGGCCCTGATTCGAATGGATGTGGACCCACCCTGACCTAAGTTAATTTAGGCCCACATCAACTCTACTTAACCTAGGTTTGAGCTGACTTGGCTTAACTAAGCTCGCTTGGATGAACTTGACTCAACTTGGGATCAAGCATGCTCGACTTAACTTGGTCTTTATTAGGTTAGGTTGGACTTGGTATTGATTGAACTATAATAGACCTAGGCCTAGCCACAATTGACTAGATGTGGGATCAACCTAACTTGAATGCAGTTAGACTCGTCCTAACTTGACTGAATGTGGGATGGCTCAACTCAACTTAACCTAGTCTCAGATAAACCTGAATTTGAACTGACTCAACTTACTTGGGTTGGACTGGCTTAATTAACTTGATCTAGGCCCAAACAAACTTGGCTCAACCTGGGCACGAGCCAACTCAATTCAACACATCCTTAAGCCAACTCAACTCAATCTAGACCCAAACATACTTAACTTAACTTGGGTCTAAGCCAACTCAACACAACCAGGACATGAGTCTACTTGGCTCAAACTGGACACATATTGACTTGACTCGACCTGAACTCAAATCAACTTGCCTTGACTTTAACTTGAATTGACACGGTTTAGCCTTACGAAAGTCTAACATGATGTTATCTTTCTTGGATCTAGTCCGATTTAACATTTCATAACTTTAAAATCATTTTACTATTTTGTTTGACATAAATTAAGAAAAAAATGTACAAATATAAAATAAAAGAATATTAAAAACCTTGATAAAAAATAATATCAATCAATCAATTATACAAAAACATCAACATTAATATTATTTAATTTGTAACATTTATTTAATATTTAAATAATTAGAATACTTTATCCAAATAATAAAATTTAAATTCACCAAATTTAAATAATATTATCCCAAAACAAACATTTTAAATGATATTAATTCAAAATTAAACTGAATTAAAAAGTTCCCGGTATAAGGTGTTTTCATATGCACTCACATTAAACTAAAAGTGCTTTTGTGACTTAAAATGCATTACTTGTATTAACTCTTGGAGATTCTCTTTTGACTATTACTTCTTCTTAGGATCATCATTAGTTTCTTCAAAGTGTAAACAATAATCTACTCAACTCATATTCTTCCAAGAAACAATATAAAGTCCTCATGAGCTAAAGCTATTTGTGAAGCTTAATATATAATTTTTGTAGAGTTTTATGTTTATCATTTTAGTTCTGATTTTTATATTGCGATAACAGACCAATCATGCATATTAATAACTACCATTTGTGAATAACAAATTGAAATACTAATATTAATTATGATGTACATAAAAAAAGTTATTTCCCATTCCTTTATTTATTGCCTCACAAACAGCAAATATTCTTAGAAATGGTATGTCTCCCAAAGTGGTTCAAAATTATCATTCTAAACTTGACATGCTTCATAATTCACATGCATGCCAGCTTGCGTTTATGTTGGCAGAAACGTGTAAGATTATATATATATATATATATATATTCTTTTTTTTTCTTTTCTTTTTATCAAGATCTATGATAATTTTTTTTTTTTCTGTTTTTTCTTTCTTGATATTGTTAATATAAAAGAATATGATTTAGAAAATATGACTTTTAAAGAAAAAAATAATAATCAATCATTGTAATCGTACATAGGTCAACAATCACATTAAGAAGAAAATACCAAAAATATTTTAATTAAATATTATTCGCAAAAAAAAAAAAATCGGTTTAAA
>Ga0214545_1008452_pt1 | contig 16401 bp, 8 predicted proteins | sample CNSS4metaG_FD_160064 | JGI IMG/M metagenome (GOLD analysis project Ga0214545, IMG submission 160064) | Root nodule microbial communities from cowpea collected in UCLA plant growth center, Los Angeles, California, USA - CNSS4 | ecosystem: Host-associated > Plants > Roots > Nodule | place: USA... | reverse complement strand
ATAGTTTTTATTTTATAAAAAAAAATAATATATATATATATATATATATATATATATATATATATATATATATATATATATATATATATATATATATATCTTTTAATTCTTCTAAAAGTCAATATTTTTGAAACATTCTTCAAATATTGTTACTTGTAATTGGAGTAACCAACTTTATGGATAATAGATGTTGTTGATAAACTTTAAATATTTAGTATTCCACTAATTCTGTTGAAAATCTTCCTAAATTTTTTAGATTTCCACTTATTTGCAAAATAGAACCCAAATATTTATCTTTTCAACTTCTATTAAATAAAACCTGAAATATCCAAAAGCTCAAAACTAAAATAACAATAAAATATCAAAATAAATGAAAATGAAAACATGATATGCCATCTTTCAAGTATCTACATCATTAAGAATGTTTAAACATAAATTAACATAATATCATATTATAAATAAGATGTACAAAAAAAATATAATCATAAAATAAATCAACAATACAATACCTTAGGTTTAAAGAATGAACAAAACAATGATAACATATGCTACTCTTAGTCCTATGATCAATTAATATTGAGTTTACCACCTCAAAAAAGGATGAATTTTTAATTTATATCTTTCTTTCATGTTCGAATATGTATTTTCTCACATTTTCAATCATTGAATCCCTCATTTCATATAATAAGTGAAGATTATTTGTATCCGTGTATTTATTCAAGAACATCATAAATAGGAGGAGTAAAAGCAAGTATACAATCAACTCTCATTTGCCAACCATTAGCCAATAGAGTTTCTTTCACAAGTTAAGCACAATCAACATTATCCTCTTTGAATTAAGACCATTCATCACTAATAAACATCTCTTGGAGTCATTTTTTCAAACTTTTAAACCTCTTAAGCATGACTATGGTTGATGCAAATCTTATCAGAGCAATAGAAAGCAACTTCAATGAGTTGAATTTATTAAAATCTCATAAATAATGCCCCCTTTTTCCATGACTTCTTTCTTTTCAAAGTAAAAGATATCTCAATTTATAATATGTTGATGATAGACATCTACTAAGATTAGAAATACTAAATGAACAAGAAAAAAAATGCTCTTCTACATAAGGACTTCTTGCAAAATACAATGATAATCCTGAAGAATAAAAAAGTATATGTACCTTGAATATTGAAAGAAACTTGTAAAAAACTTTTGACTTTTTGAAGTAATAAACTATTTTTTATTTGATTTCCTTTCGTCATGTGCTAGAAAGTCTTTTTTTTTTCTTTGAATTTCTATTTTCAATGTTGATTCATTGAACACATTATATTTTATATTTTCTATGTCAAAGTGACATTTGGAAGAATTTTAATGCCAACTCCATAAAAGTTTGAAAAATGACCCCTACTTTAGTATAAGATCCATTAAAAGACAAATCTCACAAACTATAATTATAACATTTCTACCGCCAAAAGTCTTTCTTAACTTTGAAAATATCTCCATATCAGTCTTCCTTTATCTTCTTATTTCTTAACTAAATTCATCTTAATTTTCTATAATAAAAATAATTAAATATAAAATCTTATTCAAATATAAAAATCAATATAAAAGTTAAGTAAAATACCGTAATAAAAATTTCAAATTTAAACTAAAAACTTTATAACAAAATGTTATCTGCAATCCGTGGCGGATCTTGCTCGATATTTATGGGGTGCCAAAATACACTTAAAATTTATATATTTAATTTATATATTTAATTATGGATCCGTAAGATTATTGAACTCAATAATAATTGAATCAATACTAAAATTTTTAGTTATATTTTGTTTTCAATGTAAATAATCATATCGTCAGCAAAAAAATTCATCTTCCGTTTTATTTTGCAATCTTATTTTGATAATTTTCTTTGTAGAAAATTATCTTTCTGATATAGTTGTAAAAAACAAGAAGAGTTAAAATAAGACGAGACAGATTAAAAAATCAATCAAGAATATGTAATTGACTTCCTATTTTTGTCAAAGATTGATCTTTTCTATTTTCTTCCTCACGGTAGCTTCCATTTTATCACTTTTAAGTAATTAATTTATTCTTTTATTTCTTCATCAATATACTTATGTTTTTAAAAAAATACTAAAAGATAATTTATCATAATCTAAATAAAAATTGCGATACGTAATTAATAAAAGAAAAATATATGATAATCAAGTCACAATTAAAAACCAGTTATTAAAAAACACTTAGTGCATTGCTTTTTCTTCTATATTTATAAAAATGAATATACCAAATGCTCGTGAGATAAAAAATAATATTAATTATTAAACTAATATTTCACTATTAATTGAGAAAAAAAGAATTACTTTTATCTTCAATAATAGAAGAAAGCATACAAAAATGAGAGCACAAAATAATGAATTTGTGTTCAACTTTCTTTTTTTCTTCATAAACAAAAGAAAACAAAACAAATAAAAATCTAAAGTAGATACAATATGTGAGAAACTCAAAAACCAGTGAAAAAGAAAATAAAAAATATCTTAATAAATTTATTTATTTTTTATTAAATTTAATTTTATGCTTTATTATTTATTAGTATTAAATACTATATTTTATAAAATAAATAAAAAGATACCTATTTTAATTCTTATAGATTCCCAATATATACTTTTATTATTTAAAAAATTCCAAAAAATTAAATTTCTTATACATAATTTAAAAAATTAAAAACAAAACAATTTTCATATAACATAAATAAAAAAATTTCAAAAAAAGTTGGGGGGCCATGACTCCCCCTTCCCTTCGTTGGTTTGCCTCTGTCTACAATATAATAAGAATAAATAATAAAAAATATTAATGGATAAAATTATAATAAAAAAGTTGTTCTTAGAGTTTCGTATACTAGAAATAGTGTAATTATCCAATTTTAGAAATTTTAGTAATTAGAAAAATATATAAATATGAATAAACATTTTAAGTAAAAGATAACACAATTTATTAGTCATAATTTAAAGATTTTTTTTATTTTATTTTAAAAGATATTCTAAGAAATAAGATTTGGTGAATAATTATTGATTTAGAAGAAAATATTATTAGATATTGTTAGATATTAGTTGATATTCTTGGATATTATTGTATTGTTACAAATTAAAAGATATCTTGAGATATTGTTATATGCTAGATATATTGTTAGATAAAAGTAACAAAATACAAAATTTTCTTTAGAGATATTAAGCTTATAAATATATGGAAGGACAATGTTTAGTGAGAGAATTTTAATAGAAGCAATGACACGTCAAAGAAGAAGCGAAGACTAAGAGGTAAGGGGAGCTTACATTCTTGTTTTCTTGTTTTGTTTCTTACCTTCTTGTTTGTATGTGATGTATTATTTTATATGACTCTAAATTGTGGTGTATGATGTTATTTAGTATGATTGTGATGGCATGTTAATATGTGCTTCTTTGGAAACATAAATATATGCTTGTGTGTGGTGACTCGACAAAAGGCTGTGAAGGGTAACTCCGCGTAGTTGTACCAGATGTGTACATGTACACTTCGTCTAGGCTCTTGAGGAGAGTAATGAGAAGTGACATATGTATATTTCATTGGAGCTTTAGAGGAGAGTAATGGGAGGTGACACCAATATTGACAAGTTGTGTGGGAGAGTTACAAATCATCTCATGAAGTTGAGTTCACTAGTGGTTGTATGATTTGCGGTGATAACATGTTTTTGTGTGGTTATGTGAGACACGAGGCTATGTATGGTTTGGATGTGTTGTTTTATAATTATTGATGTGTATTTGGTTATGGTGTTTTGATTTTTCTATGCTAGTTCACCGTTCTATTTTGGTGGTTGTGGTTTCCACCTCTAAAATCATTATAAAAAATGGTATTTGCATTATAATAAGAAAAATAATAAAAAATATTAAAGGATTTGAATACAATAATAATAAAAAAGTTGTTCTTAGAGTTTCTTATACTAGCAATAGTATAATTGTGAGATCTTAGAAATTTTGATAATTAGAAAAATATATAAATATGGTTAAATATTTTAAGAAAAAGATAACACAATTAGTTAGTTATTATTTAAAGATTTTTTTTATTTTAAAAGATATTCTAGGAATTAAGATTTGGCGAATAATTATTGATTTAGAAGAAAATATTGTTAGATATTATTTGATATTCTTGGATATTATTATATTGTTACAAATTAAAAGATATATGGAGATATTGTTATATACTAGATATATTGTTAGATAAAAATAATAAAATATAGTATTTTCTTTAGAGATATTAGGCTTATAAATATAAGGAAGGACAAGGTTTAGGGGAATAGGAATAATGACAAGTCAAAGAATGAAGACTAAGAGGTAGTGAGAGCTTACATTCTTGTTTTTTTGTTTTGTTTCTTGCCTTCTTGTTTGTATGTCATGTATTATTTTATGAGTCTAAACTATGGCGTAGATGTTATTTAGTATGATTGTGATGACATGTCAATATGTGCTTATATGGATAGACAAATATATGCTTGTGTGTGGTGACTCGACGAAAGGTTGTGAAGGGTAACTCCGTGTAATTGTACCAGATGTGTACTTTGTCAAGACTCTCAAGAAGAGTAATGAGAAGTGACACATATATACTTCATCGAGACTCTCGAGCAGAGTAATGGGAAGTGACATACGTATATTTCGTTGGGGCTTCGAAGGAGAGTAATGGGAGGTGACACCAATATTGGCAAGTTGTGTGGGAGAGTACAAATCAACTCATGAAGTTGAGTTCACTAGTGGTTGTATGGTTTGCGGTGATAACATGTTTTGTATGGTTATGTGAGACACAAGACTATGTATGGTTTGGATGTGTTGTTATATCATTATTGATGTGTATTTTGGTTATGATGTTTTTGTGTTTCTATGCTAGCCCACTCTTCTATTTTGGTTGTTGTGGTTTTCACCCGTGATGATTGTGTTTTGTGCGGTAGCATATGATCATACAAGTGTTGAGGAAAATGATAGCACTACAGAGAGTGGTTAATGTCAAGAGATATTTGGGACAATCTTTTAGTCTTAGGTTTTTTCTTTTAAATAAGTCTATGTTTGTTAAACAAACTTTTCTATTGAGATTTCAAATAAAAGATGAATAAAGTTTCATTTTAATTATGTAATTTGTGTTAGTTATAGATTTTAGGAATCGAAAAATTGGGGTGTTACAATTATTTTTCTATACGAATAGTTTTTGTCATGGCATTTCTCATCATAGTAACATTTAGTTGTGATATAATGATTTTCATATCTATATAAATGTAATGAGAATAATGTTTTTCATATACATACTTTAATAATATTTTTATTTTGATTCCGTTTGCTTATTATTGTATTGTTTTTCTCTTTTAGTTACCCATGAGTGAAGTTTTCCTTCATATTGCAGATATAAGAAATAAGATTTTGGGTTGGAAGAATTTGCTTTGAAAGTGAGTCTTCTATCAAAGATTTCAAAATCTAATGGACAAGATTGACGTAATTTTGAATCATAATACAAAATGTGTGGTATGTACTGTCTCACTATTTATTCGATTGTATGGTGTTTTAGTTCATTAGAAATTAGTGTTTTGGGATATTAATTCTTTCTCATAAATTTTTATATTGAATTGTTATTTGGAAATGTAAAATACAACTAATTTGTTAGAAAGTTGTGATCCCCTTATAGTTTTTTTCATCTTATTGAAACTTTGTTCTCATATTATCAGAAGAGGAAATTTGACCAATATATGAGTTGTGAAAAAAGTTTTGTCCAAGGACAACAATGCACTAATTGTAGTCGATGTTGTCCTCAGTTTAATGCCTTTATTGAAGGGTCAAGCCCAGTGAAAGAACAATCTTCAAAAAACTATCGTAAATGTTTTGTGACTACTACTAAGTATACCACAAGTACCGAGACATCAATGAAGGAGAAATGCACTTTTAAATATTCAAAAGTAGTAGAACCATTGCTCAACAGGGATTTTGACAATTCAAGTGAGACTTCACATTCTTCAAACTTAGAAAACGAAGATATGGAGCTAAATCAAACACAAAATAAGTCATTATCAGAGGATAATGAAATTCTAAGGTCAGTCATTCCCATTGGACCTCGTTTTCAAGCTCAAATTCCTAAATGGGAAGACACAAGAAATGTAAAATGCCATAATAGTGATGATTTAAAGTGGCTAGGTGTTCAAGTTTGGCCAATGCCTAATATTAGGGAAAACAAAACAGAAGGTATTGGGGAAGGTAGGCCTGACTCATACTACTATAAAAATTCAGGATCAGTTGAATGTGTTAAACTACACCTTAGGGAAGCAAGAGAAGTTTTGAAATTGGAGATTGGTGCAACATTTTCAAGTTGCAGGTTTGATGAAATGGGAGAAGAAGTTTCAGAGTTATGGACAATAGAAGAGGACAAGAAATTTGAATCTCTACTAAAATCATATACATCTTCAAAGGCCAGAAGATTTTGGAAACTTGCCATGAAGCACTTTCCATCCAAATCTTTGAAATGCTTGGTAAATTACTATCATAATGTATATATCCCAAGATGTTTAAGCATGGAGACTAGATCTTTGCATGAAGCTGATAGAGACACCGATCAAGATGACAACTTCAAAAAATGATTCATGGATAGGTATGCTTATAATTCATCTTATAAAAAATATACATTTTATATTTGATATGTTATAAGTTTATATATGAGAATATTATTTTGGTCTTAGCCTTTCAATCTTCTTTAGCTTTTATAATTTTTTTTAAAATTATTATTTTTTATCAACATCACTACAACATATAAAAAAATTATATTCGCACTTGTATTATTAGTTTATACGAATGTTCTTTGAATTTATTTTACTGTGTATATTCTTTTATCTATACTATTGAAAGCTTATGCATATTTCCAATTTGAAATTATTTGTTAAAGTTAAATGATTATAATTTTTGTACATCTTATTACAGGCAGAAGCTTCTTATCACTTCATTCTAGAAGAGGACTTTCAAATTAGACATTGGTGAAAGCAACCTCTAGATAGAGAACATATTTGATTTTATCTATGTAAATCTTACTTAAGGCGCCATATTGTTGAGTTAACAATTTTAGATGAATGTACTATTTGTCAACTTTGAGTATGTTGTTGGATTCTTCTTTGTATTTAATGTAATATTAAAAATTTGTATGGGTTTTAATTATTTTCATATGTTTTAATTTACTTCTTGTTAGGAAAATAATAAAAATAAATAATAATAATTATATACAAATAAGAAAAAAATATAGATAATAGAAGATTCATCAAGTCAAACAAATGATAACAAAAATATGATACAATTATAATTGAAGAAAAGAATAGAAATAGCCTGTGTTGAGACATGTAAAATGTTGTCCTTAGAAAGAAAACACCAGTGCACTAGTTAAAAAAAAATATATGCGTTCATCTCCCAAGTTACAACAACCCGTCAGATAGATTGAGTGCAACAAAGGATCTCTGAACCTTATGTACACTAATGTCTTAAAATTCAATATAGAGCATAATATTAATAACACTTTTTATGAGTTAATATGTTTGTTGTATTTGTTGTTATTTTCCCCCTTGCAAATAAGTAGTACTGATAGGTAGAAGACAAAAACTTAAGAGTCAATAGTAATAAATCTAATTTTAAAATAAAATAATTTGTAATCAATAAAATAATTGTAAAAAATTCTTTATCTATAAATAACATTTACCTCTAAAATTAATATTGCATAATATCATCAATAACAATAGGATTTTATTTTATTTATTTTTTAAATTATATTAAATATTTTTAATAGTGCCCCACATAATTTAAAAAATAAACTAAAACAAAATATATCACATTTAAAAAAAATATTATTTTTCAGCGTAAGGAACCTTCTAGGTTTGAGCTTGACACCTAGTGCTTATCAATTTCACTCGAGAAAATGTAGAGATTTCATTGTCTTTACTTACATCCCTTGTACCCGAGATTTAGTAAATAACACATATGATATTGGTGTTCATTTTGGATTCTAATTAGTGGTTGCACGTTACATTGTTTCATGAGTGTCGCTTAAAGATTTGCTTGTGTCTCATAATGGTGGCCCCACCATCACACTTAGTAGGTAAACCTTCAAAGGGTTGTTTGTGACTCACAGCCTTACAATAATTTTCATTGGGTTTATTCATATGTATTTTAAAAAATAAGCATAATAATGCATATACCTCAACCTCATTATTGTCACAATTTATAATACACCTTGCCAAAGGAATGAGACATAATATTTATTAAAATATGTTGGTGTACTTCAGTCAACAACAACTTCATTGTTATATATTAAACTCCATTTCATGGGATCACCACTCATGTATAGATGGGTGTCTACTGTTGCAACTAATTTATGGGCTTGAGTCTCATTTCCCTCGAAGACTCAAAAATTTGTTGATGCATCAACCTTTGGTATTTGAATCCGTAATTTTTTTTTCTGACTTGACAAAGTGAAGAAAATTAATACCATGAGTAATTATAAGTTTCTAATAAATTTATGTCTCACCCATATATGCCTTTTTTTTGCATTAAAAGTTTTGCAAGAGACTTTATATATAGAAACTTGACTGTCACAATGCACTGAAATAAGAGGTATAAGTTTATTTAATAATGGTAGAACAAATAGATAATAAAAATTTACTTCAACAACAATACTATTTACAATAAGAATCTTTGCTTCCATGAAAAAACATTCGGTTTAGTAGATTTTCATGATATTTCACCCCCACCCAAAGTTAAAACACAACCATTTGCATCACCAAAATCAAAATTCAACTTGTTTTAATATATCCTTCAATAATCTTAAGAAATTTAATGTAATGAACATCATAACTAGAAGCATCACAAATAATATTATCACTAAAAGGTGAAACAGTACTAGAGGTATGGCAAAAAAATTTAATTTTATTGTAAGAAATTATACTCACATTAGAATACTTAACGAAGAAATTTTATTTTCTTATTCAGAGGTATATTGACCATTGCAAGACACCTTCACTTTGAAATATTTTAAATGTGGTTCTCCTTGCTTTTTTCATAACTCAAGGAATTTTATCAAAACCTTGACAAGAAATTCTATTTAGAATATGGCAAGCATAATATAAAGTTTCAACTCATAATTTTAGGCAAGCTAGAACTTGTAACATAACATTTACTATATCAAACAAAGGCATTTTATTATTCCTTTCACTACACCTTTAGATTGACACTATATGAAGATGTTACTTAATGAATAATACATTGAGTTTCACAAAAAACACTCATTTATGAAGACATATATTCATTACTTCACTTTTTAATTAATTTTGTACCTTCAAATTTTATAATTTGAATGGTCTCTAATAAAAATTCTCAACAATTGTATAATAGCATATCATATATCACAACTAACAACGTTTATATTATTCAAAGAAGAACTACTAAATATTTTATTTGAAGATAAAGCGTAAACTTTATCTTAAACAAAATCATCACAAATATATCCTTTAACAATAAAAACACCATGTCTAGGAATAACAACCCTATTATACTAAAAACAAACTACTCTTTGTTTTATTTCTTGTATAAATAAAAATATTTTTTTATTAGCATACACTTGAACATTAGCCTCATAGTCTATAAACCAAGCGTTTGAGTTAAAAAAATAATAACTCAAATGTTATTTTTTTTCTTTGTAAAATTGTAAATAAGTCATTTCTCTATGCCTTGTATTTTGGCCAAGCATATTGTTCTTTTAGGTTGTGTATTTTGGCCATTTTAGTGTGACAACCTCAATTTAATCTATTAAAACAATAACATAATCGATTAAATCAAGCAGCGTCTCACAAGTGTGATATTTTAGCTTTTTAACTTGTTTCTTGAGTCACCAAGGCTTAGTAATCGAATTAGGGTTTAATTTTGGCTGGCTTGGGACCTAAGGAACCCTAGGATACTTGCCTGAATATCTCTATCTTGCATTTTGCACATGTGGCAACATGGAAAGCATAAACTTACCAAGCTGGCTAGTGACACTTGAAACATGTCTAGTTTGGAGTTCTTTTTTTCTTTTGCATTTCAAATTTTCTCCCTCTCCTTTTACTAAGCCTTTGGCCAACTCCCAATCCTATAAGTAGGAGTGCTCAACCTTGTAAAATCAACTTAGAATTTATGTGGAGAAACTCTTCCAAATTTGTAACTCTCTCTTGTTTCTAAATTCACTAGGATAACCTTTCTTCTAGACTCCCTTCCTAGACATTTTCTTTGAGAGTTGGTCGAACCTGTCTTAAGAACACACTCTAACGAACCTTTGAAACACTTATAATCCTTCATCCAATCTGCTTCCGCAATGTAGCACAATCCCATGGAGCAACGTCAAGTCACGTGAAGCTAGTTTCCATTAGGGTTAGTGACATGATACCTTTTAGATGGGAAATCATATGCAACACCTATAGTAATAGCATAAACTTCAGGTTTGTAATTAGACTAAAAGTTCTAAACAAGTTTTTAAAGCGAAAACTGGTTTTTCCTCAATAGAAAGACACACAATCAAAGCATCAAAAAAGAAATTTTTAGGCTTATGTTTTAAACATTAAGCACAAAAAGACCATGAAGGAAGTAATTTGAAATCATAAAACTCAACTAGCACGGTTTCAAGGACAACAATTCCTTTTAATTTCATGTAATAAATAACATTTTCAAATTCATGAATATGATAGATATTATATTTATTATCAATCATTTGAAATTAAAATGTTTTCAAGATACACTCTTTCACTCTCTTTTTCTTCACACATGCATATTTTTAGTTCAAGTGCTTCCTATAACTCAATAGTAGTTTTAGTATAACAAATTATTTTATAAATGTTATCTGTTAGAAATATTTTAATATAATTTAAAAAATAAATAATTAAAATAAAAATCCTATTATTACTCAAGTTTTCATGAACTTTTAATTTTATGGGTTAATGTTATTTATGATTAACGACTATATTTTTTTAATTACAATTGACTCTTGTGTCTTCCTTTCTACCAATAAATACTACCTAGGTGCATGCGGAAAGACACAACAAATACTATAGTTCTCTCAAAAGTGTTCTTGTTTTATTCTCTATAATATCTCTTAAAATAGTGATGTTCATAAGGTTCAGAGATCCTTCGCTACACTTGGTCGATTTGATAGGTTGTTGTATCTTGGGAGAAGAGAGCTTAATATTGTGTATTGCCCAATGCAGTGGGGATGTTTTCTCTCTAAGGATAGTGTTATGCGTGTCTCAATTTAGGATATTCTACTCCTTTCCTTGTTTATTTTTTTATCTATTATTGTTATAAGAATTGTTGTGCCTGGTTAATATTCTTTATATATATATATATATATATATATATATATATGTTTTTGTGTGTGTGTCTTAGTGTTATTATTGCTCTAATAATTATTATTATATTATTCATATTATTTGTTTAATTATTTTTATAACATTCTTAGAGAGAGAAATCTTATTCATTTTTAACATTATATAAACAATATAAAAGAGAAGATTGGAAACACTTTTATTACACTAATGCGTTTGTTATGATTATAATTAAATCAGTCTCAAATAAGACTAAATTTTTTTTCTGTATAATTGTTTTTATTTCTATTGGTAACAATAAATAAAATTATGGATAAATGAAATTCTGACTCACTGAATAATTTTTTGTGATGTCTAAAGTTAATGTTTTTTCTATTATATTAATTTATGATTTAATATCTTCTACTCTTATAACTGATAAAGATTTTATAGATCATGAATACATTTCAAGTGTTTTATATGAAAACAATTATAAAATAATTTGTCTTACTAAAACTACTATTGAGTTATGAAACTATGCATTTGTAAGGAAAAATAAGTTTATTTTGATATTTATATGAAAACAAATGACTAATAATAAAATTTTGTATCATATTTATGAATTTTAAAATCTTGTTTATGACATGAAATTGAAATGAATTATTTTAATTAACATCATGTTGATAATCATGTGTGTGCTGATAAAAAAAAAATCTTCATATCAGTAAGGTAAAATTAAATTTGTCTTCTAGATTTTTTTTTTTAAATTGAGTTTTTCATGTTTCTGAATTTAGAAACTTCTTTGCTACTCAATAAGGTTATAAAGTGGTTTTTGATTACAATAAATTATTATTTCTAGCCATGTGCTTTTGTTGGTAAATGATATATTTGTGATGGTTTGTTTGAGTTAAGTATCTTTATCTTGTAATAAAATATTTAGTAATTTTTCTATGATCATTACAAACATAATTATGATATATGACATACTATTATTACATCTACTGAGAAGTTTGGTTAGAGATCATTCAAATTATAAAATACATGTCTTTATAAATGAGTGCTTTGTGAGAAACTCATGGTATTATTCATTAAGTAATATATTCATTCTTGGGGAAAACCCCGATAATAACTTTATTAATAGAGAAATAAAATAAACACATGGAAATACATAGACAACACTCTCATGCCCTTTGACCCCGAGTATACCCACACTCTCCAAAACAATAATTTAACCCAAACCTCATAGGGCTCTTGTTAAAAGAGTATAAGAAATAAGAAGAGTCAAATACAAGTTGGAAGTGTCTTTGACTCGGGGCAAGGAACATCATGGACGTATAACCTATTATATAGTCACTAACACCCACCCCCTAGGTTAACCTAGGCGATGTGGAACTTCTCAAGACATGTTATTTTTATCAGCCCAACATTTTCCACCCTAATTAAAATAAACACATCTTCATTGCCTATACCAACCATCATACTCCACCATGAAGAGTATCATTTGGAATCAAATCGTCCCAAGAATTTCCACTTGGAATCAAACTATCCCAAGAATTTCCACTTGGAATCAAAGCATCCCAAGAATCTTCATTTGGAATCAAAATATCCCAAGAATTTTCACTTGGAATCAAACCATCCCAAGAATTTCCACTTGGAATCAAACCATCCCAATAATTTCCACTTCAAATTAAGTTATGATCATTTCATCAAATATCTCATTGCAACTTCAGCAAACAAGGATGATTCTCCAATAAAAAGAAATTAACCTTTTCTAATGTGGAAGATCAAACTAAGTTGCAACCATAGAGCCTGCTAAGAAAAAAATCCTATCGAACCTGGCTTTGATACCAGTGTTGGGAAAACCCCTCGAGAATTACTTTATTAATAGAGAAATAAAATAAACACAAGGAAACACATAGACAACTCTTCCATGCCCTTTGACTTCGAGTACACCCACACTCGCCAAAGTAATAATTTAACCCAAACCTCACAACACTCTTATTACAAGAGTATAAGAAATAAGAAGAGTCAAATACAAGCTGAAAGTATCTTTGACTCGGGGCAAGGAACATCATGGACTTAAAGCCCATTATATAGTCACTAACACCCACCCCCTAGGTTATCCTAGGCAATGTGGGACCTTTCAAGACATGTTATTTTCATCAACCTAACATTCATATGGTGCTAATCTAATGGTACAACGAGAGAAAAAAAAAGATTTTATTTGATATGGTAAATGTTATTCAACAAGTTCTAGCTTGCCTAAAATTATATAGAGTAAACTTTTATATTTTGTTGGTTATATCCTCAATTAAAATTCGTTACAAAGGTTGTGATAAAATTCGTATGGGTTACAAAAGCAAAGAAGAAAAAGAGAATCACATTTAAAATATTTCAAAGTGTGAGGGTGTCTTGCAATGGTTTGTGTACCTCTTAAAAAAAATAAGTAACTTTTTTTTTGGTTATATATTCTAGAGTGAGTGAAAATATACCTCTAATACTATTTTGCCATCTAGTGATAATATTATTTATGTTTCTTCTAGTTATGGAAATATGTCCAATTTCTTAAGATGGTTGAAAGATATAGTAATGTAAAATGTATATTTGATTCTGGTGACACAAAATCAACTACTGTTGTGGTTATGTTTTAACCTTTGATGGATGTGGAGTATCATGGAAATATATTAAAAAAAATGAACTGTTTTAACCTTTTAATGCATTATGACAATCAAATTATTATAGTTAAAGCTTTTAGTAAAAATGTCAATGAAAAATCGACATATAAGAATGAGAGCCAAATTTATTAGAAACTTAATTACTCATGGTATTATCTCTCTTGACTTTGTCAGGTTAGAAAGAAATTAGTTGCAATAATGGACACACATCTTCACATGAATGGCAATCCCATGGAATGAAGTTCAATGGGTAACAACGAAATTTTTGTTGACTAAAGTACACTAACTAATTTGATTAAATTTTATGTCTCATTCTTATGAAGAGGTGAACTATAAATTGTGGCAATAATTAGGTTGGGGTATGTGCATTATTATGCTTATTTTTTTAAAAACATCTTAATAAACCCAATGACAATTATTGTAGGGGTGCGAGTCATAAACCACCCTTTGAGGGTTTACCTAGTTAGTGTGATGGTGGGGCCGCCATTGTTAAACATGGACAAATCTCTAAGTGACACTCATGAAACAAGATACATGCACAAGGCTGTAACGTATAACCACTAATTAGAACTTAAAATGAACACTGATATTGTATGTATTATTTACTAAAACCCGATCGTAGGGGGTGTAGCTCAAGACAATTAAGTCTCTACATTTTCTTGGGTGGAAGTTTATAAGCACTAGGTGTAAGGCTCAAACCCGGAAAGTTTCTTATGCTGAACAACAATATTTTATTTTAAAAAATCATATATTTTGTTTTATTTTATTTTTTAAATTATGTGGGGGATTGTTAGAAATATTTTAATATAATTTAAAAAATAAATAATTAAAATAAAAATCCTACTATTACTCAAGTTTTCATGAACTTTTATTACAATTGACTCTTTTGTCTTTCTTTTCTATCTATAAATACCACCTAGGTGCATGAGGGAAAGACACAACAAACACTAAAGTTCTCTCAAAAGTTTTCTTCTTTTCTTCTCTATATTATCACTTAAAATAGTGGTGTTCATAAGGTTCAAAGATCCTTCCCTTCACTCGATCGATCTAATAGGTTCTTTTATTTTGGGAGAGGAGCGCATATATTGTGTATTGCCTTTTTCAGTGGGAACGTTTTCTCTCTAAGGATAGCACTATGTGTGCCTTAACTCAGAATATTTCTACTCCTTTTCTTGTTTATTTTTTATCTATTATTCTTATAAGAATTGTTGTGTTTGATTAATATTCTTTGATTTATATATGTGTGTAAGACTTAGAAAAAACTTTGAGTAATTTAGGTGAAATTAAAAAGTGATTGATAATTTAATATGGATCTATGATAGTATAACAATTATTTTTGTCATGTAGAAAGATTAACTTAATTAATTGAGTTATTTAAGTTGCTATTTAGCTAATTTAATTAATTATGGTTTGTGGAGTATAAGTGTTTTAATATTTATAATGCATCATATATCATGTGATGGCATATGGCCTAATGGTGGTAGTTGTGTGAGATTTGTGCAAGGTTGGGGGTTCAAACATTGTTGGCTGAATTTTTATTGTTTTGATTTTAAAGTTATTTTCTCCTTTAAGTTATGGGGCCCACGAAACTTGTTCAATTGATTTTCTCTTTTCTCAGTCACGATAGTGCGGTTTTTTTTCCATTGTAGGCAAATGGCTTTTGTTTATTACGGATATGGGCAAGTTTTTTAAAAATTACAGAAGTAGGCAAAACGTGTTGGGGGTGCACGTTTTCATATGAAGAAATCGTGTAGCCCCCATACGTTTTTGTGGTCAACGTGGTCAGAGGGGGAAATCGTGTGGGAGGTGAACGTTTTAGGTGCCGTAATTGATTACCGTATGCTGTAATCGATTACTGCATGCTGTAATCGTGCAGGGGGATAACGTTTTTGAAGCAGTAATCGATTACCGTAGTGTGTAATCGATTACTGAATGTGTTGCAGTTATCTGGGTATTGTGTAATTGATTACGCAAGAAGTGTAATCGATTACATGCGTCATTTTTTGAAAAAAAAACGTTAACAAACATTTCACTGGATAGGAAAACAATGATGTATAATATAGTTGAATATGAGAGTAAAAAACATTGATATTAGTGAAAAAAAAGATTACAATCAATTAAAGTACTAACATAATAATATCAATGTCAAAGTGCATTAAAGAAATACAAAGTTTTTGAATGAAAATAAACATTGAAATGCATCTAAGATGGTGGAAATTGGCGCCGCACATAAGCCATGTCTTCCTCAAGTTGTCCAACCCAAGCATCTATACTGTCAAATGTTGAACCAACAAAAGCCCGGAGATCGCGGATTTCATGGATAATATCATTAAGCATAGCAGCAGATGCATCCTGGGTAGGCTGAGGCGGTGGAGATG
>Ga0214545_1008441_pt1 | contig 16417 bp, 9 predicted proteins | sample CNSS4metaG_FD_160064 | JGI IMG/M metagenome (GOLD analysis project Ga0214545, IMG submission 160064) | Root nodule microbial communities from cowpea collected in UCLA plant growth center, Los Angeles, California, USA - CNSS4 | ecosystem: Host-associated > Plants > Roots > Nodule | place: USA... | reverse complement strand
ACGAAAATAAAAACCTAAAAAAAAAAAAAAAAAAAAACAGATACCTAATAAAAGAACAAAACCTCACATTAAAGAATGTGAAAAGTGTTTTTTTTTTACTAAGGAACGCAGGTTGTGAAGAGAATCAGCAGAAGGAAAGATGAGTGGCGGCAACAGGAGCGGACCCCCAAAGCATCAGAACAAGTACGCATGGAAACCCAACGCTGGTCGCAAAATCAACGAAACAGTTTGTGATTCAAACCATTCCTTCAATCTTACTTTGTTCCTATCAAATCAATGATCATAGAAAGAACATTTGAATGTTATTTTTAAAGTTATTACTGTTTATATTCACAGGAAGTTGGAGGAAGGTTCAGACCCCTCTCTGAGATCACAGGGGTGTGTCCCCGTTGCAAGGAACAAATCGAGTGGAAACGTCGTTATGGAAAGTACAAGCCTCTTCTTCAACCCGCTAAATGGTAGTATCATCTATCTACTCTCTTCTCCTTTTTTTTTTTTTACCCTTTAAAAAAAAATTCCCTTTTTTTCATGAATTATATTAGATTTTTATCATTTAGCTTTTGGTTGATTAGTTAGTTTACTGGGTTGCAGTCAGAGATGTTCCAAGCGCAATGTTCGACAAGCCTATCATAATTTGTGTTCTGGTTAGTATAATAATTGATTAGTTTCACCTTTTTGTTTTTATTTTTGGGCTTTGGCAAGTGGGTGTTTTTGGAATGTGGGGGTGGATAGGGGATAAGGGTGTATGTTGAATTGGTTGGGTCGTGTAAGTGAACACATGGTGTTTGTGAAAAGTGTTCTGAGGGTGTATGAAATAATACCCTGAGGAAATTAGTTGAGAACTGAAAATGTGTATTTTGCTTGCTCATTCGTTTTACTGTTGGTGTAGGTTGTGCCAAGGAGCATGGTGTATGTGCAAAGTGCTGTTGCAGTAGGAAACAAATCGTTGGAAGGTTGTCTTTCTAACATATGATGAAGGATTTTTTGTTTTTATTTATAACAACATAAGCAAGGTTTTTAAAAACAGAATGGTTGTCGCAATGTCAAGGTTTTCAAGTTCATAGCGTCTGCTATTATTACCATATTGGACACATTTGCCTTCAATTTTCGGCAATCTTGCAGTGAAAACCGTCACCCCAATTTGAAACCTTGAACATATGTTTTATGCAAAAAGGGGCATGAGTTAGCACCTGCTGACCACAACACTCTAAAGGAAAAGATGAATTTGCGTTTGATGTGTGCTTTTGTTTCTTGTAGGGATTTGTCAGAAGTTGAGGCTGAGCAAAAGATGCTTGACGAGGTTCCTTTTTCTCTGTCCTTCCCTCCTTTCTGAATGTTATATTTGTTCTTTAATGCAAAGCAGAAACTCATAGTGATACTGGAATTTTTGTTGCAGGCCATTAAGAATTCTCGGGAGAGAGAAAGGAGAACCCTATTACGTGCTGTAAGATACTAAAACTAAGACCATTCATTTTTTTTTCACTACATATTATGCTTCTCTCTTTTCTCTATCACTTTCAGTCTAATCAATCTACCCCTGACAATATTATAAAACAAACATGATTATATATTGTACGTTGCTATGTAACATTTCGTTTGAAAATCATCTCACCAAGTTGAGTTTGTTAAGGAATTCTAGTTTATGAAATTTGTTGTTGTACTAGCTGTTGATGCATATGTAATTCTCTAAAATTGTTCTTCATGCATATGTTCATATAATTTATTTTGAGTTTATATTGGTATTTTAAAAAGTTATGATTCATTCTTCATTTAGTGGCAAAGGCCAAAGACAGTAGTTCTATTTTTATACCATGTTTGTCTTTCTGTCCTGCACTGCCAACGTGCTATGTTACTGATGATTCTACTTTCTACTCCTGCTATCAGATGAACAAAGGCAAATCTAAGAATTCAAATAGTACCCCATCAGATACTACGGGTAATAAAGTTGGACAACTGTTTCCAAATGCATCACTTGAAGACTATGCCAAACTGAATAGTATTAAGGTGGGGCATGATGATGGTGAAATTTGTGAAGATGATAGTGAGGGTGAAGTTTGTGAAGATGAAGATGATAACAGTGACAATGAAGATTGTGATGACGCTGGTAACACTGACAGTGAAGATTGTGATGAGGATGACGACAAAAATGATGAAAGCAGTATCGATCACCCCAATTCCAAAAATGAATGATTCAGTGCATGAGTATATCAGTTTCCTGTAGAAATTCAAATTACAATACTTATTTCTTTACAGACTATTTTCGGTGCATCTGTTGCGCATTAGAGGCGAGACATATTGTGTTGAATACAAATCTTTATTTGATCGCCTTATGGGTGGGCGGGTTCTTCCTTGTATTAAAATTTTGAAGTGTAATCTTCTTTATTGATTTTTGTCCTGACATGTTATGCCGAGCATGATCATCAACTTATTATAAAGTTGTTAGCTTCATTTTGAGGTACGGGTCTACTTATCAAACCAAAAAACATCTTAATGTTGAGAGATACTTATCTTAATGTTGAGAGAGATACTTTGAGAGTTGCTTTGAGCTATGGTATAAAATTTAAGGGCATCTGAAAGAGATTATTGAAGTTATTTTTAGCTCTAGAAGTGCTAGAAAATGGAATTTTGAACGTCTTTCTACAAGTTTCTCATTTTTATGAATAACTTCTTGCTTGATAAGAATTTATTGCATAAGTCTTTTTTATTCAAATGTACCTTTAATCTAATGGCATACTTGATTATGCCTATTATGCCTATGTTTTGAAAGGTTTAATTATACTTTTTTTAGAATGTGTAAATATGCCTTTTGGTTTCTTGTTTGGGAAAGAAATAAGAACGAGTAATACGTTGTTGAAACATCAGAGGAAGTAAGCATTTTTTTTAGACTAAAAACAAATATTATCTTATTTACATGGACTGAAGTGGGAAACAGTGCAGGAATAAGATGCTGATGGCTTTCAGCAAACAAGATGTCATCTATTGTTAAATTGAAGAAAATGGAGCATGAATTGTCTTTTGTGATTTATAAAGAAAGCAGATGGACACTTACAGTTACCGAGTGCTGGAATTGGTTTATAGCAGATGCTTGAATGAATTAAAATTTTCTCCATAGATAGGTTACAGGTTATACTCCCACAACTACACAAGTGATGGCATGCTATTGCTGTATTTTCTATTATCTCAAGTAATTCTTATGTGAGATTTTGAGCTATTGCTGATTAGATTATTGGAGGAAGCCATTTTGACATATTGGTAAGAGTTTAACATATAACAAAGGACATTCGAGATGCTATTTAGATAAAGTAAAAAATTATTTTAAGAAAAATTTCGTATAATCAAAATTAATTAAATTATAAATAATCTAAACAAGTCAATCTCAGGTTTAATATTTTTTTAATATGTTCCATTACATGAAAAAGTTGACCTTAAACCATCAATTGTTTTAATAAGTCAAATCCAAATTTGAAGTGCTCAACTGGTTTATCACTACTTGTCTGGAATGGTTTCATTTCTAAATATTCAAAAATGAGTTTAATTCTTCTAAAGAAGGGATGTCATTAGCAGAATAAATTGTATTAAAAAAAATTCCCAAATCTATAAATGGCGTATAAAGAAATATTATAAGCTAGTCGAACTATTATTTTTACTAAACACTTTTGTTTAAGTCAAATAAACTTATTAATTGGTCAAATAAACAATGAGCTAACTGAAATAACATGTTAAACACACTCAAAATTTGCCGTCTAAATAACTAAACCCGAATTTCATGACAATGATTAGCCCCTTTTTGGGAAATTATTTTAGAATAAAATAAGTCATATATGATAATCACATAACAAATTTTGCTACCTTTCATTAAGAAAAACAGATATATCTTGAACATTTCGAAAATTCACAATGACCAGTGATGAGGTGCAAAACAAAATAAAATGAAATGAAAAAACAGTGAAGGCAAACCTGCAGGACAAAAAAATCTGATTATAACCACTTTCCTCCTATTGTATATTATCAATAACAATGTTCGAAGAGAACACATCTAATCCAATTTAGTCTTCGAAAAGAATGGGAAAAAAATTCTAGTACAAAAATTTCCACATTTATGTTCCTAACGATTAATTCGTGAACAATCAATTAGCTCAACTGTCTGCTTAAAGTTTAAAACCTTTTAAGCAGTAAATCTGGTGCATATGTATCTGGTTATGTCCAGCAGCAAAAATCATGCTCAATTGCCATTGTGATTTTTCCAGTAGTGTCCAGCGAAGTAGATTGAGACAAAATTCTTGGACAATTTCCAAACTAGATCATTTTACACATCTTCATCCTTTGCACACACGCGCTCTGAGTGAAGAAACATTGAAATAATTTCAAAATGAGCTAAAATATTTACCTACAGAATAGCTTCTACGCTACAGGAAGATTAAAAATGTGCCAGACTCTTTTAACAGACAAAACCATGAAAGAAACCAAATAACGAGTCTACGGTATGAAAATATATCTTCAAAAAGGGCATAAGATATGCAATGAATGGGACGATAAATCCAGTGTGAAGAAACAAATTAAGTCATTATTACAAATTTTGAGACAGGGTCATCAGAATTGACATTAGTAAGTTCAAAATTCTGACAACTAGAAAAACATAGATTATTAATACCCCTTCTTTTGTGCAAAACTAATTAATTATGAATGGCTTCATTCCTAAGTGAGAGGACTAATAAAGCTGAAGTATGTAATATAATATGCGTGTCTGGTACATGGATTTTGATTTGCATAATTCTTCGCTAAATGAGGGGAGTCCATAAATTTAAATAAAGATTCAAGGTTTGAATAAAAAATAAAACTAATCACAAGGAAAAATTCAATCACAAGGGTTTAGGATTCTTAAAAATGGGACTTAAGATTATAACCATCCGTTGTGAAAATTTGTCATGATATATTTCCAGTCATAGTTAATTTCAGTAAGCGCACTACTTGCAGCCCAACATGCACCATAGAAAGGTAGGAGATAGACTAAATGTAAAATTGAATCATTCTTATTCTGGATGCATATAACTTTAAATGTAAATGCATCATATACAATGCATTACATAATATCACATGCAGTACCACAAAAAATTACCAACAGAACTAACTACGCAGCCTTGACCATAATTCAGAAATAAAATGAAAGCAAATAAAATCAATAAATCACCAAAACAAGGATACTTAGGGTTAATAAAAAGTAATGGGTTAAGTTCAATATTTAACTACAGTCTACAAACCAGAATAAACAAACAGGATTGTAAACACAGGAAGTAATTAGAGTTAATAAAAAATAACGGGTTAATTTCAATATTTAACTACAGTCTACACCAAACCAGAAAAAAACAAACAGGATTGTAAACATAGGAAGAAATCAGAGAGCACGACTTACTCAGATATTCATAAGCCACAATCATTGAAGTGCCCCACGCTGACATGCTGAAAAACCTTGGACCTAATCCTCTATATAAACCTTTCCAACCATCTTCAAGAATCAAATCTTTAACAACTTGTTTTACAGAGATTTTCTTTTCAAGTCCAGTCACCTATAGTGCAAGCCATTGAGTGCGGAAAATTTAGTAGACAGCGACAGATTAAATAAATATGATTGAGGTTCAATCACAATATTATACAATGATCATAAAATGATGTTCCAATCTTCCCCTTTGCTTTGCCATCTTTTCTAAGAATGAGAACTTCTACAATCACCAAAACATACCGGAGAAATACTTGTATTACTATCTTTGCTATAAAAGAGGGTTGACAATATTCACATACAGTGCTATAAAAGGAGTCAAAAATATCTAAACCAATGCAGTTAGACCAACATAGAAAGTGGGTATCACATCAATCTTTCTCAAACTAAAAAAGGTCAAAAGAAAACAGCAACAACAAACAATAGTAATAATGATAAAGGATGAAAAAGATTAAATTTTTTATAAATGTAATACATAAAAGCAAGCTAATATTTTGAATCTGATATTCAAAAATGTCTAATATATAAACAATGAAGAGTAATACACAAAAAGCCCAAGTGCAACAAAAAAATTTCTTATAATAAAAGTTTTACACAAAAGAATCTCTGTAATAATGACTTTGTGTTCCTAGTTCTTGATCTTGGTATTGTATTTACTCGGTAGGCACATTCAAGAGCCAAAGCCAAATTGAAGGGTCTTAGAATATAGAGAAATATCCATAAACTTGTAATACCAAACCATTTGGAATCCCTTCAGTTATCTGTTTATCAATAAACAATTTCATTTAACTTATTCTCTTAAACTCACAATTAAAGATATTTCAAAGGAAGCATATTATATACCACGATTATATGACCAATCATATGTGACATTTATTGTATTATTGCAACACATTTTAGAATAAATTTAAATTATGTAAATCCTAATAAACTGATTTCTAAAGATAGAAAGTAAATATTCAGAAATAAGTTACAATCACCAAATAAATTGTGGTTTTCAAAAATTCATACCAATCCTCAATTGTTTTTTAAATTTTATGCAAAATATTATAACTCACAAAATGAGAAAACTTGTCATAAGTGATAATCTAAAATATTCTAATATACAATTAACATATTTTTGGAGATCTCCATATATTCTGAGACAGATGACAGAAATTAAGTCAGAAGGGGTAAAATTCAAACTTGATTTCAATTAGTTATAAAAATAACAAAATGTGGGTTAAAATTGTGTATTCAAACACACTAGAAATGAAGGATGGCACGGGACGTTTGTAAGCTTCTTGTGAAATTACCAAACACGTATTACTTTTAACACCAAATCATTAGTAAAGATATAATAACAAAATACAAGCATTAACATCTATACTTACACTGATGCAGAGAACTTGTGCAATGGAAAGAAATGTGTTCTACAAGGTTATGGATACCTGTAACCGTGTCTTGATTGTATCCAACGGGGTTGTAATACAGGATGCAGTAGCACCAGCAATGATCCCTCCAGTAGCCTGAACTAATATAATCTTTGGTAGACTAGGAGTGCCTTCCTCACCGGAGTTATCCCCCAAGATTCTGCCAAAGCAATCAGTGATAATGATCATTAAAAATCAGACAGTTTACCTAGTAATGAAGAAATAACATATTAGTATGATGTGTTTTAATGAATTCATTACACTGCAAATGATAAAATTCACCAATCTAAAGTAGCTTAAAAAAATATAAGCTCACTTTGCTTTTGTTTGGATAGGTCCTCCAAGTTCAGTAGAAATCAACTATTCAAACTTATATAAATGGATTTTATATATCTGACCAGGATATCATCAAACTTCAAGGATCTTTAACAGATTTTTTCCAGTTTTACCATGTCCTTGTAATACAACAAATCTACACATATTTAACTTGAATGAGCTAACTTTGAAATCACTGCATTCATTGTAATGAACATGTACATAGATGATAAATCGGAACCTAACTAGATTGCATAGATTTATAGGCTCTTCAATATACTCTTATTTTTAATAGCATAGTAACATTGTGGTGTTGGTTAAACATAAAAAAGATCAAAATGACAGGGTTAAAATATATGAATTTCAAAAGATTTTCAGTTTTTCTAACCATTTGATAAACAACATATTATAAAGGAAAAGGTAATATGAGCAATGAAAGAGCTTTAAGACTCCAGAACAAGGATTCCCATGTCTCACCTCCATAAGTAATGTTTACTTGAGCCATAACTTGCCCACCATACAGCACTAGATGGTACATAAGTCATAACAGATAGACCAAATCCTTTATATAATCCCCTAATGCCATCAGACCTTAACACCTTACGAGCAACATCTAAACCCCCCGTATATTGTGTATGGCCTGAGTATCCTTGCACCATCAACTTTTGGCTAACCTTAATATCATTCAATATAAAGGTAGTTAGCATATGAAAATTGATACAATTATACTACTATTTAGGTAAGAATGGAGAAAAGGAGATAATGGAAATCAAGAATAACAAGAAATTAAATTAATATGCAATATTGTGATGTGATAAAACATATTAGGTTCCCAGTCCTAGCTACTTAAGTAGATAAAGAAATATGGAAACCACCTCTAAGAAAGAAATCATCTATGAGAATCTACAACATTATAACATATAACAATTAGTTAATCATATTATGAAATATTTTCTAGATATTCTATTGAGGATTCATTTATCCATATTTCCATAAAACAAAAATGTTTTATCAACAGGAAAAAAAAAAAAAACACAATAAAAATACCTTTTTCTCGTTTATCTAAACATGTCATTAGAACCTTTTCAAAAAGAACAATATATAAGGACAAAACAAAATAAAACACCATAAGTATACTGATAAAACACATTACATCAAAACCATCCTTTCAAACCTTAAATTTTTTTTCTGATAATAGCATGTTTTATACGCGGGACACATAATAAAAATACTTGCCACATTTATCTAAACATGTCATTAGCACCCTTTAAAAGAAGCACAATATACAAGGAGAGAGAAAAATAAAACACCATAAGTATGCTGATAAAACACATTACTAGAAAACCTTTCTTTAAAACCTCAAAGTTTCTGATAATAGTACTAACCAAGTTGGAGTTTGACTATAAAAGAAAAGTGTACAAAAAAATAGTTTAAATTTAAAAATGTATCTAATACAACTTATAAAGCCATATGAAAAGTAAGTACAAAAATACTTCTAGAGCTAAAATAAAATTGAATTGCAACAGACATGTCAACAACTCCAGTGTATATATTCAAACTTCAATATTTGGCAAAGTTAAAAGACACACTTAAAAAACTGTTGGCCAGCTTGCACTGTCAAAATAACGAACTTACAAAAGATGTATTTGAATGTACCACAGCATACAAATGTGTTAGCATAGCATCATATACAGATATCAGTGAGTCCGAAAGAGTATATTTTTTTTAAGTACAAAACGACAGACACTTGTGCACAGCGGTTGAGGTTGGGTGAATTAGATTATTATACCACATCAATTGGAACAAACATAGCTTGTGCCAAAAGTGATGATGTCATGCCTGCTACTCCATTTGATATGGCAGCCTGGGTGGTATCAGATAGTCTAAATGGCTCCAGCATCCTGAGGGAAGCCACCTTTGTGGTCTCCAAGGCAGTAAGAAATATGACTCTGGTAGGAATTGTACCAGTCATAACTGTAAAAAACCCTTTATACAAACCACGGATGCCATCCGTTTTAAGTAATCCTTTCACAACAGATAATGCACTTCTCTCCAGAGTATCCTTTGAAGCAACCTGCAGCCTAGTTTTCACAACAGAAACCGGGTAGAGTGCTACTGTAACACCTGTAAAGAGTCCTGCTCCCACGACGTAGAACTTCGTTTTATCTAGCCTACAAAAATAAGTGGGACTCAACAAATACATAGAGCTTCAAAGAAATCAAATTCATCGTCGATAAAACATATTCCAAACCAGCCAATTCACATGTCTAGAATAAACCACCGATTTCTTCCTACAGTTATTACCCTCTCTTCGTACTAGTCCCCACCAAATTATTTACGTAATTCTCAAAGTATTGAGTACTTATCAGTTTGGTCCCCCGCTTAATATTTTAGTGAAATTCAAGGATCGATGAAGGATTGTTTAATATCTAGAGGACTACTTGACATGATTTCCAATACTTTCAGGACTACTCAAGTAATTTTGCTTCATTTTTTTAACTTTGGGGATCACTAAGGAAAGTATTAGAAATTTCCAATACTTTCAGGACTACTCGCAAAATCCCTATGCAAGGTAAGGTTTTCATCCGTTTATGTACTCCATTTCGTCATATATCTAAAAGACGTGAAATCTCAAACACAAAGAGAGTAATAGTTTAGATATGAAATTGGTGGTTTACTCAATGCATATTAAGAAGACCAAATGTCCACGGGTGCAAGATTCATTGAGCATTGAATAGGAAAATGAAAGCAACAATACAAGAAGAGCGACACAACCTAGAATCTTGTTAGTTGAAATATCTCCTAATCGAGCGAACACAAACAGCTAACACTACATTTCTGCATTTCTGCTTGTAAGCATTACTTCAAACAGTTATTAGTGCATATCATGTATATTTCTTGAATTCAATTTCAGTTCATTATATTTAATTGTTCATGCGATAGTTGCAATTCGCACTGGAACAGAACTAATAAAAGCGCGAAATTGCAAGAAATGGAGAAAGTGAGAAAACTTGTCCCAATTAAGAAGACCAAATGTCCATGGGTGCAAGATTCATTGAGCATTGAATAGGGAAATGAAAGCAACAATACAAGAAGAGTGACACAACCTAGAATCTTGTTAGTTGAAATATCTTCTAATCGAGCGAACACAAACAGGTAACACTACATTTTTGCTTGTAAGCATTACTTCAAACAGTTATTAGTGCATATCTTGTATATTTCTTGAATTCAATTTCAGTTCATTATCTTTAATTGTTCGTGCATAGTTGCAATTCGCACTGGAACAGAACTAATAAAGCGTGAAATTGCAAGAAATGGAGAAAGTGAGAAAACCTGTCCCAATTAATATCGGAAGAGGCCATTGCTTCAGCGGAGACGAGAAGCGTTCATAAGCAGCTCAGTGCTGCAGATTTCGAATATGGAAGAGAAGCAAAGCTGAGAAGGAAGAACAAAAGCAATGAACTTTGTATCATTTATAGAGAATATGCCAACTCCTGTTAGTTTCCTATTTATTTATTTTTTATATTTTAAAAAATTCATTTTCAATTTTTGTATATTTTTTATTGATTTGTCAAATGTGTATTGATTCACGCCTTTCTAAGAAAAACTTCAATCTATCGTAACTTTTATAGAACAATTTAAAAATACGTTTTTTAATGTATAAAAATTATTAGGTAGCAAACTAATACGAAACAAAAATTGAGTAATAAAAGAATGATAATTAATGGATAAATTGTTTAATTAAATTAAAATTGAAAGAGTACCGAAATACAAAAAATAGTAAGAGCAAAAGGTTCAATAAGGTAACATAGTAACTAAAACACATAATAACATTTTTATTAAAATTATACGTGTAACTATCTATAATCATAACTATATATTTCTAACTATGTACAAAAGATAGATTTTTTTTTTGTTTTCTCTTTTATTTTTTTATTTTTACCCTCTTAATTTTTATTTTTAAAATTTAAATAGTTATCCATAGTAAAAGAAATATTTTTTAATTTTATCATTTTAATAACTATTTTTTCAATTTTAAATAATAACTCATAATATTATTTACTTATTATAATATTTTATATTTCAATAATTAAAATTCATTTTATCTATAATATATATCTATAACGATATACATCTTTTCTTTTTCTAATCTTATCCTTTTAATTATTACTTTTAAAAATTAAATAATTTATAAATATTTAAAAAATACATGCATACGTACATATATAATAACGTTTGTAATTATGCTAATAAATATAAAATACATAATAACGTCTGTATTTACGTTTAATAAATATAAAATGAATATGAAGTTTGGATGTGCACAAAAGTCCTATTACATGTAAATCAGTATTTATTTTATCTCATTATTCTTTTTTCTTTTTCTTTAGATTTTTTAATCTATTACATACTCTATCTATCCTTTATTACATCTTCCTATTGTAGTTAATAATCTATTTATTATTATTTAATGAGTTAAATATGTTTTTGTCCATCAAATTTTAGTGAATTTTAGAATTAGTCCCTCTTCGAAACTTTATACTAATTTAGTCTTTCATCTTTAGAAATACGTGGATTTAGTCCTTCTTAACAAATTTTATTAAGTTTATTTAACATTTTAAACGCATTTAATGATAATATTTGAATTAACATTGAAGCAAAAATGTGTTAAACAGTGTAAATAAGTCAAATACTATCATGAAATGCACTTGAAACGTCATATAAACTTAACAAAATTTGGTTAAAAGAACTAAATTCACGCATTTTTAAAGATAAAGGACTAAATTGGTCAAAATTTTTGATGAGGGATTAATTCCAAATTTCGCTGAAACTTGAAGGACCAAAAACATATTTAACCTTTATTTAATCTTCTCTCTTCTTTTTTATTTTATTTTAATATATATATATATATATATATATATATATATATATATATATATATATATATATATATATATATATATATATATTATTATTTTTTTATTTATATATATACCTTTTAATGTGTTGGGATAATTGTGTATCAAGAGTGTGGTGGATGAAAGTCTTTGGAGAAGCCAAGACCATAATTGGTTACACGAACTCTTGATGTTGTCCCTACCATTCTTGTGCAGTTACAAGACCTTAGATTTGCGTCTTTGTTCTTATATAAAATACAATTAAAAGGAAACTAATTCAAAATGATTAACTAATTATTTTGAAAAAAAAATAACATTAATAAAATATGTTATAGTTCAAAGTTTAAATAATTTAAAACATTTCATACTCCTTATAGGTCATAGTTATCATATATTAATAGGGAGAGTCCTCTTTAGTAGGAAAACACAATTATTAAAAAATAATTTGTTTGAATTAAATGAAAATTTTTGAATAATTTAAAACTTTGAGTAACAAAATAACTTTTTAGAATTTTGTTGCTTAAACTTGCATAAGTTATTATCAATTCAATTACAAGTAATTCAACTACAAGGTGACTTAATTGTTGTCATGAAAACTATTTAGTCGTTTATTTTATCATAATAGTACATAGCTACCAACCTTGAGCCGAATAAGGTCATAAGGCTTAATTGACTTTGTGGGATTGAGCTATGATTTATGATTGGACTCTATTTGACCCATTTTATCATGAGATACACAAATCCCTTAATCTAACTAGGGTTACAAGACTTAACTAGTGTTACCACTAGAAGCTTCCATTGGAACTCTCAAACGTCGCATCATTTCGAAATGAAAACCCCTTAGACCTTCACATCTTTTAATTACATTTTCATGTGCCTAGGCAGGATTGGCATGTTGTTTAAGCAATTATGATTCTCACTGCAACTTCCCCTTGCATTGTCTCAAATTGTTGAAGTGGATAGGCCACTTCATTTCTCCATTACTTCATCTTTTAACAAAAGATTTTCTTGAGACTTCCATTTGCTCACCCATTGGTTTTTCTCTTTTGGTACGCCGAAATCTCTTCCATTCCTCAATCATTGTTAGTCTTCTTCACACTTTTGTTTTATGTTCGCTTTTATGTTAGGCTCGCATAGTTTGTTCTAGTTTTTAAAGATTAATTTTTCATTACCTATTAGGATTTCATTTGTATTTTTTGGTTTTCATATTGTTTTTCTAGGTTTTATTGGAGCTTCATTTTATAAATAGGGTAGCTTACAATGCGTCTTACCCTTAGACTAAGATTGATCAGTTGATGAAGACCTCCAATTGCACCTTTAAAAAAAAACTATGGTCTTTTGTAATCTTCAAACCATTAGTAAGACCAAGGAGAAATATGTAGGAATCCAGGCTTGTGTGAGCCCAACAAACTCATTTTCAAGAAGGAGGTCGATGATGTAGAGGGTAGATCTTTCTTTTTTTTATTATATGGTTTCCATAAAGCAAGGTTTGTAGTTACCGCTAGATTCTTTTGAAAATAATATGTAAAGGTCATGAACATCACACCTCCCAAACTATAACCCTATAGTTAGGTTTTTGTTCAGGCGTTCCATATATTATTCACTCACTTTGGGGTATAGTATTGACTTCCAAAATGTTTTTCTATTTCTTTGAGTTCAAAATTTCTTCTACGCAATCATGGGCATCCGTAAATAGTACCAATGGATGAGGTCTTTTGTGTCTTTTGTGCTTTAAAGTTCGTTTCCTAAAGATTTGAGCCCCCTCTTCTAATCCTTTTTTATTTCAAGGTTTTTCTCTTTACTAGATTCAAAACCCTCACGTCCAAAGTGCTCGAAAAGTAGAAGAGTTGGAACTGGTTGAGTGCAACAATTGTGAGAAGTTGAACAAGTTCGAGTCTATATTTAGCACTACTAACCTTTTAAATCTCAAATATTAGGCCAGGGGTCTAAAAGTTTGTATTAGTATATGTCTCTCTGGTATAAATTTGCTTTGACTCTATTTTCTTAATTTACTAATCCTTAACCTTTCACTTGCATTGATAAGCAAATGACTATATCTCGAAAGAAAATGACGTGTCATTTTAAGGTAATGAAAGCTCTGAAAGATGCAAAGAACATTGTAAGGGTAAGCAAAATAGTTTTGGATGTTGAAGCAATCGCATCGAATCATCATCTAAAATGAAAAATGGCTTCTATGACTAAAAAATCAATGTAATCCACCCATTTGAAGTCTAATAGCCATAGGCCAGAAGTGGAGATTATAACGAGGGAGAACTAGAATCTTCAAGGGCTTGTTTCTTGAAAGAAAAAGAGTTTTTAGGATCTAAATTTAAGTCACTTCGCCTATAATCATGCTCATAATGTGTTGGGTGGAGATGTCACAATTTTGGAGATGCAAAATTTGGATTCTCTTTGCAAATGTATCCTTACAAGGTTGTTGTTGAGCGAAAACTTATAGAAGATAGGTTTAATCAAGGGTTAATTATGTTTTTTGTCCTTAAACTATAACACAATTTTGAAATTTGTCTCTATCTGAAACTTCAATCATTTTTTGTCCCTATATTTTAGAAATGAATGGATGGAGTTATCATCCCCTAATGATGTTAACTTTTTTTTTACGTGATAAATGGTGTTGCTCTTCTCTCTCTTCTCTCCCCTCTTCTTCCTTGTTGTTTCTCTCCTTCCCCTGCTTTTCTTGGTTGCTTACCCCCACCCTCCTTGGTCTCTCCTCCCCTCCCTTCATCCTCTCTCGTTGCTCATACCCTTTCCTCACCTTTTCTTGTTGCTCCTCCTCTTCCAATCCACATTATCCCTCTTGGTAACAAAAATAGTACAACACACCAGTGAGAACCATAACCATATAGAGAGGAATAAAGAGTTGTCTCCAATGGTAATATCCATTACAAGTTTGGTCAGTTGAAAGGAAACAATCATAGCACAGTGTAAAGATATGAGGAAAGAAAAGGAAATGGTACCATAGAGACAACTTTGCACTTTAATGACTAGATGTCAAAATGAGTTAAAACATGTGAGCTAACTTGGTCCAACATGGGTTCAAGCCGAGTTGAGTTAAAAAAATTTACAAATTTCAGTACGAACCAAAAGTAAACCCAACCTATTAAAAATTCAGCTCACTCAGGTTGAACCTGTGCTAAGAAAGGTTGGCTCATCAACCCAGACATAAAAAAAAAAGAAAAAAGAAACTCACCCCACTCTCAACTTAACAATTCAGCCAAAAACACAAACAAACTTTATTTGGTTTACACATTTATTAAAATTTCATATTTAATCATATGTTTATACAAAGAGAAGAAATCATTTGCATAAAAAGAAAAGGTTGCATGATTTGGTTTATGTGATGTATAACTTAAAGTCAATAATTATCACATTAAGAAAATTATTGTTCTTCTGTTTGATGATATTGAGTCAGATGATGAATAAATAACTAGAGAGGGAGATGGAGATATTGTTGAGATTGAGCAAGCTCAAAGTGAAAATGATGATAAAAATGTTCACTTAGATGGAGCAAGAAGAGATCCCAACTTTGGATGCACTAATAACATAAATCTTTATACCAATGTGGATGCACAATTTTCATTTGGAGAAGAAATGGATGAAAATAATTAGGGATGCCAATGAGGCAGCGCAAGGATGGGTTTCATTATCTCATACCCATCTCCAGAGAAAAATTCATCTTGGTCCCCATCCCAAAACGCAACGGGTATCAAATTTTTATTTCATCCACATTCTCACTGGAAAACGGGTATATACTTGTACTCGTACCCGTTTTCTTACTATTTTAATATCAATTAATTAATTTGTACAAAATAATACAAAAATTACGGTAAAGAAAACATATTATTATCAAAAATTTAATACTAAAAGAAGGATATTTTTGTTTCTTAGATATCAAATATTTAGAAAAAAAATTATAATTTTATACATTTCAAATTAAAATACTAAATAAAATTTCATGCGTGCTAAAACGTTTATTAAATTTGCATATGTTAATATTACCCTAGTTGATAAAATTTTAAAAATTTAAAAAATATATAAAAGGAAACAAATATTTAAATTAAAAAAATAATTTAAATGATGTTTACTTCATTTTTTAAATTATAGTCAAATCTATTTTTGTGTACACTAATAAACATTACAATATATTACTTGATCAAAATCACAAAAAAAAAAAAAAAAAAAAATTAAACTAATAATAATTAAAATTTAAAAAAAAAAAAAAAAATTTTAAAATTAAAAAAATTTTAAAATAATAAAAAAAAAATAATTATATTTTTTTT
>Ga0214545_1008440_pt1 | contig 16418 bp, 11 predicted proteins | sample CNSS4metaG_FD_160064 | JGI IMG/M metagenome (GOLD analysis project Ga0214545, IMG submission 160064) | Root nodule microbial communities from cowpea collected in UCLA plant growth center, Los Angeles, California, USA - CNSS4 | ecosystem: Host-associated > Plants > Roots > Nodule | place: USA... | reverse complement strand
CCATAAATTAGTTGCAACAATGGACACCCATCTCCACATGAATGGCGATCCCATGGAATGAAGTTCAATGGGTAACAACGAAGTTGTTGTTGACTAAAGTACACCAAATAATTTGATTAAATTTTATACCTCATTCCTATGGTGAGGTGTACTATAAATTGTGGCAATAATAAGGTTGAGGTATGTGCATTATTATGCTTATTTTATAAAATACCTCTTAATAAACCTAATGGTTGAGGTATGTGCATTATTTTATAAAATAACTCTTAATAAACCCAATGACAATTATTGTAGGGGTGTGAGTCACAAACCACCCTTTGAGGGTTTACCTAGTGAGTGTGATGGTGGGGTCGCCATTGTGAGACATGGGCAAGTCTCTAAGTGACACTCATGAAACAAGATACATGCGCAAGGCCGTATCGTGCACCCACTGATTAGAACCTATAATGAACATCGATATTGTATGTGTTATTTACTAAAACCTGGTCACAGAGGATGTAGTTCAAGACAATCAAGTCTCTGTATTTTCTCGGGTGAAAGTTTATAAGCACTAGGTGTAAGGGTCAGACCCGGAAGGTTCCTTACACTGAACTACAATATTTTTTTTAAAAGATAATATATTTTTGTTTTTTCTTTTAAATTATGTGGGGGATTGTTAGAAATATTTTAATATAATTTAAAAAAAAAAATTTACTGTTACTCATGTGTTTATAAACCTTTAATTTATGGGTTAATGTTTTTAATGGCTAACGTCTATATTCTTATTACTATTTACTCCTTTGTCTCCCTTTTCTACCTATAAATACCACCTAGGTGCATGGGGAAAGACAACAACAACAAGACAACAACAGAATAGAGTTCTTTCTTAAAAGTGTTCTTCTTTTTCTCTATATTATCTTTAAGACAGTGGTGTTCATAAGGTTTGGAGATCCTTTGTTGCACTCGATCGATCTGACGGGTTGTTGTATCTTGGGAGAGAAACGCATATGATAAGAAACACATATGATTGTGTATTGGTATATTTGTTTAGCCTTGTGCAGTAGGGGTGTTTTCTCTCTAAGGATAGCGCTATGTGTGTCTCAACCCAGGATATTTCTATCCTTCCCTTGTTTATTTTTTATTTATTATTGTTATTATATTTGTTGATATCTGATTAATATTCATTGTTTTATATATATGTCTTAGTATTATTATTGATTTAATAATTATTATTATATCATTTTATATTTTTATTATTATTAGTGTTATTTGAGTAATCATTTTCTAACATAGTAGTATCAGCAAGTGTCTTATCCACAATGATTTAGCTAGTATATTGGTGGTTTGATTTTTGGGTTTTATGATTGATAGAGAGTGCAAGTAAATAAAAATAGTCGTTATTAGATAGATTGAGTGGAGTAAGGGCTATGAATTGATTTCATCTCATCTTCTTCTACTACACCACTATCATCTTGTTTACTTAATTTGCAAATCATTCAATGTCCTAGGAGTACTCTTTTTATATAGATATAGTTTCACCTCTGATACACTAGAACCTAAGGACTCCAAACCCTAGTGTGATCTCACAACTCCTGGTAGAATGAGTCATTGCTTTAATGTGCAAGACTCTCTCCTCCAGCATCCACTCTTGTATGCCATAAAGCATCCAATACATGTATGATGATTTGATTGGACCACAATTTGAGAGCAATTTCTCAACTCAAAATTCAAACTAGTTAATAGATGAGTGATCAAGTCATCATTAAGCATAAATTGAGTGAAAGCAAAGATAAATACCTAAGAAGTAGAAGTGAATAGAATCAGAATTGATTACATTAAACCTAGACATGATGGAGTTCAGCTACTCATAGAATATTACAATGCAATTTCAACAACATTTACACATAAGATCTACACTAAGAGCACATCCCCCGTGCCTTATTGACCCTATTCTACCCTACTACTACATTGTGGAACCTCTACCCAATGCCTGAAATGAGGACCCAAACTCTTTATTTATAGGGATTTTTTGGCAGTACTCAGCCCAACTTTTGGTGCTCAGCCATAGAGGTTACTTCACAAGTGAGTTTACTTCTCAGCTCAGCCACTTGTCCTGGTGCTTAGCACTTGAACTTTTCTTCTTGGAAGAGTTTTCTTGGCCGCTCAGCATCATGGATTTGGGCTCCAAGTTTCCTTGCAAAGAGAGTTTTCTCACGAGGCTCAGCTGCATTTCTTGTGCTCAGCTAGAAAGTCCAAATATGTTGTCCTGTCTTTTCTATTTCATGGCTCAGCTGCATACTTGATATTTTCTTTTATTTTTACTGCAAAACGACAAAATATCATTATAATTCATAAAACTCTATTTCTCAATATCTCATTTTTTATCTTATGTTAAGGAGGTTTGTTTTGTACACAAATAACACCATTTGATAGATGATAAATATCAATTTCAAATGGAAAATGTACTTATTCTTGACACTTATCATCGGATTATACCAGGTAAATGTAAAAAGGTCCACGACTAATAAAGAAAAAAGCTATATTGAAATGAACATTTATGAATTTGTTTTAGTTTAGCATGTTGCATATCCATGAAAGGTTTTTGTAAAGTTGAAGAAAAATTTGTGAACAGTGAAGCCAAACTCGGAAAAAGATGTTGGGTCACACTGAAAGAATATTGAGTTGTATAGGTTCAAGGTACCCTTTAGAACTGGATACACTTGAATCTGTTCAAGTCAATCTTGTTTTGGAGTGGCCAACATCTCTTAAGTCTGACTTCTTTAATTCATAATACCTCAAACAGAAACAATTTTAGGAATACTCATTTCAATGTAGTTTTTTTATTTGGTGGTAAAAGTAAACTAATGTGAGAATCAATGTTCGATTTCAGTTTTTAATGTCATGAAAGTAAAAAAACAAAATATTTTTTCCCAATGTATTTTTATAAACTAAATCGCAAACAAATTCAACGTATTTTTACAATAAACACCGCAAACAAAACAAAGGGGACACCGATATAAATCCATGACAAAGCTCCACGATAAATAGTCATGGTCACAAACAAAAAAAGGAAAGATTAGCAAACAAACTCAATGGCGAAGCAAAGCGGCGAAGACACAAAAATGTATCCCAAACCACCACCATTTTGTCGTTAGAGATCAAACCCTTTTTGTCCAACATCTTTTTGTTTGAAGTAAAGCAAATTCTTTATGTTGAACTCTGTTTTGTTTGACAAAAACGATATGTTTTACATCGGACAAAAATATGTCTGACGTAAATCATTTTCACTTATTTAAAAAATATTATCGTGCTTTTTTCTTTTTGCATGGGTTTCCTTATTGTCAAACATAAATTAGGTGACATAATGCCTATTTTTGTGTTAGTGATCATTTACATCTTCAACTCAATTTAGTGTCTAGACTACTCAATCTAATCTCATGCATATGAGCTTGTGGGTTCATTTAGGCTTTGAATTAATATGTTTCACCCAAGAGTAAGAAATGTAATTATTTGTCTATTTAAATATGTTTTTAGTTCGTACACTTTGATCAAAATTGAAATTCGTCCATGTTACAAACTTTCATACAATTTGGTCCTTAAACTATAAAAACAATAGATATAATTGTTCTAAGTTAATTTTTTTGAACGTGTCAAATGATGTTTCAGATAGCATTTGAATTGTTTATAACATTTGACATGTTCCAGCTTAAATGTTAGCCTAGAACATCGCTTAACACATAAATTGAATTTAACACTGTTGGATTAAAAAAATTATATCAATTAATTTTTAAAATTTAAAGATCAAAATATATCAAAGTTATGAAAAAACAAATTCCAATTTTACTTCGAACTTTAGTTACTATAAACATCTAAGACTTTTTTCATTCTTGACCTTAGCTTTGAAATATGAATGTTGACTCTGATAATACACATCCCCAAACCTTGGTTGGAAAGATTCGAATTTCACATTTATTTTCTAATTGACATATTATAAGATGAATACTTAGGCATAGAAACATGTATGTCATCAACCACCATGACAACATTCTGACATCTTCGAATTACTTAGTAACAAGTTGATGCCTCGAAATGTCTTTAGGATAAACAAATTCTTACTTTTAATAATAGACATTCTTACTTTTAAATAAATTTAAATATCCAAAATAAGACAAGTAAACATCATACGAGAGCTAACGTGAGTAGGGAGGGACCAAGGTAGGGGCAAGCAAATGTCAAAGAGAGATTACGTCCCCCCAATTATTTCTTCTCATCTGCTTTCATTCTGAAGAGGAAAAATATAAAATACATTATTCATTTGATTAAACTAAATCATATGCAATTTTCAGCATATAAAATACGATCACCAAATCCATGATGGCAATACGTCAATATCACGTGTTGCCTATACCACTCGTTTACGGCTTGTAATTTTTCTTTTCTATTCCCTAAATTCAAACTATAAAGTAAAAACGATCAAACTAATATTATTGCACTTCGCATATTCGCATATCATTAAGAATAATAATAAATACGCACATAATTCCGTTCCCTTTTCACCACAAACATAACACTTGGCCTTGGGTTTTATTGAACCACAAAAAACATTTCAAGAGAAAAATGTGCTTTTATGCTCTTTCAAATTTTGAATATACGTCAATTTAATTATTGTACATTTAAACTTACGTTCATAACATAGATTAAGTGTTACAAAATTAAATTTAAGAATCAAACCAAGTTTAATCTATAGTTTAGAGATCAACATATTTTTTGCACCCTTTTTAAAACACATGGTCAACAACCACAATGAAAATGACTAGTAAGTATTAGAAAGAGAACTTTAAAGGCTCAGAATGTACTAGAGATTTTCTTGGCCACATTGCCTCCACCTCTTCAATTACTCATTTGCACAAAGAGCAGTAAAAATATAAATAAATAAATAAAAAATAAATCAACAATATCCATACTAGTTTCGTCACAAAGAAATAATATCCACAAAGAAATAGAGATTAAAAATGCAGGTACGGTCACAAATGTGTGTTGAACGATTTTTTTATTTTATTGCACTAATTTTATTATTTCATCAACAAAATTTTCCATACAAAATTACCATATATGTACATACATTCTCAAATTTCAGTAATATCTTCCACCTTTGAGGAAGAGGTAAATCCAACACAACAATTCATGCCATAACCTAAATCTTACAATGATTACTATTTTGTGACATCTGTTACCAGACATGGATACAGTTGGAGCTGTTGTACCACGATTCTCTGGCGAAAGAACCAGTTAATCCACCGTCCCATAATCTAACAACGTTGCCGTTAAGCTCCGTCACATCCTGCCACGTGTACCACCCGTTTTCACTCTCCCCGTTTCTCAGCCGTAACAGCCTCTCCCACCTCTCCCACCACTCCGTTCCGGAGCGCTCTCTCTCTCCACACCCCTCGTTCTCGCTCTCGCTGTCGCACGTGCATTGCACGTGCCCGTCGTAATACACTGTAAACTTCCCCTTCGTCAAGCCGTCAACGTCCTCCTCCGCGCCGCCGTTAGCATTAACCGCTTCTCGCGTTGGCTGTGTCTTCTCCTTGTTGGGAGTCTGGCGGGCGGGCTCGGCGGAGGGTCGGGTCTCGGGCATGGGCTTGGACGTGGGCCTGGGCCTGGGGTAGCCCGCGGATCGGATCTTCCAGAAGCTGAGTGCGGCGGTGAGAAGAGCGAGCCAGGTCCATAAACTGTTGAGGGCTGTGAGCAAACCGAAGCTCAAGTAGTTGAAGGCCAGAGCTTCGACGTTAGAATCCAACACGTTCATGTTGTTTTGGTGTGTGCACTATTGGATTGAAGATTTTGTGTTGTGAGAGAAGAATTGAATGAGAGAGAGGAAGATATAAGGGGCGAAGGAAGAGACAGAGGAGGGTGGGATCTCTAATAAGATGCCAGAATCGGGACCGAAGATGCTACTCACAGTGTACGCTGTAATCACAAAAAATATAATTTTCATTCTTATTATTATGACTGTGGTTGTTGCATTTTCGCCCTATTTTATTCATTTTTTTTATTCAAGAAATTGTGTTCTAATATCAGCATACATATATTTATTTGAGTGAGAAATAAATTAAGTGAAGATATTTTATTTTTTTTTAGTTCAAGGAAGAATTGTGAATTCTGCCCTCTTTAATTTTGCTTTCGAAATGATGATATCTTCAAATTTTAAGGTTGACAATATAGTCAAACTTTTATTAGTTATTGTGTATAAAGTAAAGGTGTGACATTATTCTAGGAACCAGAAAAAAAAATATAAAAATCTCATTCGCCTTACATTCAACAAATGCAAATTCTAATAGAAATTAATATTTTTGGATTCTCATCCTTTGCGATCACAACCAATAAAATAGCTTCAAATTTATCAGTCGTAGAAGTGTCATTTGCAACATCTCAATATTTGAGACTTTAAAATAAGTTTGAATTAGAAATTTTAGTAGAAGTTAAGGTTTAATTTAGGTGAATCCATTTGAAAACTCAACTAAGTACCTTTTCTCTACAAACATAATTTGAAACAGTAGAAAGAAATTAATTAAGAGATTTATATTAAAAACAAATGTATGAAGATTTCCCACTCTACTTTCTTCATCTCCCATGAAAATGAGTTTTTAATCTTCTTATTGTGTTTCATTATGATTTCGGATTTATTTATTCCACCTTGATCATGACAAATGGAAGTTTGTGTCGTTTGGGAACTTCAATTTACAAAATATAATGCTATCATTTTTTTTTTTGTTAATTTTTATACTTATATTATTTGATTTGCTTCTAAAGTATTGCGTTAAACAGAGTATTGAAAAAAACTTAGGACATTACATTGTTTGAAGATTACAAGATATTAACCAGAAATAAAGACTTAGACCAAATGAAACAGAACTTGTACAATATTAGAATGACTGTAAGAAACTTTTTAAAAACTAAACAAAATGAATATTTTAATAATTAACTGAAAATGAATTTGAGTTCACTGACTTAAGATTCAAGCAAGTATTTTTATGCTTGGAGGGTTATATGTGTTGGGCCTTAAAAGAAGCCCAAATGCAAATGCTCATTATTGGGAAAAGCTTTTTCCCTCACTCTGGACCACACACGTGCACGTCACTCCACCTAACTCACCTTTTCTTTCTTGAACCTTTCTCCGATTCTTCTCTGTTCCACCACCGTCAAGCTAATGACTTGGCTTCTCTTTGTCTCCCTTTAACAGCCACGTTCCTTTGTTTCTCACTCACTCACTAAATCCTTTTCTTGTTTGCAGGACACGCACCAGCTTTCATGGAGGAAGAAAAAAAATAGCAAGGGAAATATATGTTTTTTGCAGAGAGAAGGTAATCTACTTTTTATTGAATATGCGTATGTATATCAAAAATACATGAAACTGAAGCATGTATTTATATGTTGTTACCTTGCTTTGTTTGTAACAAAACAAAAAAACTGAAACTGAAACTAATTTTTTATTACAACTGTCAACACCCCCCTTAATCCAAAAATTCTAGGCTTGACATTCCAATCTGTTTTCTGAGCTTGTCGAACCTAGCTTGCTTCAGCGGCTTGGTGAAGACATCAGCTGTTTGCTCTTCTGTACGACAGTAAAGTAAGGTTAGCTTTCCTCTGCTCACTTGATCACGAAGGAAATGGAACTTCGTGTCAATGTGTTTACTTCTCCCGTGTAAAGTAGGATTTCTTGACAAGTTGATTGCTGACTTGTTGATTTCTAACACAATTTCATTTTGCTCATCTGCCTTTGGGAAGAAAATTCCCCAATCTGTAGTACCTTTTAGGTACCTCAATATATGCTTAGCAGCAGCCATATGGGGTGTTCTCGGGTCATGCATGAACCTGCTTATCAGACCCACTCCAAAGCTTAGATCTGGCCTACTATTACAAAGAAATCTTAGTGAGCCAACAATCTGCTTGTACAAAGTCCCATCCACAACTTCAGCTTCCTTTTCTTCTGTCAGCTTTAGTCCAGGCAGCACTGGAACTGCAGCCTCATTGCATCTTTCCATCTGAAATCTTTTTAAAATCTCATGTGCATATTTCTTCTGATGTAGGAACACTCCCTTATGCGTGTGCACAAACTCTAGCCCGAGAAAGTAGCTTAGTGTTCCTAGGTCTGTCATTTCAAACTCTATCTTCATTTTCCCTTTAAACTCTTCAATTTCTTCTTCCACACTCCCTGTAATGATTAGGTCATCAACATACAAGCATACAATGAGTGTGTTTGCATGACTTGTCCTTTTCACATACACTCCAAACTCAACTGTGCATTTCACAAATCCTAACTTGGCCAACACTGCATCAATTAATTTGTTCCAAGCTCTAGGAGCTTGTTTAAGCCCATACAAAGCCTTTCTCAGTCTATATACAAGGTGTTTTCTCCCCTCTTTCTCAAATCCGGGTGGCTGTACAATGTACACTTCCTCTTTCAATGGGCCGTTGAGAAAAGCTGACTTCACATCCATTTGACTCATTTTCCAGCCTTTTGAACTAGCAACTGCTGTGACCAGCCTCACAGTTTCCATCCTTGCTACAGGGGCAAACACCTATGTATAGTCAATTCCTTGTTGTTGCAAAAAACCTTTTGCAACCAGCCTGGCCTTGTGTTTAGCCACAGATCCATCTGGCTTCAACTTCAGCTTGAAAACCCACTTCACATCAATGGACATTTTATCATGTGGCAGATCAACCAACTCCCATGTCTTGCTCTTCTCAATTGCTTCCAGCTCTTCTTTCATAGCATCCTTCCATTCCCTTATTTTCAAAGCTTCTCTCCATGTTATAGGTTCTGTATCAGCCATTAATGCTTGATGAACCAAATCACCACCACCTGTACTTACACCATCACCATAAACTTCATGGCCAGCAAGTCTAGTAGAGGGGAACCTTGTTCTCTGGGTTCTTCTATTGTTTGGAACAACAGCAGTACTTTCAGTTTTATCTTCCAAGACACATGGAACATGTGTCACCACATCATCCTTATTCTTCCAATCCCAACTAGCTGCTTCATATACCACCACATCTCTACTAATCACCACCAAATTCTTTTCTGGATCATACAGCTTGTATGCACCTGTTGGATGGTATCCAATCAAAATTAAAGGCTCACTTTTATCATCTAGCTTCTTCCTCCTTTCATTTGGAATATGTCTATGACATATTGAGCCAAAAATCTTCAAGTGCTGCACATGTGGTTTGGCACCAGACCAAGCTTCCTCTGGTGTCACTATTTTCAACCTTTTTGTAGGGCACCTATTGAGGATATAGGCAGCAGTGGTTACTGCCTCTCCCCAATAGCTATGTGTCAAATTTTTCCCTTTCAGCATGCATCTTGCCATGTCCACCAACATCCTATTTCTCCTTTCGGCCAGCCCATTGTGTTGTGGTGTGTAAGGTGCAGTCACCTCATGCACTATCCCTTTTCCTTCACAGAACTTGCTAAAATCCTTGGACTTGTATTCTCCTCCACCATCTGTCCTAAGGATTTTTAAACTCTTCTCAGCCCGTCTCTCCACTCGTGCACAAAATTTTTCAAACACAGAAAATACATCTCCTTTCTCTTTTAGCAAATACACCCATATCTTCCTTGAGAACTCATCTACAAAGGTGAGGAAATATCTATTTCCTCCAAGTGATGGTGTGTCCAGGGGACCACACACATCTGAGTGCACAACCTCTAATACCTTCTTAGCTCGTTTTGGTGCAGAGGTTTTAAAAACCTTTCTAGGTTGTTTCCCAATCACACAACCTTCACAGATTTTGGCTGGTTGCTGAATTTGTGGCAATCCACTCACCATCTGCTTACTGTTGAGTTGATTCAAGCTCTTGAAATTTAAGTGGCCATATCTATAGTGCCATAGCCAACTCTCTTCCTCCACACTAGTAGCTGATAGGCACTGAATTTCAATGGTGTCCAGGTTCACTTTAAAGGTCCTATTTTTAGACAAAGGTGCCTTGATCACAAGTCTATGTTGAGAGTCAAATATCTCAATGACTTTCTGCTGCATATTCATAGTAAATCCTTTCTCCAGTAGTTGTCCCAGGCTGAGTAAATTATTTTTCATGCTTGGAACGTACAAAACATCACTCATATAGGCCACCTTGCCATCCTTTCGTGTAATCATCACCTTCCCAATTCCTTCTGCCACATTAGAGCTGTTATCTGCAAACTTCACATTATTTTTCACACACGGGTTAAGATCAATCAACCAATCTCTGTTCCCAATCATGTGATTAGAGCACCCTGTATCCAAGTACCAAGTCATGCTTTCCTCCTCTTCACTGGTTGTTGTTGCCATCAGCAAGACTTGGTCTGAATCAGACCCATTTTCTTCCTTTTGTACTAAATTTGCTTCCTCTCCTTTCTGCCCATTCTTTGATGTATCCTCATGCCAACACTCATAAGAATAGTGCCCATATTTTTCACAATTATAGCACTGAACTCTTCTTTTATCATATGATCTCCTGCCACCTTTTCCTCTTCCTCTGTTTTGATATCCACCTCTACCTTCAGACCCATTGTTCTCAGATTTTTCCTGGGCCTCTATTTCACTGTTTCTGCCACCACTTCTGCCTCTAGATCTGCCTCTAGACCTTCCTCTACCTCTGCCTCTCTAGCCACTTCTGCCTCTGCCTCTAACTCCATAACTCACCTTGGCTTGTAGAGCCTGTTCAATCACCTTCTCACCATTCTTCCTTTCATTCACTCTTTGTTCATGTGCTTCAAGAGAGTTCTGCAGTTCTTCTATTGTCATAACATCAAGATCCTTTGATTCCTCTATGGCAACCACAATGTGGTCGAACCGTGGGGTTAGGGTCCTCAAAACCTTCTCTACAATTCTGTTGTCTTCTATGTTCTCATCACACGCTCTCATGGCATTGGTGATCACCTGCAATCTGCAAAACTATTCTGCCACTGTCTCCTTTTCTGTCATAGAGAGGAGTTCATACTGCCTCCTTAAAGATTGCAGTTTCACCTTCTTGAGTTTTCCAGAATTTCCATACCCATTTTGAAGGATCTCCCAAACCTCTTTTGCTGTAACAGCTTTTGAGATTTTCTGAAAGATAGGGGCAGCAACACATTGATGCAGCAATACACGAGCCTTGCAGTCCAACTTCTTCATCTCCTTGTATGTTTTCTTGGCCGCTTCATCAGCATTCTTGGGCAGTTCTTTGAAACCCACCTTCACGATCTCATCTATTTCTTGAAAGCCAAGAATCGCCTCTATCTTCACGCACCAATCATCATAACCCTTTCCATCAAATATGGGTAAGCTTCCCGGTATCAATCCTCCACTAGCCATGAGTAGAACACACAGCAATACTCCCAAGATTCTTCTTCTTGAACCTTGCTCTTGATACCAGTCTGTTGGGCCTTAAAAGAAGCCCAAATGCAAATGCTCACTATTGGGAAAAGCTTTTTCCCTCACTCTGGACCACACACGTGCACGTCACTCCACCTAACTCACCTTTTCCTTCTTGAACCTTTCTCCACTTCTTCTCTGCTCCACCACCGTCAAGCTAATGACTTGACTTCTCTTTGTCTCCCTTTAACAGCCACGTTCCTTTGTTTCTCACTCACTCACTAAATCCTTTTCTTGTTTGCAGGACACGCACCAGCTTTCATAGAGGAAGAAAAAAAATAGCAAGGGAAATATATGTTTTTTTAGAGAGAAGGTAATCTACTTTTTATTGAATATGCTTATATATATCAAAAATACATGAAACTGAAGCATGTATTTATATGTTGTTACCTTGCTTTGTTTATAACAAAACAAAAAAACTGAAACTGAAACTAATTTTTGATTACAACTGTCAACAATATGTTCTCTTAAAATTTGTTATGATATGAAAAATGACAACTTCAATAACTTAAAAGATTTTTCTTAAGTAAGTTATGTATTTTTAAATTTTGGCGGTGGTTGTTTCCAATTTAAGTTTTGTATTTTAATTAGTTTGGATTTTTCTGATGTTAAACCAAATTAAACATTTTTCATAAAAATATATTATTCAATGAATAAATTAAAAGTTGAATCATCAATTTATTTTTACTTCTTCGATGAATTTTGTTTTATTGTTATTGGCCATATTTTTCTACTAAGTTGTCTTAAAATATTAAACTTATCACGAGGGTGTTATCCAAAGGATGATTGTCTTTCCTTAAATATATATTATGTATTGAGAACATGATGACGGGTGATATCATTAAAAATTAATTTTTCTAGAATTTGCTTTGTACGTTTTAAGTTAGGTGGCTTTTGTCCATTTTTTTTTCCTTCTTTTAAAGCATTTGTTAACATACTTTTGTTGGAAAGGTTTGAATGATTATTTTTAATTTAAAATATAGAACCATAAGTAAATGATAAGTGCAATTATTGAAAAGTAACTACTCTAAATTTAATTATTAATTTTTATTTTACGAATACTATAGATTATTAAAACCCTTTTTCCTATTTAAGGAGTTTACATCAATTGTTAGAACTTTTATTTAAATATATGACATCAGCGAAAACAGGTGGAGTAAGAGGGAAATACAAATACTTATTTTTTTCATAGAATTAATTATGAGTATTTACATTTTGTGAAGATCTTCTAGCGACTTCGAATGAAGAAAGTTTTGACTGTTCGGAAATTTCAGGAAGGCTTATGACTAAAATAACATTTTTCTATTAAAATAAAATTAATTAAGAGTAAAAAAATAGAATAATGTGAAAATCAATTTTATAGAATTAATAATGATTTTTTTTATTTTAAAAGAATTTTTTGTTGTGAGGATTTAGAATTATAATTAAGATGAAGAGTTTTAACTGAATTATAATTACTGTGATTATTTTTCTACCAAAATTTCAAACTCTTAAGGCTGATTAGTAAATGGAGTCACTTTAAAAAGGAATTAGAAGAAATAATTTTAAATTTAAATTAAATGCAGTTAGAGAATGAACTATAATAATCATTTTTCAATTAAATTAAGACGAATTATCAATATTCAGAATTTGAAACAGAAGGTTTCGATGCAAGCATTAGATTCCAAGCAAAATATTTTAATTTTCGTTTTTTTAATTCCTTGTTGGTTTCAAGGATTAAAATCATAAAATAGCATAATTTATATATGTTTTCTGGGATTTCTTATTTTTTATATTAAATAAATTTGCACAAACTAAAACAACGTCATAAAAGTAGTAAATGATACACAAGTAATCTAAAATAAATTTAAAATACTGGATATTATGCTTAAAATTGAAGTTCAATTCAAATTAAATTAGACTTTATTACGAAATATCAAATTAAAGTATAGAGAAGGAAGTTTGAAATTTAAAATGTATAACAGTATAAATTATAAATAATAAATAATAAATTAACATTTGACAAATTAAAGATGGACGTAAATATAAATTGCAATGAAAGGTTATATTAAGAAAATATAAATGCATTGAATAATGTTACTTCAGGAAATCAATGTGTAATTTTTATTGTCTCTATTCACAAATCACAAGAAGAATATATATATATATATATATATATATATATATATATATATATATATTTAGAACATTTTATTGCATATACGTAATTATATAATGTTATATTTACTCAAGTGATGTATTCTTTCACATAATTTAAAGATTGTAAAGTCTCATTGATAATTTTTTTTCAACTACAGCAACATAATGATTCTATCTTTGTGTGAAGAATAAGATAAGGAGGAAATTTGAGTAGGAGAGAGTGTGGGGTGAGTATATTACACGTGGCAGCATGTATGGTTGTGTGAATCTTCTGACATTCTTAAGGCTAAACTCTCGTAATATATCATAAGAGATAAAAGAATAACCATTGATAAATAAAGAAGAAGAGAAAAAATAGAAACATCTGATTTTATAAAAAATTGTAAAAGTAATGGTTAATTTTTAAAAATTTAATAAATTATTATATTTAAAAGAGTAAAATCGAAATTTTGAAAAATGAACACAAAAAGAAGAATCCCCTTTATATATTATTAAAGATAGTTACACATATTGTGAAACCCACCTCAACCAATTCGTTCCATATTTACCTTGGGTTAAAAATTAAAATTCGATTAATTTAATTTTGTTTATTATTTTTCAATTTAATTTTCGTGTATATAATTGTGAATTGATTCGATTAATTAATATACCTATGGTTAATTCACGTATTTGAATTTATTTTGCCATATGTGAATAATTTTGATGTCTCTAAATAAAAAGACGTTAAAAGCATATGCTCGGGACCGGTTTGACCCGGTCGATCCATAGGTGGTAGGTGGGTTCAATTCGTATCTTAACGATCGCTGTTACTTCAATTCGTACATTTTGTGTCTACTATCACTGTATGTAGAAGAAACTAGGAATGAGACTATTTCTTGGTGTGCTAGCATGGAACTCTGGCATTCTCTTTTGACTCATCTTATTTCATCCCTTTCTGAACCTTTTTTTTTTTATAAAAAATTTAAAGTAAAATTAATTTGTTTATATTATTTTATTTAAAAGATAGTAATATATAATAACACTCTAACTTATATTATCAACATTAGTTTTTATAAATTAAGTTTTGATATATAAAGATCATGCTAACCATTTTAATTTATTCTATTGATTAAATTACAAATTTATAAAATATTTACAAGAAGAATATATCACAAAACAAAATTTAAAAAAAATTGTCTGGTTGGTCCACTTGTTAGTGAAAAAATAAGTTTATCCAGACGACTTTTCTCGAAACAAATGATGGCATAAATAAAAACAAGTTAAGGTAATCCATTCTGCCAATATATACGTTATTTTGGTTAGTAAGAAATAAAAAAAAAATCTTAAATTAATAAATTGTATGTGTATTTTGAAATTTAAAATTACATTAGTTTGTGTTTAAATATCATAATTTACATAAAATTTATATTTCAATAAAATAATATTATTTTTAAATGTAATTTTTAAACATAATTATTGTCTTCAAAAATTAACTGTTTAATAAATCTATAGATCACAGTACCAATGCACTTAGCTAAAGAAACAAAAGCAAACAAGAATCCGCTTAAATTTAAATCATAATAATTTTCTCACTTGACCTAATAATTTTATAGATATATGTCTATCATTTGGATTTGGATTGGAGAGCACTAGATAACTACGTGATTTTCGGTTGAAGGTATCATATTTATAAACTTCGCGACCAAATTGATTATTGCAATATATATAAAAATTTTAATAAAAATTTATAGTAGATTTACTTAGTAATTTTGTAACAAATTTAGATTTTTATTTATTTTAGTTTTTATATTTATTTTTAACTCAATTAAATTTCAATATGATTAAATTGACTGATTGTGATTAAATAGAGTCGATGTAATTATATTAATTTGACTTTAACTTAAATAAACACATGTCAATTTAATAAAAAGCTTAATTAAAAATTTGATTTCTATATTGATATGATTTTTTTTAATATTGATTTTTCACTCGATAAGTCATCATATATTTAAACAAAGATAATGTGACATCTTTTGTGAAATGAATATTATCCTTAATATTTTATTATGCGATGATACAATTCCACCAATTTCTTTTTCTTCAGATCTAAAATGACCTGCTTTATTTTCAAGATCACCAAAATATTTGTTTTTTTTACTGTATCATTGGAATGAACACATGAACTCAACTATCACTTTTTAGTTCATTTTTATAATTAATGAAGGTCAAAATTGTGAAAAGAAAATATTGACTTAACAAATATTAAAACTCAAATAAATAAAAAAATAAATATAAAAATGAAAACTAATTAAAAACTTATACATAGAACTAGATTTCTATTTAAATATTTTATTATAGAAATTATTAATTAGTTGAATTAAAATGTATGGTAGAGTTATAAGCGCGGGTTACGGGGAACGTGATTCCTTAGGTTGGGGTTTGGTAGGGCAATTGGTTGGTGTCCCTATGAGATGTGAACTTATTGGTATGAATGATGACAAGTCCTGTTGGATTAAACTACATGTTTATACCCACTGAACTTTATTATATTGTAAAAGTAATTATACTTACTTAAAGTAAAATATAAAATGCTATAACTAGTTAATCACACAGGATGTTTTAATTTTTAAAATAAAATAAAGGTTAAAATACTGCGTTGGTCATCGTTTTTGTCACATAAGGTCCTCGTATTTTTATTAGTCTCAATTAGGTCCTCATTTTTTTAAATTAGTATCAATTAGGTCCTTTCCGTTAATAGAGAACTAACACCGTTAAGTAGGTGCCACGTGTCAGCTCTTTGTTTTTTTTTTGTTTTTTTTAATTTTTTTTTTAAATTTTTAAATTTTCTTTTTAAATTTTTATTTTTTTAAAAAAATATTTATGCCACGTATCATGTCTGTAGTGTGCTACGTGTCAATCTAA
>Ga0214545_1008437_pt1 | contig 16425 bp, 6 predicted proteins | sample CNSS4metaG_FD_160064 | JGI IMG/M metagenome (GOLD analysis project Ga0214545, IMG submission 160064) | Root nodule microbial communities from cowpea collected in UCLA plant growth center, Los Angeles, California, USA - CNSS4 | ecosystem: Host-associated > Plants > Roots > Nodule | place: USA... | reverse complement strand
TTGAGAAAGAGAATAATCTGACCTGCCATGAATCATAGGCTGCATTTACGAAGAAGATTGGCGTACTGATTTGTGATACCACATTTTGTGGGAAAAAGCACTACAAATTATTCAGAAGAAGTATTAGTAACACCAAAGAGTCACAAAGGTAAAAAAAGTATTGGAATTCACAAACTTACCAGCCCTGGTCTGAGTCTTGAAGTGCAGGATGCAGGCAAATTCTTAGCTGAGCCCTAAAATAAAGAAGAAAAAGAAGGTTAGTCACCATTGGTGAAAGCTTCAGAAAGTTTCTTCTAAACAGAGAGAGTGAAAACATTAACAGCATGTGCTTGTGAGATGGTACAGGGAAACATAATGAGAGAAAGAACAAGTACATGTGTTTGAACAACTTGACTGTAGAACTCTTCAATGCGCTGTGCCCCAGAGACATCCTTGCTGTTGCACAAACAAAAACATATTGAATCATTACATTACATGACTTAACAAACTTCAACAGAATTCAGGTAAAAAGGATAACTACAAAGCAAATAAAGAAGCTTACACATTGATAAAATAACCAGCATCTGCAAGGCATTTCACTTTAGTTGTTCCAGGTAGCAGTGATTTGAATCGATCACAGTTTAAAATTGCAGCCAATCCTCCAGCAGAACATCCAGAGATAATTGCCTAAAGTCACAAGTTTCAACTAGTGAATTAAAAATTATTCAAGATGAAGACAAAAGTACGTAATCATCAGTGTGTCCCATACATTTTGAGCGTTTTTCATTCCTTTTGCAAGTAAATCATCAACAACGGCAGCAAAAACCCTTGCTCCTCTGAAGTGCAAATTGGTTGCCTGATTTATAAAATAATCTTATAAAACGTCAGCAAAAAGAAAATTAATTAATATTTTCCTACAAATTTACAGTGCAATATTCCTTTGAACTTGTAAAACTTACTGGATCAACAGCTTCAACATCACCAGTAAATGATGACCCATCACAATACCTAACCTTGATTCTGTTCCAATCATAGAAATCTGGAACATATAACATTTTTAGGTATAGATTCATGAGATAAACAATCAAAACACTGTTTATTAATTTGTAGACGTTACCTGGATTGAACTTTTTACTGTTACTAAAAAATCCAGAAAAGGAAAGTTGGGTATCCATTTTCTTAGATGAGCCTAATCGAGTGTCCCTACGAGAAAGGCAAGAAGTGACGTTGTTGCACCATCCTCCTCCCTAAAAGAAATTGTATTAAAGATCATCAACAAAAATAGAGAACTTACCAAATTTCATATATTGCATCAAGAGTAGGTTTCACCAAAAAGGACAACCTAATTAACCAATGTTGTCATATCTATACAACGTTAAAAGAGATATGCTAATAACATACTTCTTAAATATACTCTTGCTTATCGGTTCATTCTCTAAAAAATTTATAAGGAAAAACGTACGTATATACAGAGAGAGTCAGACTTAAAAATGAACAAATATTTATAAATCACGTATCAACGCTATATTATATTGAGTTTAATTATCATGTAATGAAAAGAATTTTCAAGGTCAACAATAAAATAATTTTGAAATGACTTTTAAGCTAGTTATTACAAAAATCAACATATTTAACAAACACGGTCTTTAATGATTGGGTGAGAGTGTGGAAACTAAGAAGTGCACAGGAACAAAATTCTATGGTTATTATCTAAAGTCATTCTGTCTTTCACTCCTCCTCAACCTAAATCCTTAATTCCTATAATTTCAATAACCAAATTTGAGACTTAAGAATTGAAATACATGACTAAGTTTCAAGGTATATGTTATTACATTTCTTGGAACATTTTGACCAAAAACAAAGAAAAACATGGGATACTTTTTAAGATAAACTAATACCAATAACAAAAATGTCAAATTCTCCCATGCCCATTTATGTGGGAATACCTTCATAAACCTTGGCAAAAACACAACCCATATAAAAAATTACAAATGCACCTTCTGATCCAGTTCTCAATTTAACAAATCAATATTTGTACACGTACTCAGAAAACATAAATGGAACAAACTCAAAGTTTAAATTAAAATGGATGTTTTCCTGAGTTGGTAAAAGACTCTCATGATATTGAAGCCATGTTGCAGAAGGAAACATACCTCAAAGTGAACAATCCAGTTGTTAATCCCTGCTCCAGAACCCTTATGGAAGTGGTAAGCTGGTGGACTCCCATCCAAACAAACTGCACAAGATTTCAAACATCAATTTCAAACCTACTATAAACAATCCTAAAAATAGAAGAAATTTCTCACCAGCTCCTTTTGCCACTGCATTTTCAACAAAAGTGATTCCCACAGGAACCCCTTCTGCCTTTAGTAATAGTAGCACACATATTAGCACACTTAACCATTGGCCCATTCTACTGGCCTTCATTCTGCACCAATCAAACAAATAGCAAACAATAAACTTATGCATAAAAAAAGAGAAATTGCACCTTGGAAGTATCAATAGGGTGTGTTCTTTATTTAACATAAAGAAACAATATGTCGTACAAACTTTTTATAAAACCAGCGTCATCACACCAAAACAAGGACAAGTTTTTATCATTTTCCTATCCTCTCATCGCATCACTTGTGCATTCAAGTTACCAACAAATGATCAACTCTACTAATTTCCCGAAAATAATCAACCAATAAGTTTGATTTTATAAACATAAAATGAGAAAAGACAGAGGAAATCCTTCAGTTGAGCATGAACTGGCAAAAAGGCACCTTTTGATGTTGTTTTGATAGAGTTTTCAGGCTTAAATTCTTGCACCGACAGAAATGCAGATTAAAAAAGGCACGAGAAATATGCAGACAACATAGAAAAGACATGCATAGTTAAGTTAGAAGAATCTGATCTACAAATAAATTACAAGATATTATTATTAGAACCGTTGTTGCAAAGGAAGATGAAACATTTTAAATCCATTGAACAATCTTCGAATCAGTAAAGAACTTCATCCGTTTGGCATCAGAAAGCTTAATCAATTCAACAAAGCAGCCTAGAAAAACGAAATATGAGACACTATCACACTCCAATACCCCCATTAGTACCTACAACGGAAAATCCACAAACTAGCATTTCCCTATTTGAATATCAGACCAAAAACAGATAATGGATCCCATCCCAACACTTCCTGGATCAGCAACTCTCCACCATGGATAAAGTTAAAAACTTTTCCAGCATTCAAAATGCCCATAACAGAAACTTCCCACCCCACAAACTACTGACGAGAAATTATTAAAAAAAAAAAAATAGTATGAAGAAACAAAGAAGATATACATGAAACACAGTGGGCTATACCTTAAATGGTAAGTGAAAGGATGTCGAGGAAAATGGTGGCCTGTAAAATGCTTCAGCTAACGACAAGTCTTCACTGAGGAAGATAAATGTGGTGTTGATGCACTTGGAACTTGCAAGAACACAATCTTATATACACATTTATTTATTTTATTTTCTTTTCTTTTTATTTTCCTAGGAAAAACATTTTGCTTTATTTGAATGGGTTATGTTAACGCGTAGCACCTTGACGTGAATCTTTATTGCTGAGAGGGAAAGAATAGACAGAAAAAAGATAAAGACGTAAAGAAAGGGAGTGAAGTGAAGTGATAATGAGTAAAAGAATTATGTTTTTATTTAACAAATTTAACTTAAAGAGTGCTTTTTTTTTTCTAACGTAAATTACTAAATTATGACAACCTTTCTCGTACTATTGAGGTAAGAATAACAGAAGTGAATAGGTCTAATGTCAAATGATTTTAAATATGTATTATAGTGATTAATTATGAATTTTGAACAAATAGTGTTTGATTAGTTTTTTCTTTTAAGAATGACAACAAATCAAGTAATATTTAACTAAAAATTGCACTTATATTTTTTACTAAAAAAACTACAGGTTATAAATAACAATTGTCAAACAAAAACTAATAACTAAGGTTGTAATAATTTAAATTTGATTACATATATTTAATTTATCGAAATCAGGTCCGACCATGATCTTGCTAGCTAAATGGAAAGATTTAAGACCCTAATTAGAGGGAGCTAATTTTGTTATGCTTTAAGAAAATATATACATACATATTTAATTTATGTCTTTTAGCTATCTAATTAATTAATTAATTACATATCTCTATACGATAAAGATTAAACATTCATCATTAAAAATAATAAGATTATATAAGATTCTCAAAATCAAGAATATTAAAGTTATTATTTCTATGTGTTTATTATGCTATTTTATTTTAGTAAACTAAAACATCAAAAGTTAAAATTTCCTTAAAATATAAAGAAAAAGACACTCTGAAACTATTTTCTTTTTTAACTTTCAGTTGTTTAATATTTACTATGGGCATTTTATTTTGTTTATTAATCCTATTCTATTTTACTTTTTGAAAAATTTTCAATTAATCTAATTGTTACGTCTAATTTTTCATCCTTGTCCAAAAAGACATTTTTATGAAAGTGAAAGAAAAGAAAAAAAGAAGAAGAGAGAAAATGAAGATAAGAATTAAATAGAGAGGTATAAATGCATAATTATTAATTAGGTATGACACAACGTCAACATTTATCGACATTGTTCTTATTAAGAAAGCCGTGAATCTATGGTTTGAAGAACGTTGGTTGGGGCTACACCTGGAACGCGCACATGTCGGTGATTATTTTTTATTTCGGACCCACCAAAATACAATTCTCATACTGTTCGCGCTTTGACATGCATGCATGTTTGACATGTTTAACGCTGATGTTTGTCCCATAATTTTTTCTTTTTTATTATTTATTTTACTCAATTAATCTAACTTTCTGTGTTAAAATTCATATCATTATATACTGATTATAAATTTCCTTATTTATTCATTAAAAAATCTTCTGTTGAATAAATTATGATTTTAATTTGAATCCAATAAATAAATAACAGGTTACCGGACAAAGGCATGCATGCAGAGTCTCTCACTTCCAAGCTGTCATCCAATAAAGCAAAATCAAATTCGGTTGCATTCGGTCCTGTTCGGAAACAGCCCCACATGCTACCAAAAGTCTTTCTCCCACTTTCTATAAAGAAAAAACTTATGAATTTGTGTTTTACAATATTTAACTACATATGTAACTGTATTCAGAATCTACATAAGTTTCCTTTTTAGTTGTTACTTTAGATTAAAGAGGAGGTTGAGGAAGTGGAAAAAAGAAAACAAATAAAAGAGGAGAGAGTACAAATTAAAATTGTTTTTGATTAAGAGAAAAAGGAAAGAAATGAGTGGAAAGATTATAAATAACTTAATCGATACTGTATAATAAATTTGTTTATATATTAATATATTTAAAATGTAATTTGTGAAATATTTTTTTAAAAATAATTTAAAATATAAATTCATTTTTAAAAGTGTAGAAAACCAAAAAAAAAAATATGAAGAAGGACTTAGGACTTAGGTCATCAAATTTGTGACAACGACTTAGAGTTTAGGAGAGAGAATTATTGCAAAAATTCCGTCTCAATCATAAATTGTTTGGGGTTCCTGGTACTGTGTAGAGAACAAATAAATATACGAAGAAATAAATATACGAAGAAGGAGATTATATATTATTTAGTGTATATAAAATGTTATAATAAGTGTGTTATATATACACAAAGTTAACCCTATTAGCTACAAGTAAATGTGTTTAGAACACGAGTTTAGTAGATGCATCGGTGGACCTTGGTGATGACTGCTCTTCCAAAGTTTTTTTGTTTTAGTTTTTACATATATTTATATATATTTTTAAAAATTATATGTATATATTATTTTAAGGGTTAAATATGTTTTTGGTCCCTCAAGTTTCAGTGAATTTTGGAATTAGTCCTTCATCAAAACTTTATGCCAATTTAGTCATTCATCTTTCAAAATACGTGAATTTAGTCCTTTAAACCAAATTTTGTTAAGTTTATCTGACGTTTCAAGCACATTTCATGATAGTATTTAAGTTAATATTGAAGCAAAAATGTGTCAAACAGTGTAAATAATTTAAATACTATCATGAAATGCACTTGAAACATCAGATAAACTTAACAAAATTTGGTTAAAATGACTAAATTCATGCATTTTGAAAAATGAAGGACTAAATTGGTCAAAAGTTTTGATGAGGGGCTAATTCCAAATTTCACTGAAACTTGAGGGACCAAAAACATATTTAACCCTTATTTTTATTAAGTTTATATTATGAAAAAATATAATAAAAAATTAAATAAAAATTAATGTGATAAATACCTTTGTCAATAAAAGAAATTATAGTTATGTATCTAGTTATAAGATAAACCATTAAGAAATTGTGAGAAGAGAAAAAAAAAAGACAAAGAAATAGATTGAGAAACAGATATTGAAAAACAAATATGTTGAAAAATGCATTCTCACAATGATCTCACATAGAGATTGAATAACACATTCTTAAACACATTCTTTCACAAAGAGATTGAATAATCATTCTCATATGATATGTCCTAAATTAAGTTTTTTCCCAAAATATTATCAATCATCCTAATTATGATTTTAGGAATTTTTTATAAAATCGACATAAATCATACTTATATTTTTTTCCCAAATTAGTATAATCCTAAATTTGAAATTTAGAGATTGTGTTTATTTTATGATTTTTTTTTTTATAATATGATAGTGAATGATAGTCCTATTTTTCTTATTTTACTATCATGTGTGATTGTTTTAAGTAGAGAAAATGAAAAAAATGAATTTTTTTTCAATTAAAAATAATAATTTCTATATAAAAAATCTAATTTGGTACCTTTAGAATTTTTGTCTGAGTTTCGCTACTAAGTAGATGAGTCTAAAACATGAGTTTATGTTAACAAAAAGTACAATTAAATAAAGAAATGAAGTTTGTTTAAAACCAATTGATAAAAATCCATTAAAAATAATGTGTTAATATTTTAATCATATTTTTTTTAATTTAAATTTTAGTATAGCGAATACGAATATTCACTATACAACCACTATAATACATGTGTCTGTATCATTAATATGCGAGTATAAAAGATACGCATATTCATTATCCACGAATATTCATTCTTCCCCATTACAAATTCTATCCGTGCATAACCACATATAAGAATTTATTTTACATCCGTGTTCTTCATATTCTTGCATAAGGTCTAAATCGTCAAATTCTAATCGGTTTGTGATTTTTTACTTTTAAATACTTGATTTCCATATCTTTATATATATATATATATATATATATATATAACACTAAAAAATAATAGTCAAAAACTACTGCTTAATAGGATCTTATATAATTACTATTTAAAAGGTATACATAAAGTATATAAATTGTTTTATTTACACTCATCCATAAAGATTAAACTATAACCAAAATAAATTCAAATTCAGCTTAAGAACATAAGTTAAAAAGACAGTAACTACATAGTTTTTTATAAGATAACAAGTAGTAAAATGTTAACTAAAATCTAAACAGTTGCGCTATCATTACCATTGCCAAGGTAGCCAACACCTAAATTATCATTTGTTCATATCAAATAATGGTGATCATTGCAAAAGGAGAGAATAACACAAGTACACAAACACATAAAAGGGTAAGCTAATTACAAAAAAAAAACGCATATATAACACTGAATAAAATTGCAAAACAATGCGCCAAATACACCAAACTAAACAATATCAAGTAACCCATCACACATAATGACATTCTAGACTCAATTATTCAGATATAGTCATTGATGTATGATTCTTGGTGGTTTTTGTACTTGTGGTGGTCATTGCTACCTATAAAGTCATTGCCAATGAGTTTCACCCTACTACATACAATGTTAGTTCCTTTAATTGTCATAAGAACCTTGTGGTCGTTCTTAATTATAGGACCTCATGCCCTTCTCACTACGTAGCCCATTCTACTCTACATGAGTCTTGAATAAGCATTAGAGTATCAGGATAAACCACGAGTATTGACTCCTTACATCAATGCACACACTACTAATTTCATCAAATAGGATTTCCTCCATGGAATCCCCTACATTCTCACACAAGCATTTGAAAGACATATTAGAAACCATACAACATATGCCTCTCTTGAAAATCAATAATTCTTATCATTTTATCCAATCCAACTTAACAACACATTGTACGAACTGTTTGGGATTTTAAAAATAAAGTTGGTTGAATCAAGAACCAAATGCAAAAAGAACCAAACTCATTTCAAAGTGATTTATTAATGATACCAAATTGAACAATTGCAACCTTATACCACATTACACATCACCTGTCAAAATAAAACAATTTCATTTCCATTCAACTTAAGAATCATATTTCTCCAAGACCCATAATTTAATCTCATATACATCAACTTTCAGCATGACACTATAACCCACCAAATTCAATATATTTCTCATAAAATAGACCACCACATCTTTGAATAGATGCATCAATTCCGTAACAATTAACATTTTGAAAACTCAACTTTTCTTATCAATACATGGAATTAATTATAAATTAACAAGAATCCCCAAATTTGCTAAAAATGAAAATTCCAAATTTGAAATAAGAACAAACATACAGTACCATAATTCAATCGAAAAACAGACTAAACCACAATCATTAGCTTCCCTTACCTTGAAAGACAACCCCAAACAACTTTATGAAATTCATCAACCCTTTGACTCACAAAACCTTTTCTTCAACCTAGAAACAACGTACGAGCGATTAGACCAGAGGAAAGAACTACTGATTAGAATAGAACTTAAACCAAAACCCTAAAAGAATGAATAAAATCCAAGAAAGATCGCAATACAAAACAAAAATGCAGTGGGAATCGAAGGAGGTTGAAATTTTTTACTTAGGCAGCGAATGAAGAAATTGATCGGGTAGATTCGAAGATGGCTCCGCGGCGATCGAAACCCCTACCTCTAATTATAAGGAAGATGAAGTGAGAGTAAGAAATTGGATAAAAAGATTGAGATGGGGGTAGAGGATTGTAGTTTATAGAAAGAAGGTTTATGTGTTTGAAACTAAGAGGGATTCCTTTTTGTTGTTTTTAAAAGAAAAGTATTATTATTATTTTTTTAAGGGTTATATATATATATATATATATATATATATATATATATATATATATATATATATTTTATATTTTTATTTGTTGAATAATATTAGTATATGATAATTTAATAAGATAGGATTAAGAAGATACCCCATGCAATAAAATAGCATGAAATAAATTATTAATATTAGCATAAAATAGTTGGACTGAATTTAAATTTTAAAAATATGAATTTGATTTAAAATTAATTCATCAAAATTTAGTTAAAATGATTTACATGAGTATAATTATGAAATGAACTTGAACTTTTGGACTTTTTCGCACCTTATTAATGTTGCTATTTATATATGAAAATGAAATTGATAATGTACATTGAAAAGGCTATTGCAACCAATCTTCGTGTAGGTGTTATTAAAGCCATTAAACTATGAAAGATAGTTTCTTAAACTATATCCACGCAAAAGTATACTTCAGCTTCATGTTAGAAGATGTTCAATAATTTTTCTTATTTATTAGAGTTATGTGTTAAAAAAAAAATAGTCATTGCAATATAATAATTCAATTCATGTCACTGTTTATTTAACTGGTGTGTTTCCAATTAATTGTGTAATTGATAGATAGACTCATTATAAAATTAATTGCACATTAATTATATTTAAGATCTAACTACATCTGATAATCCAACTATTTTCAAAAATTCATTGATCAATATCTGCTCTTTTTAAAGTGGAGATATCAAGATCTTAAATCTGATAGAGATTAGTACTAAAAAGTTTTAATACATATTCTAATATTATTACAATGTTATCATGATAAATATGAACATACCTATATATGAAAAAAATTATCGTATTGTGTTAATGCTGAATTGTTCTTATTCTAATAATTATAATAATTAAAACAACAGGAAATTTCTTGCTGACATGGCTGCAAGTGATGTGGTTCTGGCATGTGTTAATCTTAGTGATTGAGATTACAAAGATTTTTGACTTGTGACAATTTTTAAATGCTTTCATGCTGAAAGCTTAGGTTGAAGGCAAAAGTAGAAAAATAAGTATTATGCATTTCCAAAATGGAAGATGTTTTTAATATTGTTATATAATAATTTGAATTTTTTAATTCTATTGTTGTTTTGTTGTTGTTGCGTATATTAAACACATGTAATTTTATTTTGAGTAGAAACTCGATTGTAGGTTTAACATGTTTTAAGGCATTGGACTAATTATTTGTTCTCTTTAATATGTTTAACTCCAATTGAAGCATAAGAAATTATATTCAATAAACTTTGCCAGTATAGAATTTATAACTTTTCATATACTTGACTATTTTAAATGAATGTTTTTGGAGTGCGTAATATGGAAAAGTACATATAAAGAGACATTTGTTTGGTCTTAAGTATATCAAACTAGTTTTGTTGGAAATCGGAGTTAAAAACTATTGAAGTTAGATTTTAGAATCACTCAAGAAGTTTTGAAATCAAGAAGCTGTGATTCTTGAAAGTTAATGCATTTAAAAAAAAAATAGACGAAATAACACAACTTCATTAAATTTTTATATTAATTGTAAAATGTTTAAAAAAATTGAAGATTTGAAAAGTAAAAAAAATTATAAACGAAGCATATCTCTGCTTTATCTAAGTGATTTTTTTTTTTTCACGTTTTACTCATCCAAATGATATGAGATAAGTTTTACTGGAAGTAAGACTTAAAATCTTCAAATTAGGTTTTGGAATAATTTAGAAAGCTTTTAAAATAGAAAAGCTAGAAGATTTCAAAGTTTAAAACAAGGGTGTAAATAATGGTCATGTTTAGAACTTAGTTTTAAATACAAACAATTCATATTAGCTTCATCCACTTGAATATTAATATTTCATAATAAAATATCTTTTAGATTATTTTCCTCCCCTATTAAGTAAATTCAACACAACATTTATGTAGGATAAGAATTTAAAATAATTAAAGTATAATATTTTATTAATCTGTAAGTAGTTTTATAATTAAAGGTATATGTATAACACTCTCAATATTTTAATTACTTAAGGATAAAAACGTTAAAATAAACAATATTCAAGATTACCCGGAGGTTTTCTTTTCATATATCTATTGATTCTTTCTGTCTTCTTCCAGAATTCTTCCAGCCTTATTCATAAAGGGCTCAGATGGGGAACCATCTGATAACGAATATGATGATCAGTTAATGAAGAAGTGTAACCAAAGGGTCATTTGCCAAGTTAAATTCAGAAATTTAGTACTTAAAACCTCTATCTACCAGAGCCTGAATCGTCACCTCCAAGTTGTAAGTTTGCTAGCCACCAATCATCAAAATCACATGTTCCTTACATGGAGGGGCATCTTGAAGCTTCCAAATCCAACAACACGTACCTGAAGAAATTAATATGAATTCATAAGTACATAAGATCAAATACATAGAAATTGCACAAATAGAACGAAAAATTCGGAGGGAGGAAAAGAAAACCCTCACATTCAAGGTAGAAAGTGTCTCCACTTCTCCTGTATAAACTTCAAATATAGTCTATGCATTATTCCAGTAGCCCTTTTTCTAAATCATGATCCCCTCCCTGCCCTAAGATGGCAAAATCATTCGGTGGATATGAATTCCTGTTCGTTGAAGTTCTTATTATTTTCTTTTTGTACGTGTGGGTAGTTGGTGATGATGGTTGGGAAAACAAACTAAATAAAATTATAGTTCAAATTAAAAGAGCAAATAAAACCGTAGTTACCATTCCCAGATTGAACATTTTTCTCTAGCTGTAACATTATATCTGACATGTCATGCTCGTCATTGCCATGCTGTTGATCAAGTAAATATACCATGTTTACTACTGAAGATCCCCTGGCTGTTTTCCTTCAAGTCTTTTATTTGTCTCCAATACCCATGAGGTTTGCCATCCGGGAAATGCCTTGAGATATATGACAGGTTCAGAGGCGAAGGTAAATATAATGGATATACACAAAACAAAACCAAATGCTCATAACTCAGATTGGACATATAGATATGAATGAAACTATCCAATTAAAGGGCACTCACCAGACAACAAACGGAAAAGAGGGATACGATATCGGTTTGACCATTTGGCTATATCCCTCCTCTTGTTCCCATCATATCAGGGTAAGTCTGCCACTGGCAGGAGTGGATTGCCACAGATCACCTGAAACATGGATAAGCAGAAACTAAATCCCTGCGCTATGACATCTGTTCAATCACCATCGAATAAAAGTCACATATTAAAAATGCCTTAGTAAGTAAAATTAAGTAAATGTTATGCAATATCAATATGGAGTATTGTGTTAAACGTTGTTTTGGATGAAAGAAATGTTATTAAAGAATAAGGTGAGAAAGCACACCCGATGGAGGATATCTTATCCGCCAAAACTGAAAAATCACAATGCCTATAGTCTAGAGAGCAAGAAGATAACAAGAATGCAATAAAGCTCATAAAATTATAACCCTTGGAAACGGCTAAAAACAGGATACTGCGGAACCCATAAACACAATGTATATTACAGCCAATTGAATAGTAGAGGTCTACTCTTTTAAATGTTTACATGCTGCCTTTGTATCTCATAATCACTAGAATCTGCTCCAGAGTAGGACACGGCAATCGCAAGCAATAAATTCCAACCAAATTGTTCCAACAAAAGTAGTCAATCTACATTGTAAGACATAGCTTCCAACCTTTTCTGAACTAGTTTTTGAAATTGGAAGAAAAATGTGAAAATAAACATACCATCAAACAGGAGTCCAAAGTTGAAATCATTCCATCAGGTATCACAGGGAACCAAACATAATCATGTAAATAATAAAAGTTGCTCTGGCAAAATAGTAATATTACCGTTATAATTATCAATGCACCAATCGATCTTTAACACTATGAAAAATATACAAGATGGACAAAGTAGAAATGTTTCTAACATCCAGAGAACATGATGGTGAACATAATTAAAACCATTAATATCAAGAGAAGACAATGTGGAACCAAGAATGCTTGGTTTTAACAGAAAAACACACATTAATTGCTCTAATTAACCAAGAGTGAAATCACGGCTAACAAAGGGAACCTAAAGAAGTGTTTATAACCCCAGGATGGTCAAAATCCTCAAACCTTAATCTAACACTATTTCCCTAAAATCAATAATTGGACAAAACTAAGATATTATCCAAAAGGTAGCTCAGAATAAATCATATATTCATTCGGCATCAACGACTCCAAATGGAAATACTTGCCTATGGAGCAAATGCTTAAAACATCCATCTTCTTATAAAACTATTATCAAATAATTGTTTAAAGAATCAAATTAAATCAAATAAATAAAGGAAAAACAATTAAAAAAAATACAATTTAAAGAAAAAAAAATTATCTTAAATGACTAACCTCTAAAATGCACGACTCCTTTTTCAACTACGAAGCCAAGTTCTTGCATGTTGCTTTAGTTGTTGCTAGTCCTCCACGCATCTAGATATCAAGCATATGAAACTTCATCTTACAAATAGCTAGCGTTTTATAATCAAACTAAACAATGACAGGCTTAACCATATACGCCCTAGCATCAACTAAGCATCAGAAGTTTGAGAAGTTTCCTCATCATTTTTTATTGATAACTGCTGTATGTGGATGCAACCTGTGAACCAATGTGTCATAAGTAATTTCTTCTTCCAAGTGTAGTCCCGTGTTAGAAGTAACTTCTAGCTCCCTTTCCTTGCAATATCCCTTTTGCAGTACATTGTAAGTGATGGTATCTGGAGCTATTCCATTTCTTATCATCTGATTTAAAAGTTTTGTAGCTTCTTTCACATTTCCTAATTTACAATATCCATCAATCATAATAGTGTAAGTAATTTTATTTGGTTGTATACCGTTTGAAGACATTTCCATTAATATACTCCCCACTTTGTCCATCTGACCTAACTTACAGTAACCACCGATTAGAGCAGTATAACAAAATATATTTGGAAGCAAGCCTTCATTTCTCATCTGTTGAAAAGTTTCCTTTGCTTCATCCACACAGCCAATACAGCACATTCCATGTATTAGAGAAGAATATGTAGCACAGGTAGGTGGCATGCCCCGACTTTTCATAGCATCACACAGTTCGAAAGCTTCCTTCAGATTCCCAACTCTACAGTAGGCTGCAATAAGTATGTTATATACAACAGAACTTAGCTCTACTTTCTCGTAAACTAACTTCTTAAGCAATTTCACAGCTTCTTCAATCTGATCAGCCTTACAATATCCTTCTAATAAAAGTGCATGTGTATATACATTGGGAACTAGGCCATATTCTTTGGCTTCATGCAAAAGCCTATGAACATCATCTATCTTACCCATATCAGCCAACCCTTTCATTAGGAAATTGTAGGTATATGTATCTGGTTGGAATTCTTGCTGAACCATTTTTTCCTTGAGTTCGAAAGCTACATCAATTTTACCCCATTTACAACAACCAAAAATAAGTGTGTTGTATGAGATCTTATCCAGTACCAAACCTTTTTCAGTCATTTGTTTCAGTACTTCGAAAACTTTCTCCATGCTCTCTCGTTCACAAAGTCCATGGAGAAGCGCATTTGAGGTCACCGTATTGGCAGCAAGCCCTTTACCTGCCAGCATAAACCAAAGCTCAATGGCCTCCAAATGTTTTTCACATTTACAAAGTCCGCAGACCAATGGGGTTAGCAAGCTATCGCTAGCCTTGATGTTCCTAAACAACAATTCTCTAACTATTTTTAATGCCGAATCCAACCTAGATTTTTCCAATAATTGATGAATCACATATGAACACGCATCCATGTTAACAGACAAACCACTAGACAATAGGTACCCCAATACCTGCTCAGCCTGCTCCATTTGATTGCTCCGGCAAAATCCCTGTAAAAGAGTATTAAAAGTGACAGAATTAGGCTTCATGCCCTTCAATACCATGTCATCCCTAATCCTCAATGCCTCAATCATATTCCCCTTCCTGCAGTACCCATCAATGAGTGAGTTAAACACAACCTCATTGGGAGTAAAACCCATGCTATACATTTCCACCAACATTTCACTCGCCTCCGCAAACTTCTCAAACTTCATCAAACCATTGATGAGTGCACCATAGGTCACCACACTCGGATTCACCTTGCTCCTAACCATCCTATCCTTAAACCGAAACGCCTCGTCTAACCTCCCACTTTTGGACAACCCATCAATCACATTGTTGTAAGTAACCACATTCGGCGAAACACCAAGCTCCTCCATCTTGCGGAACAAGTCCACTGCGTCCCCAACCCTCCCTCCCTTGCAAAACGCGTTAATTGCCGTGGTGAACGTGAAAACATCAGGCACAACACCCTGACAAGTGACATCAAACACCTCATAACTCTTGTGAAGTTCATTGGCCTTCACCAATGAGCCCAACAAAAAATTGCAAGTTTTCAAACACGGGAAAATGCCCTTCTTCGAGAACATGATAAAAATATCAAAAGCGCAACGGAAGCCGAAGCTCTTGTACTGAGAGCAGAGAATGTGGAGCAACAAATCCAATTCGCCGTGTCGTTTATCCGAAGCCTGATTACACTCCAGCATCGATGAAGCTATTTCGCGGAGCCTGTTCTCATGGTCGTGAAACGACGTCGGAACGTGGCCGTCGATCAAACGACTGAGCAAAAACCTGGCGCGCGGCAAAAAACCGGAAGCGAGAAGCGAGCGAAGGAGGAGGCAATAGGAGCGAACGGTGAAGCGGAACTTAAAATGGTTAGAGGCAAAACGGAAGAAGTCGAGTGTCGTTTTGGGGTTAACGGTGTGGTGGATGGGGAAGAATAAGCGATCGAATTCGTGCGGGGACAAATGGGGCAAAATGGATTTACATTTGGAAGAATCTAGAACTCTGTTGGTTAGAATAGAAGGTAGAAGGGTGAGAGGGGCGTGGTTAGAGGTTTGCGGAGGAGTGGGGTGAGGTGGCGGCGGGGGGGTTGGCGGAGGAAGGTGGCGGGGTTGGTGGCGGAAGGCGGTGGAGGTGACCCAGGTGAGGGGGCGCGTGAATATGGGAGGAGATTTGGGAGAGGAGAGCCTGGTAAAGTCCATTGCTGAGTGCATGGATTTGAGGTAGGCGATGGAAATGGTTTTTAGTGCATTTGCGGTGTGGAAGCCATTGGTTTGGTGGGTGTGAGAGTGATAGAAGGGTTACGTTGATGGGTTGGTTCCCTCAGGTTTGGAATTGATATTGAACTGTTCCGTGGTCAAGGTAGAAGACGCAGCAAATTCGGCTGGCCTCTGAAGCGAGGCAACACCGTGAGCGTGGGACGAAAAGGGGATCAAAAACGGGCCATCTGGTTCACGAAAAACCTGAACCCGGCCCAATAATAAGGTTGTCGGGT
>Ga0214545_1008436_pt1:0-15000 | contig 16427 bp, 9 predicted proteins | sample CNSS4metaG_FD_160064 | JGI IMG/M metagenome (GOLD analysis project Ga0214545, IMG submission 160064) | Root nodule microbial communities from cowpea collected in UCLA plant growth center, Los Angeles, California, USA - CNSS4 | ecosystem: Host-associated > Plants > Roots > Nodule | place... | reverse complement strand
TCTCATGAAATTCATTCTTAATCTTTCATGTATTTATTGAGAAAATTATTATTTTTACAATAACATATTTTTTAATAAAAAATAAGACAGACATAATATAATCAAAACATATTATATACTTTGCAAAGACTCCTTGAAAAGCTCTCTTAGCCTTGACTTCACTCCTCAAATTCCTACTAAACTTGTTTCAAGATCTCATACTTGTCCCAAATCGATTGGAAGTGTGCTTGCAAAAGACACACAAAAGCTTAATCAAGTAAGTGTTTTCGTTAAAAACTTTAATATTATAATGAATACGTAATTAATTACATCGTGAATAGTGCTATTTATACTGAGTTTATGGGCCCTTACTTGATTGGACCTAGACCACACAAATGATTACCTTAATTAATCTTGATTAATGACTTGTGTAATTCCTCTTAAGCCTATGTCACATTTATGTAACAAGGCCAATATGATCTAGCCCATCATAGGCCGAGAAGATCTAAGGCATCATAGCCCGAGATGATCTGGGCTATTAGAGGTTGAGATGATCTAGGCAATCTTAAGCTGAGATGACTCTGTTATAATGGGCCAAAATGGTGTCAGGTTCACACAAGACACTAGCCCCCAAACTCATTGTGATTCAAAGTCTTGATGAACCGAGATGATCTAGGCCATTACTAGCCAAGATGATCTAGACCATTACTAGCCAAGATGATCTAGGCCATGACAGACTAAGATGATATCGGATGCATGAATGTAAAGAAAATTTCATGTTTTTGGCCTATAGGTATAGTAGCCCCAAGCCTCGAGGAATGAAAAGAATAAGAGGTTGACTAACATGTATCCTTGAAGAATGAAGACAATTGGTTATGGTTTTGTCAATGTGTCAGCCAATTACCTCGAGAAGATCAAAGGTTGCAAATCCTTGATTATTGGATATGAGGAGATCTGATGGTTAATGATGAAAGGATGGGATATGAAGCGTCACCTTTGTGTTTCTATTTAAAGAGCATTGTTTGCTCATTTTCAAGAAAAGGAGATGAGGGGGGTTGAACTGGCTTTGTAAAAACTTTGGTTACTTTGGAAAACTTAAAACACCTTTAAATTGAATAAAACCACAAGATTAGAATGCAACTGCTACTGGATTGTACACTTTCAATCGACTAAAATAAGGGATAACATGTTGATTTCATTAAATAATTAATAATGCAATGTAATTCAACGGATCAAAATATCAAAACCGTCGAATGAAATATTGGGAATTCTACAGAATTACGAATTTGTAGCTTAACTCAATAATAACTTAAAAGACTTATCAAGATTTATTCAAATAAGCAATACATATACGAGCCAAGTCTCATATTTTCTCAAATCACTCAAGAACAGTTAAAAGATTATACAATTCAAATTCTTGAAACCACCGCACCACGTAAAGGAATAAGAAGAAGAAATAAACTTAAAAGGAATGGAAAATGATATGTTGAAATAAAAAAGTTGACAACTTATCTTACAATGTTATATGGCAGTGGTTTTTATATTTTATTTAATTTTTAGCGAAAGTTCGTCCATGTTGACAAGGAAATGGTTTCAAACAAAAAAATGTCCGAACGAAGCAGGTGTCTACAAACCTTTGAAGTGTTCAACTGCCTTTTTCTTCTTCAACCTCAAGTCTTCTTCAACCTGTCCACAAAATATTGAACATGTGTTTCTCTGAAAACCCCTTTGCTTGTCCGTTTCCCCTTTGTTGGTGTTAGTGGAAAGGTTTTTCTTTTACCTAGCGTTCGAAAGGTTTGTGGTTCATCGTTGTTATCAAATTTGGCGGAAATGACCCATTTTTGTTGTATTTTGTAGTGGCGTGATGTGTGTGATGGCATTAGGTCATGAGTTTAGATTTCGTCGTCGAAAGAAATCGAGTTTGCTTATTGGAAACTTTGTTTGTGGTAAGTACAATTAATTTGTTCGTTTTTGTTTAGATTACTAGTTCTGTTTAAAGGTGGGTCAAAGAATGGTTTTGTGTTGGGAATTTCTTTTTATCGGTTAGGGTTTATTTTTATGGTTGTTTATGAATTTCTTCTACTTAGCTTTGTTATAAGATTATGTTATTGAGGTTAGTTATTGCAGTAATGTATTTGTGTAATCATTTGTGTGTTGTGTGCTTGGTTGTTATAGCAAATTAATTGAATGAGTATAGAAATTGTGCTTCCATTCTCAATTCTTAGCTTTGTTCTTGGGTTAAGTTTGTGACGTTAGATATTGCAGTCATGTATTTGTGTAATTGTTTTCATCTTATGTGGTTAGGTGTTGTAAGAGATTAACTGAATGAGTATAGAAATTCTAATTCCATTGTCATTTTGGTGTTTGCTTGAAGGTGCATAGTGTACTTTATTGGTGTTCCCTTAAATGGCTACTAAACAAAAAAGGAATTCATCAGTACAAAAGGTGGAAAAGGAAGTGAAAAAAGTGAGATCATCAGTGAGTAAAGGAAAAGCTTTAGTGAGTACAGGGAAAGCATCATTCAATAAAAGGAAAGCTTTAATGAGTAAAGGGAAATCATTAGTGAGTAATGTGAAAGTAGTAGTGGATAAGGATGTGAGTCAAATATTGTGTAGCTGCATGAAATAGTTATATCTTCAAGTGTTGTTGATTATTGTGTTTTAATTTTTAATTGTTTTCATTTATAGTAGGTACGTATTGAACAAAAATGTCAAACAAAGTACACCGTTGAAGTCAACGGTGTATTGAGAAGTACCCATCGTTCATGAATTGAATTGACACCGTTATCATGGTGCTTGAGGCTATAAAAGGAGTTAAGTATAGATTGTGCACTGATAAGAGAGGTTATGAGGCAACACTTGGTCAATAAAGTTCTTTAGATGTCTTGATATGTTTGGGGTTGAATGTATCAAATGAAGATGTCATTTTTGATATTGATGTGTGTGGTGAAGTTGGTTTGTTGTTCCCTTATAAGGAAATCAAGATTAAGGACATCATTGAAAGGATAAGGACATTGGTTATTGAAGACAAGCATGTTGACAACGTTTCCGTCTTTGTGTGGTTTTATGTTTTGTTGTACTTTATTTCCCTAGCACCTCTAGGAGTGTAACCAACATGCCCTTTAGGTTATTAGAGAACCTTTATAACCTTCAACAATATAGTTGGTAGAAATTTGTACACATTTTTCTCATATCTTCTTTGAATCGGTCATCCAAGGTTTTTAGTGAAAAGGTAAACGACTACACCATATTTGTATATGGTTCAGTGGCTGTGGTTCAGGTAAATGTGTTTTAATTAGAATTATAGTTATTATGTTTTTGTTTTGACTTATATTAATTATTGTTTAATGTGTGAAGGTTTGGGCTGCAAGGTGGCTTTCGTTGGGAGAAATTAGCGGTGAAGTAGTTTTACCCCGATTTTTGTCTTGGCCGGTTGTCAAGATGAGGTGAGAGAATATTACGAAGTGCTTTGAACACAACCAGGTTTGTCATGTTTTTGACATTTGTGTAACTTTTGGTTATCTAAATATAGTGCTATATTCATTCAATGTGTGTTATTGACCAACTACTTCAATTAATGTACATTAATGAATGAAATGAAGGACCTATATTATTGATGTGCTAAGTTGGGAGTCTAGAACTGCGAACCCATTGTGTGTCATTTTCACCATAGTAAATGCACATTTGTCAACACTTAATACTCTAAATATGCCAACCCATGTTGGTTTTTTTTTTTGCACATTAGTTAGGCAATGTAATTTTTATTTAGGAGTTACCATATTAAGGGATTACCTTATTGAGTATTATGTAAATGAAGGTATGTGCCATGTCTTGACTGCATAAGTGCCTTCCTAGTTCAAATGTGTTGCACAATACCTTAGTAGGGGTGATCTTCATTGCTTTCTTGATGCAATAAAATTTTAACTAAGATATTTTTATCCTTTTTAGTTAATGAGTGCTTCCCTATGGTTTGATGTTATGACAATGATATCCTTTTCTCAAGTACTAATTCAGGGATGATTTACTTGGTTGGCTTATTCTGTTTTCTTTCAATGGCCATATGTGCATAGTACGAACTTCATATTTGCAAACCCATGACATATGTTTTACACAGTATTTTTTAGGTGAAAACAATTGATATTGAGTATTTGGGTCAGTCTATAAACCTTAAATTCCAATTGTTGGCTACTTTGCAATTGGTAATGAGGGACCTAATTACTTGCTTATTTTTGTGGTTTTTACTACAAAGCCATGCTGTTTGATTTTCACATTCAATAGAATTTGTACGGGAAGTGAATTTATGGAATTTTGTTAATATTTGCAGGTTGTTTTTGATTGGAGGTTAACGTTGGAGGAAGTAAACAATCCCATTCTATCTGAGGAGTCAGGTCGTGCTGAAAACAATAACAAAAACGAATTGATAGAGAGGTTGCTTGATAATGTAAGGCTGCTATGGGAGATGAAAGACCAAATGCAGAAGATGTAAAGATATTTTTAAAGCACGTCTCTAGAAGAAGGATGTGATGAGGAGTAGAAGGCCGTTGATGATGCAAGAGATGAAAGTGGTGAACCATAGGGCGTGATTCTCCCATTACTGACGTGCATGAAACACAAATCAATTTTGAGGGGAAGCACAATGGCTATGTTGATTTGTCTATTGAGGAAGTACCGTTAGAGTCTGACCACAAAGGTGTTGATGAACCTTTCATTACTGGTGAAATAAAGGACTTTCCTAACCCTATATTTGTTGGCACAAGCAAGTTTGAAGCAAAAAATTGATAAAGCCATGTGCATGAAGATCATATGGTTGGCTAGGGAGAACCACCATCATGTTTGGATGTTCTTGTGCCTTTGGTTGTTTGCCTGATGTGATTTCAGGTCTGTAACTGTGATTCTTGTAGGGTAGTTGTCTAGATTTTTGTGAGTCAAAAATTTTGTAAGTTTCTTTGTTCAAAAGTCTAATCTTGGTGTTTGATTTGTAAAACTTTTGAATTTAGTGGAAACCAGGCTCAGGTTGTCCTAGTAAACTGGATGTAGTTATGTGATTAAGTGAACCAGTATAAAAACAACTTGCAATTCTCTTTCTCTCATCTCACTCACTTTGAATCACTTTAAAATCTCAAGAAAATTAAGTAATCCACTTCTTGCTGTGTTTCAATGCATTCTTGTGCAATCTGAGGTTGTATAATAGTTAGAAACATTGATTGAAAAAGGTCTTGCATGTAAAAGATTCATGTTTGAGTTAAATATGCGAATTTTGTATTCTGCATAAATTTCTAGTCTTTTAGCCGATTGATTTGTCTTTTTAATCAACTGTTTCATACCTCAAGAACAAATTAGTCTACTGTTTTCTTTTTTAACTGATCAAAAGTGTACTGGTCTGCTACTTTTACATTCTAACTTTCTAGTCTAGTTGATTAATTGAAAAAAAGTTTAAGCTTTCGAAAAGTTTTCAAATAGCCAATTCAACCCCCCGCCCCCTCCCCTTCTTAGCTTAAATCACCATTTTAAAACTAACAATTAGTATCTAGAGCAAGGTTCTTGAAAGATATTCAAGTTTGATAAAAAAAATCTTTTGAAATGCCTAAATATAAACTCCCTTTTGTTGAAGGTGCCTCTATTCATAGACCACCTATGTTTGTGGCCTAAACTATCAGTTTTGGAAAATAAGGATGCAAATTTTCATTGAATCTATAGACAAAGGGATTTGGGATGCAATAATTAATGGACCATATACTCCTAAATGTCTTGTTGAAAATAAGCAGGTGGACAAGCCTTGGACGGAATGGACAGGGATGAAGGAAGGAGAAGAGCTCATTATGATTGCAATGCCAAGAATATCATCACTTCATCTTTGAGTATGGATGAATTTTTTAGGGTCTCCCAATGTAAGAGTGCAAAGGAAATGTGGGATGTCCTAGAAGTTACACATGAGGGAACGAATGAAGTGAATAGAGCAAGGAAGCATGCATTGATTCAAGAGTATGAGCTTTTCAAGATGCAAAAAGGAGAGTCCATAGCTAAAGTTCAAAAAAGGTTCACTCACATAGTCAACCATCTCATGGGTCTAGGCAAAGAATTTGACAAAGAGGAGCTAAACATAAAAGTGATAGTGTGTATTTATAGAAATTGGCAACCAAAGGTGACTGCCATATCTGAATCCAAGGATTTATCCATCATCACCACCATAGTTGTACTGTTTGGCAAACTAAGAGAGCATGAGATTGAAATGCAAAGGCTAAGTGAGCTTGAGTCAAGTGAGAAGAATGTAAAAACCATAGCCTTAAAGGCTAGCTCCAAGAAGAGTGATGAAACCGAGGAAGAGGCTGTTGAATCAAGTGATAATGAGAACTTGAATCTACTAGTCAAGAGGTTTGGGAAGTATCTCAAGAGGAAAGGCAACAAAAGGTAATCAAATGAGGTATATTTCTAAACAAAATGATTCAAGCAATACTTATAAATTCTCATGTTATAATTGTGGGAAGCAAGGACATATGAAGATTGAATATCCTAATGTTAACAAAGAGAAGGAGAAGCTTGGTGACAGGAGAAAAGAGATAAAGGCCAAGGAAAGACATGCCTACATTGCTTGGGAGGACAATGATGATTCAACAAGTACTTCATCTCAATAAGGAAGTGAGGAAGCAAATCTATGTCTCATGGCCGAATATGAATCATCCTCATCAAGCCAAGTAAGTTCCTTGTCATCTAAAGATAAAAATAACTATATACATTCACAGCCCAATATACATACATCATCCAAGCATGTTATGACCTCCCAATCAATATACTAAGACTCGACTCGACTCATCCGGATACATATAATCTGGTCGAATTCAGCGGATGCTCGCACTTGTGGTGGATATCTCTGCTCACCCCCGAGCTATGTGTTACAAGTGTTACAAGTGTTACAATGAATCAATTCCCTCACACACAAGGTTAACCCTTAATGAATTTCAGGCCTCCTACTACTCTTAACACAGGAGTCAGTCTGCTCTAAGTGAGACTAATTGACTCCTTAGAGTGTCAGGATTACCTTAAATCCTTACCAAATTATATAGATGGGGCACCACCATGGACACCCACTAATAGGGGCCATGGAATTACGTCCCGACCACTGAAGCACGACCCTGAAATCCCATCTACAGATTTCAAGGAATTACGCATTGACCACAGACCAATCATGTTCAATCAATCAAGTAATGTTTACCATACACAATATCTCATGCTAACCCTTACAACCCATTCTCATTCATAACAAAATGTTGAATCCATACCAACTCATCCTTCACAAACAGTGAATATATATTTGTATTTCATATCAATACCATGTCTCCTTGATACCAACCATCTCATTTAAATCGCATGCCAAGTTTATACGAAACCCATCATCGACAATCCATGAATCACATCATTCATGCATAATCATTTATCACATGCTTTTAATATAACAATTAGATTCAAGCCAGTAATAACCATTCAAGATTAGAGAAACAACCAAACTACAGCGATATTGCGATAAAAACTGCTCTCACTAAAGAGATCTGATTCAAGATCGGACCGGTCAAAGTCAAAATCTATGTGTTAAGGATCAGCTGTTAAAATATCAGCTCGATCCAACGGTTAACGAAGTAGTAACTTTCATTTTACGAAAAGTGTGCAGTTTTGTCAACAACACAAATTCATTGACCTTGCGATAAAAATTGCTCTCACTACAGAGCTCCGATTAAAGATCCGACCGGTCAAAGTAAAGAATTATGTGTTAAGAATCAGCTGTTAAAATTTTAGCGCGATCCAACGGTTAACGTAGTAGAAATCTTCATTTTACGAAAAGTGTGCAGTGTAGAAAAAGAGTAGCGTCACATCAATCAAACATACTTACACACCATACATTTTTATTCGACCAACAACCTCATTCAAGCATCACAACCATACAACAGACCAAAAATCGACAAAATAACTTTAAAAACATAAACCCTATCTTCCCTTACCTGAAAAGAGCTAGTCAAAACGACCTCGACCCTTAAGCGAATTAGCAAGATAGCTCCAAGAGCATATTTAAGAGCTGAAAATCTCAATACAGAGGAAGCACGAGATTATTACGAGGAACCCTAACGACAAGCATGAAGATTAAACTAAAAGAGAAGAGTATGCATCAGAAGTAACTTACGTGAGTGAAATAAATGGGTTGAACTCAGTTGAACTTGGATGAACCCCAAACCCTAGCAGAGGAACGTTACTGTTCAAAGAGAAAGGAGACTATTTTTCTGAAAGTGAGAAGAATGAAAGTGTTTCAGCTGGTTTAGGGGCTTTGGTTCCTTATGGGCCAGCCCTAGGCCCAACTTATTTGGGGCAGTCCTTTAAAATAAAGGTAGTAAAGTAAGTGAGCCTTACATTAACCCAACTCGCCCTTTTTTTGGCGAGCTGGTCCGGCAGGTAAGAACCGCTTTAACATTCCTAACCTCAGTAATCAATATTTATTTCAAAATAAATATTATTTAAGAATTATTTAAATAAATGTTAATATATCAAATGATAGTGTTGTTATTATTATAAGTGTTTTTTTAATTATAAAAAAATGTTACTCTAAATAATTTTTGCTAAATAGTTTTTTAATTTCTTAAAAAATTTATAATAATTATTTTTATTTTTAGTGTTTAAATATAAAACTTTTAAATTTATCTAAATAAATATAATATTATTATTATTATTATTCTATAAAAAAATAAAAAATAAAAGACCCGTGCAGCACGGTTTAGAGACTAGTTTCTCCCTAAAGTAATGAAATAGTAAGTTATATCATTGAATGTCTTTTTAAGTATTTTTAACAAAGAGAAGTATGGACATAAAAAAGAAAAAGGATCAAGAACCGTATACAAACATTTTTAATATAAGAGAGTCTTGGTCTTAAATTTATAACTTAAATTTTACAAATAAGAAAAATCATAATATGTGTCTTAAATTTAAAACTCAAAAAATCTCATCTTACATAAGATGGTGATTCTCGAGAAGAAAAAAAAAACACATTTAAGTATATAACTAAATTAACTTGTTGAGTTTTAAAAGATTAAAATATAAATAAAATTATCAATTAACGTACTATGATAAAATATAATATATTAAAGTCCTAATAAAATTCTTATAGGTGCAATTGTCTTATGTAATCCGTGATTCAACATAATATTTACTGTTAAAACTATTTAAGCATTGTAGCGAAAGAGGAGTGATCCTTTTACATTAAAGTTAAGAAGTTCACAACTTAAAAAATTAACATATTTTAATTAAACTTTGTTATTTTTTTTAATATTAAACATCAATATATATTATTATATTATTACGACTGAGTGTTAAAACATCCTCATATATAATATTAATATATTGATTATCAATAGTTGTTTTCCTTCTTGTCTGTAAAATATATCAATTCTTTGTACATATAGTATAGACAAAAAGTAATATATTATTGTGTTTAAACAAGGGAAAGTGGATCCAGAGGAAATATTTACTTTGGCACAATTAAATGCTTGGACATGGATGAAATACAAAGTTTCACATGTCCATTTCTCTTATAATGATTGGAATTTGTGCCCAATTGAGTGCATCAAATCAATAACGTAGAATCCTCTAATCAAAATATGATATGGAGGAAACATGTGTTATAACCCACTCAGACTATTCAGTCTAGAGGTTTCTTTTGCTTTATGCAGAATATTTCACAGGGGAAGTCTTCAAAGGTGTAATGATTTATTGGACGCACAATACTTTGCTGTTTACTGATCAGGAAGCACTCAAATAGATCATGAACGTATTGAATCTAGCACTGGACTAAAGGAATGAATCCAATAATTGTCAATGTGTACCAACTTGAATAAGTTCCTACGAGTGGATATTCTTAAGATGGTACTTTTTAGTTGTACTTTGAATATGTAGGTCCTCTATTTGTCTTTGATCTTTTTGCTAGACACATCAATTAGGTTGTTTTGTTTATCTAAGAACCTCAATGTAAAATCAGGATCTGTATAAGGGTTGAGGCACCCCTAAAGTGTCTCTGTATATATATTAATATTCTTTGCTGATCAAAAAAAAATATTAGCTTTTGGTCACACATTTTTAGGGCAACTTTTCCTTGACTGAGAATTAAATGTTGGAAAACAATTGGATAACTACTTTTTTTACCACTTTTCTGACTACTTAACGTGGTATTACGTTTTTTATTTTACATTTTTTTCTCAATGTACCTTCTAGTAGTACAGTCTTGTAGAGAAAATGTAAAACTGTCAAACATGCGTGGGGAAAATTCACATTCACTTATCTCATTCTTCCAAACAGAAGTGTTGTTTCATTTTCATGTGAACCTGAAGTTCCATTTTTGGACTAAAAATTACCCAATCTCTACCCCGTTTGTGGAGGTTCCCATTTTCGAACCTAATCCTTTACTGTCATTTTCGAACCCTAATCTCATTTCATTGCACCCATGAAGGGACCTATCAGATGTGTGCATTTGGGGAGGTTTTATTTTGCATTCCTCCCAACTTTTCGTCAACAACCCATGAAATTTCCCTCTCGTCTGAACTCTGCAACCCATAACCTTAAAATTTTGAAAACAATCCCTTCATATTGGTGTCAAGTTTGCAATCGCTAACCGAAGGCTTTAGCTATTCATGTTTTTTCATGGTTCCTGGTCAGAGATTTGGGAAAAAACTTGGCTGCCACATTTTTAAACTTAACTTGCAACTGAAGAGCAATTAACTTGTAACTTATGAAGGAGTTTTTGTACAAAATAAAATTGTCAGTTTTCCATATTGTATCAGGAAACACAATTCCCTTCCTAACTAAAGTGGTGGACTCCACCTGTGCACACCATTACTAGAGCCTATCCCACTTGGGTCCACAAGGTATAGGTGCATTTGGGAAAAACTTGGCTGACACACTTTTGAACTTAACTTCCAACTGAACAACAATTAATTTGTAACCCACAAAGTAATTTTTGCACAAAATAAAATTGTCAGATTTTCATATTGCATTCTGAAACACAATTCCCTCCCTAACTAAAGTGGTAGACCCCACCTGTGCACACCACTACTAGAGCTCATCCCACTTGGGTCCACAAGATATAGGTGCATTTGGGGAAAATTTTGGCTGATATATTTTTAAACTTAACTTGCAGCTGAAGAATAATTAACTTGTAACCCACAAAGGAAATTTTGCACAAAATAAAATTGTCAGATTTCCATATTGCACTAGAAAACACAATTCCCTTCTTAACTAAAGTGGTGGATGCCACCTAGGAACACCACTACCAGAGCCTATCCCACTAACATGTGTTGTGAAACATGTTAGGAAGTTAGTTGTATTCACTAATGTAGTGTCCAAACACTGCTAATATATGTATGCAAAAAGTATTGTATGGGTGACAAATTAATGGTGCAAAAAGTATTGTATGGGTGCAAAAAGTATATATGTGGCTATTTCTTTAGTTGCATGTTAACTTGACATCTCCAGACTAAATAATTCTAAAATTGTCTTTTGCACAAAGTCCTTATTTCGTAAGTAGTTAATTGTCATTGTGATAGAATTAATTTCAGATATCTATTAGGGAGGGAATTGAGTTTCCTCCTGCACTTTCCAAGTATGTCAATTTTTATCTTTGTGCAAAAACTCCTCCGTGGGTTACAAGTTAATTGCTCTTCAATTGCAAGTTAAATTTAAAAATGTGACAGCCAAGTTTTTCTCCGAAGTGCACCTACACCTTGTGGACCCAAGTGGCATGGGGTCCGGTAATGGTGTGCACAGGTGGGATCCACCACTATAGTTAGTGATGGAATTGTGTTTCCTGATGCAGTCTGGAAATCTGGAAATTTTATGTTGTTCAAAAACTCCTTCGTGGGTTACAAGTTAATTGTTCTTTAGTTGCAAGTTAAATTTAAAATTGTACCACGCAAATCTTTCCCCAAATGCACCAAACCTTATGGACCCAAGTAGGATGGGGTCTAGTAGTGGTGTGCACAAGTAGTATGGGTTGTAGAGTTCAAATGAGAAGGGAACTTCATAGGTTGTCAACGAAAAGTTAGGGGGAAAGAAAAATAAAACCTCCCTAAACACACACATTTGGTGGGTGTCTTCGTGGGTACAATGGAATGGGATTAGGGTTCCAAAATGACAGCAAAGGATTGAGATCCAAAATGGGAGCTTCAACAAACGGGATAGAGCTTGGATAATTTTGAGTCCAAAAATGAAAAGTTCAAGAAAACAACAATGAAAAATTTTCACATGAAAAGGAACAATAATTTTGTTTGAAAGAATGGAGGTAAGTAAATGTGAATTTTTCCCACCACGTGTGTCCGACAATTTTACATTTTGTTTACGACAATTTTACATTTCCTTTACGATACTGTACCACTAAAAGGTACATTGAAAAAAAAAATAAAATAAAAACGTACTGGCACGTTAGATAGTAAAAAAAGTGGTAAAATAGTAGACATCCCATGTTTTCCTTAAATGTTCCATCCATGAAAACCAACATCTTGAATTACAAATCTTGCAGCAATTTGTGACCCGTGTGGTCGAAAATGCTTTGGAAGACTGAGATGGGACCGTAATGCAGAAAAACACTGATCATTAACGATCACCTTCACATCACATGTAATTTTTATCTTGTCCTTCTCCTCTGGTGGTCCTCTCCCAACACCGATTCCTGTGTACGGTATGGTTTTCTGTATGTAACACAACCACATGGACCAGTATCTTGTGTTACAGATAGTGCCCTAGTAATTTACGTAATGCGATGGATCACAACTTTTTCTCTGACATGTATCTATCTCTCTATATCTCGCTTCTTCTCTTTCAGACGAATATATGGGGTGCTAAAACGTTACCCAGATGGCCAATGAAACAAGTTACTAGAAAACGAGGTACAAAATAACCATCCAATAATTGAGCTGTCTGCTGCCACAATAACAACAAAGAAGAATCTAGGGCCGGCCGGTAACTGTTAAGTTTTAACTGTCAATTCTTTGTCTGTTACCTAGCACGTGACCAATTACAATTTTTTTACGACACTCATTTGTTTATTTTAAATACACGTTCCTTCGTAGTCATCATCGTATTCACACACACACTCAGAGCTCTCTTAGCACCTTGGCTCATATCAATGGCCAACAAAAACTCTTTCCCTCTCTATGAGAAACACCGGTACAAGTACACTTATAAAAGGGTAACGGAGAGCTTGCTTTTGATCCTTCTCTTGTTGCTGCTTGGTTACCGCGTTATCTCTGTCAACAACTACTCATTCCCTTGGTTTGTTGCTTTTGTCTGCGAATCATGGTTCACCATCTCTTGGTTTTTCACCCTCTCCACTCAGTGGAGTCCAGCACTAATCAAAACCTACCCAGAACGTCTCTTACAAAGGTATATATTACAGTGTGTTTGTTAATTTTTGTTATATATTATAATATAGTATAAGATTCCTTGCACTAACGTTAACAAATCATATTTACATTAATACAGTCTAAAAGTACTGGTGAGGACAACCAAAATATATGATTTTTCAAAATGTTTTAATGTATAGACTGCATGTTTTTGTCTTTGGTGATGCATTGTTGGTATTAGTGAATTTTGTGAGCAGTGTGCAGGAGCTTCCACGAGTGGATATGTTTGTGACAACAGCGGATCCTGTGCTTGAACCACCTATTATCACAGTGAACACTGTGTTGTCTCTGTTGGCACTTGATTACCCACCTCACAAGCTTGCATGTTATGTCTCTGACGATGGTTGTTCCCCTCTTACCTTCTACGCTCTTCAAGAAGCCTCCAAATTTGCAAAGTTTTGGGTACCATTCTGCAAGAAACACAATGTGCAAGTTAGAACTCCGTTCAGATACTTCTCTGCCAAACCAGAAGTCTCCACAGCCAGCAACACACCAGAGTTCATACATGAATGGTTACAGATGAAGGTAAGTATTCCATAATTTATACATTATTTTGATCTTTTTTTTTCCTGTAAAAGTTACATTAAAATTATATTTTAAGCTTTATGAGAAAGATTTCGAATATATTTAGCATATAATTATTATCCATATCAAGTATTATTTTATAAAGACTTTATAAAAGGAACTGTTCTATCCAATATTTTATATAAGAATCAATTAATTAATTTTCAAGATTAAGAAAATACTTAATATTTCAATATTAATATTGTTTTTAAATTGTATATATTTGTTAAATTATTGCTAACATTTATGAGACACTTTTTTTTCAATTATTTTAAGCGCTTCAAATTATCTCATCATTAATTTAACTTTTATTTAATATTCATGTCAATGATCAAAGTAAAAATTCTTAAAGTTTTCCGTATACAAAATAAAGTTAGACTTAGAAAAAGTCTAGAATATAAATGTATTTTATTTATATTTTACTGGGAAAAAAATGAGTCGTAACAAAAAATATTTTTGTCAAATAAATAATTAACATTGAAGACATTCTCAATTTCTCATAAAAAAGAATTCAGCTACTAGATTTTAGAAGATTATTTTAGCATACCATTTTTTTTTTGTAGATTTTAATAAATATATAGGAATGTAATAACTTATAACATTTCTTTTAAAGATTAGATTTGTTGTTTTTTATTTTAATGAATATCTATGATGAGAATTAAAATATTTGAAAGAACTTTATGCAATTATAATATTGAAAACTCTGATTTTCTAGAAAAAGTTTGAAACTGTAAGAGATAACAAAAGAAATTCTAAAATTTAGTAATGGAAATTAAAATCAATATGGTTTTCAATATTTTACTACTTAAAGGATTTTATCGTCAAATTCTTTTCATATATCTACATTATACTAAGATGCATTAGCATCATCTTGTATCACATTTGTTTAGATCAAACAATAGACTTAAAAATATGATTTTTGCTAACTAATAATATTAAATCCGAAATCTTAATTGATAAAGATAAGATTGGTCTACTAAGTTAATCTTAGAGAAGCTACGTAAGATTGGAAGATAAATAGGATAAATTAT
>Ga0214545_1008435_pt1 | contig 16429 bp, 9 predicted proteins | sample CNSS4metaG_FD_160064 | JGI IMG/M metagenome (GOLD analysis project Ga0214545, IMG submission 160064) | Root nodule microbial communities from cowpea collected in UCLA plant growth center, Los Angeles, California, USA - CNSS4 | ecosystem: Host-associated > Plants > Roots > Nodule | place: USA... | reverse complement strand
TGTTTCGGGGTGTAGGGACCAAGAGCCTACTATGAGAACCTCTTCACTTAATGCTGTCTCTTCCTTCTCCAATAACTTCAGCGAAATCCTCTCCTTAGCTCGATCGGTTGGGTTGACGATCGGGGTACCTGCCTAAAGTACTCTGATGCTTAAGTTAGATGATGCCGATCGGTGTGTCGATATATCAGTTGTAATAAATGCGTAATTAATCATCTTACCAACCTACCTTTGGGCTCTATTTATAGCCTTCGACATGGGCCTGCAATTAGGGTTTCTTAATCACGGCCCAATGACCTCTTAATGAAGATTAGTGACTCGTTTATCCGATGATCATTAACTTAAGCTATATAACCGTGCGACCGATGGTCACTTGGCTGGGTTAATATCACATTTTCCACTAGCTGACGATGTATTTTACCGACCGATTGGTTAATATCAGATACGGTCCGTCGCTGCTGTCCTACCGATGGGTCCCCCGAGATTAGGAGGTCCCTCGTAGCTGCTTTACCGACGAACCGATGGGCTCTCAAGGTTGGAGGGTCCACTCTGTTGATTGACCGATGGACCGATGGACCCTTAACGACAGAAGGTCCATCGCTGCTGTTTTACCGATGGACCGATGGTTCCCCAAGGTTAGAGGGTCCACTCTGTCGTTTGACCGACGGACCGATTGGTTTGGTATGGTCGAATCGTGACTTGTATGTTCAGCCGGCTGGCCTATGGATGTTCAGCCGGCTGGCCTATGGTTCTTGCTTCATGGTTAGTAATGGCCGACTGACCGATAGGCATACTGTACAGTGATAATTGGAACACGTAACCATCTTTCTCATTCTTCGGCTATCTCTTTTGATATACAAGAAATTGAACAAGAGTTCAACATTTATTATAAAAAAATTATAATTAAAAAAGTTAAAATGCAAAAGAATAATATATAAAACATGACATTCATATGGAATTAAAGAGAGAATATATTCACCGAGTGAGGATTAGTGTGTCATAAGTTTTATTTTTACTGATTTAACTAAATAAAATTAAGGTTATTAAAATTTGACACCTTCATGAAAAAAATACAAAATAAATATTTTTTTTCATACTGACCGCATGTCAATTTGCAAAATCACGATTCAAATATTATATATGATAAATCAGAAAAATTAGCTCATATTTTTTATGAGAAACGAGCTAGTTCTGTCTACTTTTTTATAGACTAATTGAGGAACGGATCAAAACGAAGCATACGGACTGCATCGTCATTCTTAGTTAATATGATAGTGTTAATGGTTATAATATCTTACATAAAATATAATAGTGAGGATAACATATGTGATATGTGAAATATGAGTATATACAAAACACAACAAAGGGTTTAATAGTTTTTTATGATTCTTTTAAAAATATTACATTTTTATTTATTTTTTATTGAATACTAGTTGAAATTCATTACGCATATGTGTGTGTTTTTTTTCTTATAGATGACTAATTTAATTTAAACATAACTAAATTTAAATAAATAGTAGTTTAAAAGATAAAATGATAAAATAATTATTTTAATTTAAAAATAATAATTAAATTAAAAGTAATGATCATTTAATGAGTAAAAATTCAAATGTAATTATTTTAAATTAAAATAACAATTACCAAAATGGATAAAATTGGAAGAGAATGTAGATAGAAAATAATTTTTTTTATGGAGAAGTAAAGACACATGCACCATACACATGTGTCCACTTTTCTTTTTTTATTGTAAAAAAAGTATAAAAAGTAGAATTATTTATTGAAAAAAATATATATTGAAAAGTATAAAAGTCAAATTACAGTATTTACGGATTAATAAAAAACAGACTCTTAGAATATATAGGAATAAAAATATATAAATAAACTTTTTCGCAAAGCTTAAAACTCAAAAAAAAAAATCAAATTTCCTCACTTTGCTTCTCTTCTCTTTATTGTATCTTTTTATTCTTGTGATTTTTTAAAAATTCTTGTTCTTCTTCTTACACATGATTGACCTTAAAAAAAAGGATTAAATATATTTTTTGTCTCTCAAGTTTCAGTGAATTTTAGAATTAGTCTATCTTCGAAACTTTATACCAATTTAGTCCTTCATCTTTAGAAATATGTAGATTTAGTCTTTCTTACCAAATTTTATGAAGTTTATTTGACATTTTAAACGCATTTTGTAATAGTATTTGAGTTAACATTGAAGCAAAAATGTTTCAAACGGTATAAATAATTCAAATACTATCATGAAATGCGTTTGAAACATCAGATAAACTTAATAAAATTTGGTTAAAAAGACTAAATTCACACATTTTTAAAGATGAATGACTAAATTAGTCAAAAGTTTTGATGAGGGACTAATTCCAAATTTTGCTGAAACTCGAGGGACAAAAACATATTTAACCCTTAAAAAAAACTAATCATTGTCAACTTTTTAAACTAATTATTTTTACAAGTACCTATGACAATAAATATTGTATTAATGATTCATCCATACATAAAAGTTTTTATATATAAGTTTTTTATAATGCACTTGCATATATTTTTAGTTAGGTGTTGTCACTAAAATGATGAAGGTAAAAGTAAAATAAGGAAACCAAACAATTATATTATGAAAGAGAATGAATAAAAAATAATTATGCCTTTTGATGATAAGATAAAAAGTTTTTTTTATAATAATTTGTTTAACAACTATTCTAGTAAAACAATTATTAGATGTGAGCGTAAAAAAATTACACTGACAATAATTAACTATTATTTGAAAATATGAAAAAAAAAATCAGAAGCAACCCATAAAACCAAATTTGTGTTAACATAAGATAGTGTTTTGTAGGGAAGTTTCTCAAGTTTTTTCTTAAAATTGTGTAATCTTTTCATTGGGCCACATTCATCCCATGCATTAAGCCACATAATTTGAATATTTTAGGTCACACAAACAGTTTCAAAAGATACGTAAAGGTAGAGGTTGTTTTGCTGTTTGATACAGTTGCTCGTATATGTTCCCAAGTCAAATAATCACAGCAGCAAAGTCATTTTTCATCTACTTGTAATGTTCCAGCAATCATAATTGAAAGGCTACCCTGTAAATGGGTAGCAAACTTCATATCATTGTGTACATTGAAACAGGAAAAAGTACATTAATGAAAAAAAGGGAGAAAAGGTAAAGTAAATAATTCCAATTAAAACATTCTGACAACAGATCTAAGGGTCTTGGCAAAATCAAGAACACCCCATCACAATTGTTCTGCTTAATCGACTTCCTCAATTTTGGGTCCAGCACCGCTTCCACTGGCAGGAGCAGGACCATCCTCATCCATGGCACCACCAGCGTCACCACCAGCACCTTGGTACATCTTAGCGATGATGGGATTGCATATGCTCTCCAACTCCTTCATCTTGTCCTCAAATTCATCAGCCTCGCCAAGTTGGTTCCCATCCAGCCATTGAATGGCTTGATCAATAGCATCTTCTATTTTCTTCTTATCATCAGCAGGCAGCTTGGAAGCAATCTTTTCATCTTTAATTGTGTTCCTCATGTTATACGCATAATTTTCCAAAGAATTTTTGGCCTCCACCTTTTTCTTATGCTCCTCGTCCTCTGCCTTGTATTTCTCAGCTTCCTGCACCATCTTTTCAATCTCTTCCTTGGAAAGCCTACCCTTGTCGTTGGTAATTGTTATCTTATTCTTTTGTCCGGTGGTCTTGTCCTCTGCAGACACGTTCAATATACCGTTGGCATCCATATCAAAGCAGACATTGATCTGGGGAACACCTCTGGGGGCAGGAGGAATTCCAGAGAGCTCGAATTTTCCGAGCAAATTGTTATCGCGGGTCCTCGTACGTTCACCTTCGTAGACCTGAATCAACACACCGGGCTGGTTGTCGGAGTAGGTTGAAAACACCTGCTCCTTCTTGGTTGGAATGGTTGTGTTTCTGGGAATCAACACAGTCATGACACCTCCCGCTGTCTCCAAACCAAGGGAGAGAGGACTAACATCCAACAACAGAAGATCCTGAACTTTCTCATTACCCTCACCACTGAGAATAGCGGCCTGCACTGCGGCACCATAGGCAACAGCTTCATCGGGGTTGATGCTCTTGCAGAGCTCTTTTCCATTGAAGAAGTCCTGCAATAACTGTTGAACCTTAGGTATCCTAGTAGAACCACCGACAAGAACAACATCATGGACGGTGCTCTTATCCATCTTCGCATCCCGCAAACACTTCTCCACGGGCTCCATGCATTTCCTGAAGAGATCCATGTTCAGCTCTTCAAATCTCGCACGGGTGATGGTTGTGTAGAAGTCAATACCCTCGTACAATGAATCAATCTCGATGGTGGTTTGAGCGGTGGAAGAGAGAGTCCTCTTCGCCCTCTCACATGCGGTTCTCAATCTCCTCAATGCTCGCGCATTTCCACTAATATCCTTCTTGTTCTTCCTCTTGAACTCCTGAACAAAATGGTTCACCATTCTGTTATCAAAATCTTCACCTCCCAAGTGAGTATCACCAGCGGTGGCTTTCACCTCGAAAATTCCTTCCTCAATGGTGAGAAGGGACACATCGAAAGTACCACCACCAAGGTCAAATATGAGAACGTTCTTCTCCCCGGAAGTAGTGGCCTTTTTGTCAAGCCCGTAAGCAATGGCAGCCGCAGTAGGTTCATTGATAATACGCATAACATTGAGCCCCGAAATGACCCCAGCGTCCTTGGTAGCTTGACGCTGTGAGTCATTGAAGTAAGCAGGGACAGTAACCACGGCATTCTTCACTGTAGACCCGAGAAAGGCCTCCGCAATCTCCTTCATCTTGATTAGAACCATGGAAGATATTTCTTCCGCGGAGAATTGCTTCTCCTCTCCCTTGTAATTCACCACAATCATAGGTTTGTCACCGGGACCAGAAATCACTTTGAACGGCCACAATTTTATGTCACTCTGTACAGCAGCATCACTAAAACGCCTACCAATCAAACGCTTAGCATCTGCACGCGCCAAATCAAATCAACACAATCAGCAAATGATTCAAAAAAAAAAAAAAATTTGTCTGATAATTGAGGACGCATTTTGCACAGGTAATTCAATCAAGTAATCATTTAACCATCTTGGGAACCCAAAACAGCTCAATTAAGTGCTTCTACTTATCATGCAAAATCTAATCAGTTCAATTAAGTGCTCCAAACTAACCATGCAAAATCAAACTAGTTAAAGTATGTGATTGTTTAATAAACCTTACATCGCTAAAACGCCTACCAATCAAATGCTTAGCATAAACGCAGCTACCAAAATCGACTAGCAATCTAATTGAATAACCAAAGATTCTTTTAGAAGCACAAAAACAACGGTATAACTTCACTTCTGTAGTTTAATTTTCTTTATGTATATAAAAACGAAAAGAATCATGACAATAATACAGACTAACTGCAGTTATATTAGAGAGAATTAGAATTTGACCTAGATCGACATAAATCTCGACAACATGACTAAGAAATCAGTTAATGTGACGACAACTGCAGATAAGCAAGGTATTACAGGATGTTTTTAGAGTGCTTACCGAAAACGGTGTTGGTTGGGTTCATAGCGACCTGGTTCTTCGCCGCATCGCCGATCAACCGTTCTGAGTCAGTGAAAGCAACGTAGGATGGGGTAGTTCTATTACCCTGATCGTTGGCTATGATTTCAACACGATCGTGCTGCCAAACACCAACACAAGAGTAGGTGGTTCCCAAATCGATTCCTATCGCAGGACCCTCGCCTTTACCGGCCATATTTTCTGCTCACAACTGTTTTCCCTAACGGAATTAGAACTCGAATTTAGATAAAGGAATCAAAAGTTACGGCAATTTCTTGAACTGAATTGAGAAGGAAAGGAGGAAGTGGTGTGTTTTAAAGAACCCGTTAAAATTCTGGAAGGTTCGGTAGGTTGTGTACCGTTGGATCAGAAACTTTGGACGGTTGGATATTTTGTTTCCAAGTGGAATTGGGGTTGGGGAAAAAGCGAAGTATTGCGTGGGGTGTGTGGGGTATCTCCTACGTCCTCTAGGTGGTTCCAGAATTTTCCGATTTCGAATCCGCGGTGGTTTGGCACGCTTTCTATCCACACACGCTTAAACTAATATTCTTACGTTGACGAGGCGCCGTCGCGTTTTTTGCGTATTGGATAGATTGTATTTGCGATTCTCCCGCGCTATTGGCTGAGACAATAACATGTTCCATGCCTTTTAGATAACAGACCAATTGGATTTGGCTACACTAACGTTCCCATTGAGACAATAACATCTTCTATTATTTTCTCTCAAAGTATATATTTAATCTATATAAATTAATATTTTAAAATAGTAAATCAATGTTTTCATTTAACCTTTTTAAACAGAAAGAAATACTAAATAGGAAAATTATGTAGTCCTATAGACTAAAGTAGAGAATTAAAAAACCAATAAGTTATCTGTTCAAATTCATTTGTTATTTATCACTTTGTTTTTGATAAAAAAATAAAGAAGTTCATGTGAGAAATGGCTGTAAAATTAACCGCTATTTTTTATAATAATTTTCTTCTATTCGGTTTACTGATTTTATTTCCACCTAAAGTAAAAATAATTTGATGGTTAATGTATTTTGAAGACCAAATTTCTAAAAATATTGAACAAAGATTTAATTATCTTTCATGGTCGAAGATTGATGTTTTGTACTTTTTCAAACAATATATATTTTTTCATTTATTATGTGTTTTTGAATATTAACATTTAGTTCAACTTGTTAGTTTATTATGAAATATATTATATTCTAATTTATTTTTCCCAGTGAATTTAAGTTTTACATCATTTATTTTTACCTATTATTGTTTTCATTTCAAAATTTTCTTACTTTATCGTAAATTGTCATATGTGTTTTATTTTTAATTTGTTGTAATTCGAAAAAATTTCACGATTAATCCAATGTTATATTTTTATTAGTGTATTTCTTATTATACTACAAATTTGTAATTGCAATTTTACAACTCTTAATTGAATCCCTAATCAATTTTTATGATCTATTAAAATACTTCATAAATTTAAAATTTAAATTTTTAACCTTTCCTCTCTTAACTATTAATTTAAATATTAATGAGTCGATAGTAATTATTCTTTCATGTCACCTTTCACCGTGTTGTCATCATAATTTTATTATTTTTAAATTTTTATACATTATAATTTTATTATTTAGTTATTTTTCAAATTTTATAAATTATAAATTTATTATTTTATTATTTTAAATGTTTAAAAAATATAAATTTATTATTTTATTAATTTTAAATTTTTACAAATTATAAATTTATTATTTTTAAATTTTTAAATTTTTATAAATTATAAATTATTATTTTATTATTTTTAAAATTTTATAAAATACTATTTTATTATTTTATTTTATTGTACTGTTACTTTAATATTTTTATGAAATATAAATTTATTATTTTATTTTTTAATTTTTATAAATCATAAATTTATTATTTTATTGTTTTGAAATTTTAATAATTATAAATTTATTATGTTATAAATTACAATTTTATTATTTTATTATTCTTAAAACTTTATAAATTATGATTTTATTTTTATAGTCATATCGTCGTATTGACATATCGTCATAATGTCATAACGTCATATCACAATATTGTTATATTGTCATTTCGTCATATTGTCATATTGCTATATCGTTATATCATCATATCAACATATTGACATATCGTCATATTGCTATATTATCATATCGTCATATCGTAACATCGTCATATTTTCATATCTTCATATCGTCATATTGTCATATCGTCATATTATCATATCGTCATATTGTCATATCGCTATATTGTCATATCGTCATATCGTCATATCGACATATCGCTATATAACCATATCTTTATATGGTCGTATTGTCATATCGTCATACCGTAATATCGTCATATATTCATATCATCATATCGTCATATCGCAATATCGTCAAATCGTTATATTATCATATCGTCATATCGTCATATTACAATATCGCTATATCGTCATATTACAATATCGCTATATCGTTATATCGTCATATCGACATATCGTCATATTGTCATATCATTATATCGTCATATCGTCATATCGTCACTATATCGTCTTATTTGTAAATTAATTTATAGTTGTCATATAATCATCACTGGTTTAAGAAAATTGCTTTGAGATCTTAAGATTCATAATTCTCATACGTTAACATATTTGAGTCATAATAACCTTGATCCATAAGAGGTTCAATGAAATGTATTATTTAATTTATGTTCTTCAATCTCGTCTTCTGTATTTCTTTCTTCTCTCACACTCTCTTTTTATGACTTTTTGTGAAATAACCTTATGACCATAGATAGAATCATAATCCTCTTCTATAAATCAACGTCCATCAAGTTGGGTTGGATTTTATTTTATTTTTATTTTTATTTTATTATAATTTTTCATAATAAACAATATGCCCTTATATTTTATTAAATCACATATGAGTCCATCATAATATTTCAAATGAGTAAGATAATATAATTAATTTTTAGAATATCGTAATGTCGTCATATTATATCAACATATCGTTATATTAACATATCAACATATTTTTATATCGTGGTATCGTTATATATTTATATTATCATATTGTTATATTGTCATATTATCGGATCATTATATTTATAAATTCATAGAATTATAAAATTATAAATATATATATATATATATATATATATATATATATTAAATTAATAACATAATAAAATTACATGTAGCAACAAATAACATAACCATATAATAATCATGTCGACCACAAAACATCTTCTCAACTTCAATTCGCATTATGGTCGTTAAATTTGCTACGTCGAATGCTTTGATTTCTTAGAACTATAATTTTTTATAAAGTGTTACTAACATTATTAAGTGCATTTTGAAACAGAAAACTCTAATTTTATCATAATTTTAACCATGAGTCCGACAATTACTTTATCAAACTTTAAGAATGCAGGGATAGTACTTAAGTATATGCATATTTGTATTAGTTAATTTTACCTGTTTTAAGAATGTTATACGCAGAAGTTGAAATTTTTGGTGTTCTATTTTATTTACGTTGGTAACCGAGGGGATTGATTTATATTGATTTCAAAAAATTTATTTAAATTATTGATGGTGCTGAGATATTGGAGTTTAAATTATATGCTTTTGCTAGATGTTATAATTTTTTTTACCATGTTTTATGTTGTAATGAGGGAGTGCCGAAAGATATCTGTAGGAATAAAAATGTTTTTAAGAAGATAAGTGTTATATAATAATAATAATAATAATAAATGTAATTAAAGATAAATTATGATAAATTAATTAATGTGATTAATGAATGCTCACGTTAAAAATTCCAAGAATACAGTACTGAGGCTGTGAGAAGAGTAGCCACTTGCCATTTTCCATCAGCAAAAAAATGAAATATCTGAAAAATGACCATAGAACCCCTAATCTTGTGACGTGTCACTCAGTCGGTGGCTGAAAACGGAGAGGAAAATCTGGCTCTAGCCATCGTGCGCCTTGTCATTGCCTCGCAGAAAATTGGGATAATTCGGAAAATATTCCCTCATCTCTAATCCGTTATGAGAAGCTGAACCATCCTCTGCACAATCTCCTTCGAAAGCTTCTCATCATCCATGGCGAATACACTCATTTCGTCTCCTTCGTTCCTCGGCACGCCTCTTCCCTCGCTCCCACGCCACCACCGCACCACCACAAGGCTTGTCGCCACCAAGGTCCACGTCAGCCTCCACCAAATCCCCCCTATCCACTCCATAAGCCACTCCATTGACTTCGTCGGTATCGCCACCAGAGCCGAAGGCCTTCTTTACACGCTCGCCGACGCTGCGGTTGCGGCGGACCCCGCCGCTCCCGCCACTGATGCTGTCGTGCAGAAGAACGGAGGCTGGTTCGGCTTCATCTCCGAAGCCATGGAGGCTATTCTCAAGGTAAACTTTGTACTCGTGCATGTTATTTTTTAACTTCCCGAGTTAGCGAGTTGTGTGACGCGTCACTTGCGGAGCACCAGCCTCGAAATTCATCGAACTTGTTTTCTCGAGATTGTGTGGCTTGCTTAGATGTTGTTATGATACTCTTGGTCGTTGAGTTCTTAGTAAGGAGAGAGATCGTTGATGCTGAACTAAGTGATGTTTGGATAGACTTCTATGTAAGAAGAAAATAAGAAGTAATGTACTAAATATGAATTAAGCTCATTCCGTGTAAGTTAAAATTAGTTCATGCATCACTTAAAATTGACTTTTGGAGAAATGAGCTTCTTTAAATTAATCCATGCATAAGCTAATTAACTTATGGGAGAGGTTTAATTCAGTCTACTGTGTTCTTCTCATGTAAATGTTCATTGAGAATTTTATTTAACCAAGGCTGAGGTTTACTAGACTCTTGTTTGGGTAAACTTCAGCTTTTAGAGAAATCAGATAAGAGAACTTCAATATAAGATAAGTGTAAAACTTGACTTAGTTAATAGGAGGACCTCTATTCATTTTACATTTTTATATTCTTTCCCTGTAAATTTGTAGAGAACTTATTCGAATAGAACCTAGAGAATAGATAATGATGCCAATATTGTTAAATTCGTGGCAACTTCTGTTCCTGAGATGGTATTTTGCAGGGCATGTGTTCAGTGCTCGCTTTTCAGCTCTGAATTCGATTGATAAAAAATTTCATGGTGTAATATATTATTTGTTTCATGGGAAGCTATGCTTGGAATAGTAAATAGTGCTGTTTGCTTATATTGGTATTGCTTATATTTGTTTTGGCTTTCAGGTGTTGAAGGATGGTCTTTCTGCTGTGCATGTGCCTTATGCATATGGATTTGCTATCATATTACTCACTGTTATAGTTAAGGCTGCAACACTTCCCTTGACAAAGCAACAGGTTGGTACAAATTAAGCAATTTCTAGGGCCAAAGGAAGCACGATAAATTTTCAAATTTGCTGCAACCTTTAAATTATGTAAATCACTTTGTTTGAAACAGTTTTTTCCCATAACATTGGAGTGAACGGAATATTTTATTCTTCAAATCCTGACATACTCTATGAAAACATTTCTAACAAGATTGCAAACTATATATGAATTTGATCTCTCAATTAACAAAGGTGTTGCAGATATTATGTCAACTAGAAATCAATCTAGATTATAATATATAAACAAGGTGCAATCCTCATTTTACGAACCAGTTATGTAAGGTTGAATTAGGTATAAACCTACTTACTAAGAATATGTTTTTGCTTGATTACAAGAACTGAGGATTTTAATTAATCTATACAGGTCGAATCTACATTGGCTATGCAAAATCTTCAACCAAAAATTAAGGCTATTCAAGAAAGATATGCTGGCAATCAGGTGAGGGGTGTTGTAGGCTATTAAGCATCCATTTCGATCTTAAGTAAATATTGATTTCAATTTTTTCTTATAACATTGTTCTTTCTAAACTATTCATTTTGTTGGCCTCTTTTTAAGGAAAGAATACAACTTGAGACATCAAGGCTATATCGGCAGGCTGGGGTTAATCCATTGGCAGGTACTTTTGCTCTTAATTTCGGTGCATCTTCTTCAACACTGTGTTTCTGAATAATAGTACCTTGACTCATGAAGCTGGTAAATATTAGTTCTATGTTCATAATAAAACGACTGTGTTTGTATATGATGACCAAAAATATATGGTTTTGAAGTAGGAGTTCTTATACCAACAGTAATGATTTGATTTGATTTTGCTCATACATATTGCTGCCGACCTTTCTTTTAATAATCAGTAAATAGCCATATTATCTTAGTTTGGATTTTGTACATATTCTATTCAGCTACTGACGTATAGACTCAACTTCTACTGCAATGGCATCAATTTCTATAGGTTGTTTACCTACTTTGGCCACAATTCCAGTCTGGATTGGTCTCTACCAAGCATTGTCAAATGTGGCAAATGAGGTAATTACTCATTATTAGCTTTTATTATTTGAGCAGAAATTTTGACGGACAAATTACTCACAGAAAATGTTTATTTTGCTAATTATTGAAAAACCTTTAATTTGAAGGGACTATTAACTGAGGGTTTCTTTTGGATACCCTCTTTGGCTGGTCCTACTACCATTGCTGCTAGGCAAAGTGGAGCTGGAATTTCTTGGCTTTTTCCATTTGTGGTAAGACATCTTTTTCTTTGTAGGTGAAATAAAAAGTTGTGGTTGGTCTTTTTTTTTCAATTCCTATGAGTTTGGCATTATGATATTTTAGCCAGAAGATTGTTTTCTCATTGTTGGAACGATGAAGTTATAGGATGGATTGTTCACTTGTTGAAGTCCTGTATCAAGAGGAAATAAATAGCAAACTTTGTAAATTGATTTTGTACTTTCTTTTTATCTTTATACAGTATCATAACAAACATCTGTTATTTAGGATGGGCATCCACCTTTGGGTTGGCAAGATACTGCAGCATATCTTATTTTACCCGTTCTTCTTGTTGTTTCTCAATTTGTTTCAATGGAAATCATGAAACCACCTGAGGTAAACACATCACTTCTCTTCCATTTCATTTTTTTTATGATCACAACCTAAAAGATTTCTTTTGACAGACAGATCCTTCTCAAAAGAATCAACTTCTTGTTTTAAAGTTTCTTCCACTCATGATCGGCTACTTCTCACTATCTGTCCCATCAGGATTAACAATTTACTGGTTAGTTGTTTCAAAAACTATATTGATACCATCTTTACAGTGTACATATTCGTATTTTTCGTGATTTAGCCATAACTTCAAACATTCTTTGCTTTATTATATCTTGTACACTATCTAGGTATGTCCAATTTGGTAAGAAAACTTTAGTAATTGTGTTTTTACTACATTTCTTTATTTCAGAAACAATTTCCTTGATATGCATGCAGCAAAAAAAATACAGAGAACAAAGGCATAAGAGTTTAAATTCTTTTGGTGGAAACGATAGCATTTTCTTGAAGTGAATGCTTTCTCATGATTACAATTTTAGATTTGGGAGATGGTCTGGACACCTTCGCTTGTGTGCTAACGGGAGTAAACAAAATTTCTTTGCTGATTGGTGTTGTGTTTCTTTTGCTAGGTTTATAAACAATGTTCTGAGCACAGCTCAACAAGTATGGTTGCGCAAATTGGGGGGTGCAAAGCCTGTTGTGAATGAAAATGCCAGTGGCATTATTACTGCAGGACGAGCTAAAAGATCAGATTTGCAGCCGGCAAAAGGCGGTGAAAGGTTAGTGTTTTCTGGTACATGATGCAGAGTTTCAACTGCTGTTGGATAATAAATTGGTGATCTACAGGTTTAAGCAGTTAAAAGAAGAGGAAAAGAAGAAAAAGTTAAGCAAGGCACTGCCAGTGGAAGATATTCAGCCTCTGGCATCTGTTTCTGCTTCTGATGATGGCTCAGACATAGATAGTGACAGCAAGGTATTTGACTTGTGGAGTTTATTATCATGATTTGATATTGCACAAGAATCTTTATAAGTTCAATTTATACAAAGAACAATGTCTAACTATCCTAATTTCCAATCTTTTCTAAGATGAAACATCTTGTTAATTTTCCTGCGTGTGTGAAAAAATAACTGTCCAGCCATAGATTGAAGTTTGAAATTTTCTTTACCTGTTTCAATTTTTGTGTTGCACATGATCACTGTTTAGTCTTTTCACGTACTGATTCTGTTGTATATATAAAGTCACAGTGATGTTAATTATGGAAAGTAAAGTTAGTCATTTCATGGGCCTTCTACCCAACTTTCTAGCTGGAAGAGTGTAGCTAAGATTGTTGGAATAATTTGAAACGAGGAAGGGTCAGATGGAGATGCAGTTGGGGGAGAGAAAGATGGAGTAACAAGTTGGACGGTTTGGGTGTGAATGGGGTGGAATGTACCCATGAAGACTTAAGGATGAGTGGGGAGAGGGGGGTAAGAGAAGACGAGAATGTAAACGGGTGAAGAAAGATTTAAGTGAATGATGGAAAGGTTGAGAGTGGGTATAAGGGCTGTTAACAGTCCTCTAGGCCATCATCTCTGGTAGCATTTATAGGATTTTCTAATTTCACCTTTTTAGTTGTAGTTCTGTTTTCAGAAGATAAACCATAAACTTCTTAGCACTACATACTGGTGGTGAGTCTCAAGTGTGGGTTGAGACTGCGAAAGTTGAATAATAATAATAATAATATTCACGTACAAAGACTCATATATACCTTATGGCTTGAGTTTATGAGTTTAACATGGTGTTTAGACTGCATATATGGTTCTTAGCCCGTTGTCGAAGAGCTTCCCAGGATCTTCAGCTCTCCTCACTAATCCAGCACCATATCCCTTGTTCCATATATCTAAAGCCTTGCTGTACGTTACAATGTGGGTGGAGATTAAATACTAAATGAACTCAAATCTAATATCTTAACGGCTGAAAATCATTACCGTGGAAAGATATGTCTGCCGTTAAAAAGAAAAGTTCGACCTTAAAATATAATTCCTATGGCTCAGATTGAAAAGGAGGTGTGTTGAAGTCTTGTTTTACCTTTAACAAAGCTGCAGGAAAGTACAGGCGAACGATATAAAGCACTGCTCTCTTTTTAATTCCTCCCATGCTCTCTTAAAATTACCTGACCAATCCCCTCTCTGATTTCCGTCCCAAATTGTTTCGGGAGCTGGAGATTATACAGCTGACCTTTTTTTTTTTCAGAAGAAAATTACCATGACTTATTTATATTTTATTGCTTTGAGGATATTTTAGAATGTTCATTCTTAGATAAAATTCCCAATACTAAGTTACATTGTTACAGGAACAGGAAGTTGAAGAAGGAGCCTATGCTTCCAAAGTTGGTGAAGAGGTTCAAATTAATTCTAGGGAAAGAAGAAGCAAGCGTTCGAAGCGGAAGCGTGCTGTATAAAGGACCGCCGCATACGGTTGTTTGTAGTTATAGTGAGTTTTGTATATCTCAAGAGATTATACCATTTTTGGGTTGGCAATTGATTAAATATACGTAATTTGTTCCAGCATAATATCTTTGTTTCGTTGTTAAATTTCTTTCCATCAAGATCCCCCTCCCGAGAAACTAGGGAGCATAAAAACTTGTATTACAAAAATTGTAGGCTGCTGAGTGTTAACAGCTCAGTAGTCCTGTACATGGAAAATATATTGTTGAATGGAGTCAGAATTCATTGTTATAATATAATACGAGAATATAGACCGGTGAGGGTTTCGAAATCAGGGAAGATATTTTGGTTAAGACCATGTGTCTCTTTTTTCATACTGCTTAGGTCAAGAAGTGTTCAACACAAAGCTGATTAGTTAATAAGTGGAGAATTGCTTTCCTTTATGCGAGGTCAATGCATTAGCTGATAAAGTACAAATATTCAATTCATTACCATTTTGTACATACACAATGCCCCCAACAGTAGAATTGCTAGTCTATATCTATTGATCTCAAACAGCTATTGATGTCTAAACTGAACACCGATGCCGAATCCGTATTTCCAACCTCTATGGTTTAGATGGCGGGCGTTGATTCCCTATTGGGTTAGGCCCTGATGGGCTTTTACGACTCTTTTCATTAACCTGTGATTTTGGTTGTTCAATTCAGAAATTTGTCATGCAAATTAAGTAAATATATACATTAGATAGGTAGATATAATATTACTCATATTTACTAACCCATGAAGGAATGGCATGCGCAGTTTGCGGGGGTGGGGTTCTGAGCTTGAAATGAGCTGAGTACAGAAGTATAAAATGACGTGAGATACAATTACCGCAATTACCATTGCTAAGTCATTTCTCATCAGTTAGTGATTGACAAAATAGACGAACAACGAACATTCAGAAGAAAATAGTTTCAGAGCTAAATGCAATACCTGAGTGCATAGCATGAACATCAGCAGTGGCGTGATTGAGTGCAGAAGCTGGGAGCAGAAGCCATGCAAAGAGAAGATGAATGAAGATTTGTCTTCTCATCAGTGGCATACTTTGAGTGAATCAGAGTGTTGCAGTCTTAATGAGCATGTCACGGGCATTTTGCTGCTTTTATATGCTATATTTTTTGGTATCATATAATCATGACGAAACTTGAAATTTTATGCAAGAATGTTTGTAAAAAGATGCCCTGGAATCCTATGCCATTACGCACTGACTATAAAAGATCGAGAATCTGTTTTATCCTCATTATGGATTGACTTCTAATCCGTTATCATTTCTCTGTTATCATTGCTTCCATGATAATTTTACAAGTACTTGCCATTATTTATCTCTTGAGTGCTTCGCCGTAATGTCGGCATCCTTTCTAATAGTTAACATTTCAGAAATATTGTAGCGTATCAAATATATATATATATATATATATATATATATATATATATATATATATATATATATATATATCTCTCTACACCTTT
>Ga0214545_1008434_pt1 | contig 16430 bp, 8 predicted proteins | sample CNSS4metaG_FD_160064 | JGI IMG/M metagenome (GOLD analysis project Ga0214545, IMG submission 160064) | Root nodule microbial communities from cowpea collected in UCLA plant growth center, Los Angeles, California, USA - CNSS4 | ecosystem: Host-associated > Plants > Roots > Nodule | place: USA... | reverse complement strand
AATAATTGTTGATGAATAAAAAAAAGATAAACAATTTTATAAAAAATAGATAAAAATAATTATTAATTTTAAAAAATTAATAAATAATAATATTGTAAAGGGTATATTTGGTATTATGAAATGTGGATACAAAAGAGGGAATCCTCTTTATATATTGTTATAGATTTATAATTATTACTTTCAAGCTTGGTCTGACACATAAGTTTATCAACAATTTGGTCGAAGCTCATTAGAGTCACGAACCAAATTGCTCCAATTGAAATCGATTTGCTTCAATTTTTAATAAAATAATGCTAACATTATTATAAATTTTCATCTTACCTAATTTGCTTCAATTTACATTTACTTTAATTTATAACCTTTTCTTTTTCACAGGATTAAACTTTAATAAAAAAAGTACAATTTACTACAGCTTATATCAACTAATTTTAATAACATAATCTTATTCTTAATTTCTTAAAACTTAATTAAGATTTAAACATTATAATTTACTTAAACTTACTTTCTTATTTTCCTTCAATAATTGATATAATGTATATATATAAAATAAAGGTAAATTCGATGTTTTACATTTTATTTTATTTTTTCATATACAATTGTATGAATGATACAAATTTTATCACACTTTCACATTTTCATTTGATAAATTTTTAGTAACAAAAAATGATTAAAGAGTGTCTAAATTTAGAATGATAATGTGAAATGGGTCATATAAACTAATGTGAACCCAGAAAAAAAAATTGCAAGGTGAATAAAGAATTTCAATTTGCTTGGGTTTGCCTTGCAACTTATGCAAGAGAGATTTATTGTTAATCTCTATAACTCAAATATTGATTTGTACTACTTAATAATTTAATTATTTTTTTCAAGATCTGTTAAAATTTATGTTGTACAAAATAAAAGCTAATTTATATTACGTTATTTAATTACTATATATGCTTTTTTGTTGAGTATATGTCCTTTTCAAACGTGGACCAACAATTTCCAATTTTTTGTAGGAACTAGACCATCTTAACCTATTTTAATAAACCAACAGAAAGAAAAGGTTGTGATTTCTGTGTGAATTATTGTTGTAAATGGAGTAACTTTATCCACTTTTTATCCACTTTTGGAAATAAAATAAAAATTGAATAAGCCATTTTATAAATGAAAATATTTAAGCCACGAAGTTTGAAGTTACATTTAATGTATTTAGAGATGAGTGGAGATTATTTTATTAACAAGTTGTTGTGGAATTTTGTTTTAAATTGAGGTTTTGAAGCGATGACATCCACAAGTTTTAGTTTGTGTTGGAGGAGGAAGAAGTGATGCATACCTGGCACTGACTCAGCACAAATGCTGACTAGGCAACAGATTGAGGATAGGTTTCATTTGCCCAAACAATGACACAGCACAAAAATTCTGATTAGGTCAAAAAGAGAATCATTACAAATCAATTTCCTTTCTGGCTCAAAACAACAAGCAACACTAACAATACTTTTATTTTGTTATTATTGATGTGAAATCTTCTTTAATTTTCTTCATGATTAGTCTATGATCCATATTTGTATCATAATTTTTATTTTAATTAATATTACATGATTTTAAGCCATATTATTTATTTATTTTTTAATTAGTGATTGTGATGGTAGAACATGAATGTTGGGATGGAAAGAAGAAAATACTTATGCTTGAAACAAGAATGATTCTTTTAAGATGAATTTGTTCCGTTTATATAAGGATGTCAACGGGCGGGTAGGGTACGAGTAGCAGTTCCCCGCATCTTACCTGCTGAATAAATATTCGTCACGTATTCGTATTCATATTTGTCGGATATCCGTTATGCGGGTACCCGCATAATATCTACGGATATCCACAGGTACCCACAGGTATTTAAAAAGAATAAAAATAAATATTTAACAAAATATTTTAATCGTAAATTCAAATAAAATACAATATATATCATTCATAAATTTTAAACAAAGTCCACATAACTCATTTAAATAGTGTTGAATGACAATTTACAAAGAAATAAATTTTTTTTAAACTAATTGATAAAAAAAACTCATTCAAAATCAATATGCTAATATTTTAATAATGTTTTTTATGTTTTTTTTATAATTTAAATTAGAGTATAGCGGGTACAAGTATCCACGTGTACAGATACTATGATACATGTACCCATCCCGTTAATATTCGGGTATTAAAAATACTCGTACCCGTTACCCGCAAATATCCATTTACAATATTCATTTTCTATTCGTTGCAGATTTTATCTGTGAATACTCGCGGGTACGGATTTTTTTGACATCCTTAATTATATATCATAATTTTTTTGTATCTCTTCTCTTCTTTTCTATTAGTAGTAGATCTTAATTAATAACTTCGAAATGACGAAAATAATATTCTTAAATAAGTGTAATTTTAATATATATTTTTTTCATGTAAAATTACTAAACTTTATTATTCACATATTAAAAAGATAACGTGGAGGAACATCTCTTCCCTCACATACATTGCACATTCACACACTTGCATTTGCATGTGAACAAAGGATGAAGAAGAATCATACCGTTTTAATCACCACTAACACTAATTCTATTTTTGTGATCGAAAAAAAAAAACAATATGCCGAAAGTTGTGAATATAATAATAGACTCGGAGGATCAATGTTATCATGTTAAGAAGCTTTTATGATAAAAATTTGATAAATTTTGAAAGATATTGTAAAATAAGAGATTGAAGTTTTACGTGACAATCTTTTTGTTTTTATATATATTTTTCATGAAATTTGACACTTTAGTGATAAGTCTTGAAAAAAAAACACTATTCAATTTATGAAAATTCTTAGTACAAAATGAGGATATAAGAAATTAAAATAGAAAGGAACTGTAAGGAGAATAAATTTTCTTATTTTAAAAAATAATTAAAATTCATTGACTTGAAAAAAATTACGAGATTAAGATATCATTAGTTAAAATATAATCAGTCATAATAAAAAAATTGAATGAAAATAAAATATAATAAGAGAATGATAGGAAGATAAGGTTAGCTTTGTGGAAATTCGGAAATTATATTATATGAATTTGAGTTTACTAATAAAACAGTAATATCAATAATTGAAATGTATCCATTTAAAAGCAAACAAGAGCATAATAAATGTTTATAAATTATCGAATTTTTTACGTTATTTAATACTATTACATAATAATTTTTTTATCTTTTTATTTATTTATTTATATTTAAAGTAAGATGGATTTTCATTAAATAGATTATATTTTTAAATACATTTTAACTTAGCAAAATAGACTTTTGTCCATCAAAATCCAAATTAAAATTTATCGTATCTATTTTTTTTTTCAAATAAATAAGATAGAAAACTTACTATAAAAGTTTTTATAAAGCTATTGGAAAAATAATATTATTATGATAATAAATAAGTTATTAAAATAAAGCTTATCATGAAAGAAAGAAAAAGGTTAGAAAGCCAATAGAAAATAAAGTGATCTTATTATAAGAATGAAAAAGTTATTTATATGAATATTAAAAATATTTGGTCAGTTGTGACTCCTATATTATTTGACTTCCATTAAAAGTTATCATTAAGTTATTAAGTTGTTCGATATGAAACCGAAATAATTATTGTTGGGTGTATCCACATAATTATAAATTGTCACCTTAGATCAATTTCTCATGTCTCACAATTTTCTTTTCTCTTTATACTTTTATGGCCTCCTAGTACTTTTTCTTTTTATGTTTATGGACCATCTTTTGTTGATTTTTTTAGAAAGGATCATTAAAGAGATATAACAACATCAATGAATTATGAGTTCAATTACACAAGACATTAATATTACTCTTAATTTAAAATCTTAAAACAATATGTTTATGGACCTTAATCTTTATATGGTGTTCAACTTTTTCTTCTTTATTCAATATAAAACTTAGACTCACACTTGGATTCCCAACATCTTTTTACGATCTTTAAGACCAACCAACTAACTTAAATTTTGGAATTGAAAGTGTTCATTAACACTTTAGTGACAACCACTTGGGATTAATTTGATTAATTTAACAAGTTTTAGAAAATGTTTACGTTATAATACGCTAAAGTATTTATAACATACGTCACATACTCTCATATATATAATGTGCATCACCTTAGAATCAATGTTTGAGCCGCAAGTTATATCATTTACTAGTGTTCTTTGTTCTTTTCAATGTTTGAATTCATTATTTAAAAAAATAGGGGATAAGTAAATATTTATCTTAAGGAGAACCTAAATTCAAATTACACAACGTTTTTTTTAATGATTTTCCACTATTTGAAGGTTTCCAAATCATTCACAAAGTAAATCCAACCATATATCAATATATTACCATGCCAAATCACACTATTTCACCAACAAATCTTATAAATATAAAATTTTATACCATTTATACCTTAAAAAAAAAATCATCAATTTGTAAATAAGTGATATTATTTTCCCTTAACTGAACTGAATCATGTTTTATCGTATAATATTTTAACAATAATTCAACCATATAATCCAGATAAGCCTTTCAAAAGATCCACCATATACTGAGTACCGACAACATCTTCTTTTAAATATACACTTAATAAAAAGAGAAATAAAGAACATAAAACTAAGATATGATTTATTCTATTTATCAACGGACGGGTAGATACGTGTAATAATCTACGTATTCTTGTTAGAAATGAGTTTTAAGCCTAACTCAACCCACAAAACTGGCTTGTAAGGTGAGGTTTGCACCTTACTTATATATTGTGAATTGGCCTTATTTCTAGTCGATGTGGGACTTCCAACACACCCCCTCACGCCGAGGTATATTCATCTCGTGTGTGGGACAAGAAATTAGTGGGTGATCCGTTAGCGGCCCGATATCGGGTGGAATGTCTAAGAAAGTTCGTTAGGATAGACTTTAACTTGGCTCTGATACTATGTTAGAAATGTATAAGCCATGAGAGAAAGAAGAAAGGATGCATACAAAAAACGGGCAAGAAAAGTTTGGGTAAAAACTAACTCAAGAGAGTTTGCTTGCTCACTGATTTATTAGAACCTTTGTTCAATATATAGAGTACAATGTCCCATCATATAGAGGGAAAAGTAAAAAACAAAATAAAAAATAATATTTGATAATGATAAAAGATAATCAAATATATGATATCTCTATCAATATAAATAAAAGCAGGAGATATATAATTTCTTTATCACCCCTTCTCAAGGTGGGCATGAAGATTGTAAAAGCCCAACTTGGAAGTAGCAACCCAGAAAGTAGAAGGATGTAAGGACTTAGTAAACATATCAGCAAGTTGACTTCTAGAAGGAACATGGAGAAGGTGAATAAGACCATCAACAAGCTTTTGTCGAATAATGTAGCAATCAAGTTCTATGTGCTTGGTTCTCTTATGAAAAGTGGGATTCTTAGCAATGTGAATAGCAGAATTGTTGTCACAAAAGGCAGTGTAGTGAGTGGGAACAGAAAAATGAAAATCTTGAAAAAGGTATTGAATCCATTGTAGTTCACATGCCAGGGATGCCAAGGCGCGATACTCAGCCTCAGAAGAAGACCGTGAAATAGTGATTTGTTTCTTAGACTTACAAGCAATCAAAGAGGTGCCTAAGAAAACACAATATCCAGAAACAGAGCGTCGGGTAGTGGCACATGTTGCCCAATCAGAATCAGAAAACGCGTGAATTTTAAAAGAGGTGTTGGATTTATACAAAAGGCCATATCCAGGAGCATTTTTCAAGTACCGAATGATCCATAAAGCTTGTTACATATGTGGTTCACGCGGAGAAGAAACAAATTGGCTGAGTTGTTGGACAACAAAACTAATATCAGGCATGGTATTAGTCAAGTAAAGTAATCGTCCAATCAGACGTCGAAAGGAAGAAGGATCTGGTAGAAGAGCTCCCTCGTCGGCATAAAGTTTGATAGAAGGATCAGATGATGTTGGTGTAGGTTTACATCCAAGCATCCCTGCCTCTGAAATGAGGTCCAAACAATATTTTTTTTGATTCAAAACAAATCCATCAAGAGAACGAGAAACTTCAAGACCCAAAAAAGACTTGATAGGGCCAAGATCTTTAATATGAAATCTTGAATGCAGATGAGCTTTTACAACATTAATTTCAGCAATGCTATTGCCAGTGAGAATCACATCATCGACATAAACCAATAAAGCAATAATATCAGAGGCAGATTTCTTCACAAAGAGAGAGTGATCAGCAGAGCTTTATGTGTAACCAAGAAGAAGTAGCTCTGAAGTTAATTTTTGATTCCAATTACGACTGACTTGTTTCAAACCATATAGAGACTTGTTAAGCTTACAAACAGAATTTAGCTGAGGAAGTGAAAGACCAGGTGAAGGCTTCATATAGATCTCTTCATGTAAGTCTCCATGGAGGAAAACATTGTCAACATCCAATTGATGAATAAACCAATCACTAGCAGAGGCCAAGGCTAAAAGGATGCGGACAGTAGTAAGTTTAACAATAGGAGAGAAAGTTTCAAAATAATCAATCCCCTCTGTTTGAGTAAAACCCTTAGCCACCAATCGTGCTTTAAACCTATCGACTGTGCCATCTGGTTTATGTTTGAGTTTGTAAACCCAGCGACAACCAATAGGCTTGATGTTAGAAGGAGGAGGAACTAAAGTCCAAGTCTGGTTTCTGTCAAGAGCATGTAACTCAACATCCATAGCCTGTTTTCAGCAGTCATGTTGAGCAGCTTCTTTAAAGGAGAAAGGTTCAGCTTGGCCAGAAATATTATGACAGAAAGTAGTATGGTCAGAAGAACAATTATCATAAGAAACAAAAGAATGCATTGGATAAGGTGTGGAAAAAGTAGAGCATGAAGTGGAAGCAACACCACAATAATATTGATCTAAGTATCGAGGCCTGTTTTCACTCTATGAGATGTTCTAAGATCAAGATCAGTAACTTCACCATTATCAGAAACAATACTAGTAACAGGGTCCATAGTAAGGTCAGTGGCATGTGAAACAGGTAAAGTTGGAAAATCATACATGCTAATATCACAATTATGAGAATCATCAATTGAAGCAATAGAGTTATCAGAAGACAAAGAGAATGAGTAAGGAAAAATATTTTCATGAAATATAACATTTCTAGTCACAAAAATAGACTTGGAGTGAAGATCATACAAAACATATCCCTTTGTTCCAGATTTATAACCAAGGAAAACACATTTTAAGCTTCGAGAATCCAATTTAGTTCTTCCAGTATTGGTAGAACTAGCGTAAGCCATACAACAAAAAACTTTTAGATTTGAAAAATCGGTTTTAGTATAATAGACCAATTCATAAGGAGATTGATTACTGAGAAAAGGAGTGGGTAACCTATTAATTAAATGAACAACCAATTTAAGGGAATAGGACCAGAAAATGTTGGGTATTTTTGCTTGAAAAAGAAGAGCACGACACACATTAAGAAGATGTTGATGCTTCCTCTCAACAATCCCGTTTTGTTAAGGAGTTGCAACATAAGAAGTTTCATGAAAAATACCCTTACTATTATAAAAATCATTAAGAAGAAACTCTTTGCCATTATCGGAACGTATTTTCTTAAGCTTGCAAGAAAACTGATTTTCTATCAAAATAATAAAGTCTTGAAGAAGAGATCTGACTTCTGTTTTATTTTTAAGAAAAAGAATCCAAGTAAATATGCTATAATCATCAACTATAGTCAAAAAATACTTGTATCCATCAATGGAAGAGACAGAAATCGGGCCACAAATATCAACATGGATAAGTTCAAAAAATTGAAGAGATTTACTTGTGCTGGAAGAATATTTCAGACGTTTTTGTTTCGCAAAAGCACAAACATCACAAGCAATAATAGAAGGAGAAAAAATATTAGGATGATTAGAAACAAGAAGCTGTAAAATTTTATCAGATGGATGACCAAGTTTCATATGCCACAAGTTACAAGGACTAGCATCATTAATGAGAGTAGAATGTAGTAAAGAAATATTTGTGTTAGATATACTCAAGTTACGTTTGTCTTGAGAACTATCTAAGAGATAAAACAAACCTTGATGTTTCCTAGCTGCTCCAATTGTCTGGAAGGTATCTGTCTGCACAATAAGACAAGTATCTTGGGAGAAAACCATAAGACAATTAGTATAATTAAGCAATTTTGGAATAGAGATGAGTTGAACAAAAAATTCAGGGACAAAAAGAGTGTTATGAAGGATAAGATTGTCCAAGACAATGGTACCCGAGAATTTAGGAATGATAGAGTTTTGGTTGGTTAATTGTATAGAAATAGGAGAAATAGGTTTGAGATTTTGAAATAAAGATTTAAAAGGACAAATATGGTTACCACTATCTAAAATCCAAGAAGAAAAAGGAAAAACATAACTTGTGGGTTTGATAGTACATTGATGAACAACAGTAGCTGTGGAAAAAGAATCATTGGGAGACTGCTGAATCAAGGCGAGGAGAAGATATCAACCATACTAGCATGAGCAGAGGGCTTCGAAGGAGGAGGTTGGACTTTAGTGTGTAGGTTAGATCCTTGAGGCACAACATGCTTAATCCAACAAGAATCAACAAAGGAAAAAAATGCGGAAGGCGATTTAAATCTGATACCATGTTAGAAGTGAGTTTTAAGCCTAACTCAACCCCACAAAACCAACTTGTAAGGTGAGGCTTGCACCTCACTTATATATTGTGAATTGACCTTATCTCTAGTCGATGTGGGACTTCCAACAATTCTACCCGCTGAATAAATATCTGCCTCATACCTATATTTATATCCGTGAGGATATCCGTTACGCATGTATCCGCATATTTTTTTAATATCTACGAGTACCCGTAGGTATTTCAAAAAGAAAATTTTAATATGTAACAATAAATTCAAATAAAAATACAATGCATAATATTTATAAATTTCAAACAAAGTACAAATAATTCATCTAAATAGTGTTGAATGAAAATTTACAAATAAATGGAGATTTTTTAAACCAATTGATAAAAAATAATCCATTCAAAATCAATGTGTTAATATTTTAATCATTTTTTAAAAATTTTGTTAATTTAAATTAGAGTATAGTGGATACGAGTATCTACATGTACAAATACTATAATACTCGTACCCGTCCCGTTAACGTGATATAAAAGTACTCGTAGCTGTTACCCGCATGTATACATTTTCAATATCCATTTCCTACTCGTTGTGAGTTTTATCTGTAGATACCCACGAGTACGGATTTTTTTGATATATCTGATCTTGATCTAATAAGAATTCTATGATAAAAAAAATGATTGTTGTCTACAAAAAGGATATAGAGAGAAAAGGGATTTTTAAATTTGAAAATTTGAAAATGAATTAAAAAACTATCGTCTAACTTCTATTTATAAACTTCATTTCTTATTCATTTTAAAATTTACTGCTAAAATATTTTGGATCTCACAATAATCCAATTCATTATATTTAATTATAATCGATTATTTGAACAATTTAACATTGAATTAAACTTAAAACAACCAATTCTTACTTAAGATAATCAATACATAAACTAATTATTATATAAGATAATTGATTGTATGCGATAGTTGTGCATCATGAAATTATTATGTTTTAAAATACTTTCTAAAACATTTTTAAATAGTATTTAATTTTTTTCAAAGACATAAAAAGAAATGTGTCATCCATAAACCAAAGTAAACTTAGAATTAATGCATAACTCCTAATCATCATTATAATATGAAAACAAAACAACATCCCATAATTATATGATCAACCTAGAAACAACGAGAGGTTTTCCAATATTGTCTTTCTTTTCCGTACAATTTCTATCCCGAGTTCAATATTAATACTTAAAGAGTTTCTTCTTGTCCCTACGAAAAAGTCTTAAGTTGTAGTGGTTGGAGATATGAATCTTGAATAAAAATCTTTGAAGATCAATGTAGAAGACATGCATTTAAAAAATAACATTGCCAAAGATTTCCCTCTTTGTCCCCATTTTATAATATTCATAACAACCTTATAATAATATTTATCTGTAAAAAAAAAACTTTATAATATATAAGTAAATAGGTGTTAAGAGTTATTGGCAGTTTAAAACCAAACCACAAGTCGTACATTAGTAGCTGGCAAATAGAGAATCACACATGGTTACATTTAAAAAATTTACAGAATATTAATTATTTAACCTCACATAAGTAACATGTTCTCTTTGATCAAGTATTTATTTACAAGAACATAAGTTATGTTCTAATTAGTTATTCTCATAGTTGTCAAAAAAAGTTGTTCTCATTATGATATTAACGTTCGCAATAAAAAAAAATGTCACACGAGGCTATTCATTTGATAGTATATACTTTATTATTATTATTTTTCTTACAAAATCAAGATATTGTGTGATTTTGTACGCACTCTCCTCATATTTACAAGTTAGCATCTACCTTGAAGGTTGTATGGGAGGTTAGGGTTGTTTATCAATCTGTATTAATCATTTACTATTAAAAGTTCAAATCCAACAAATTAGTTCAAAATTTTAGCCATTAAATCTAAAAGAGAAAGGTTATTGTAATTGATTTAAATACCTGGTTTAAAACTTACAAAATTAGACTAATTTAAACAAAATGAACTTTTCTCTATTAATATATTGTGTATGTATTTTTATTATACTTTTTATTACGTACATTGACATTAACTATTTAAATACAGTTAGAAAAAATATCAAATTGTCAAAAGATTGAATACTAAATCAAAATGAAAACGAAATTGAACAACAATGATGAAAATATGAAATATATATATATATATATATATATATATATATATATATATATATATATATATATATATATATTATAGAGATTTTTTTATTTAAATTAAAACTAATTCTAATAATATTATGGTTTAACTAATGATACTCACTTTTGTTTAGATATGTCAGTTTGATATCTATTTTTTAAAAGGTGTTAATTGAGTCTCAACTTTTGAAAACATGCCTCAATTAGGTTCCTTTCAATAAAAAAAATATTAATTTCATTTACGGTATTGATATTTAAATATTTAAAATGACATACAAAATTAAGTATTGATATTTATATTAAAATTTAGTGGTAAAAGTCATGAATAAAGTTAACAACATTAATAGTTTATAATTAATAATTTTTTCTGCAAGGAATCTAATTGAGACACTTTTTTAAAAGTTGGGACTCGATTGACACATTTTCAAGAATTGGAACTCGATTAATATATTTTTAAAAGTAGATACCAAACTAACATAACTAAACAAAAATGGATATCAATCGACTAATGAAATCTAATATCATAATGACAAGTTCATTTCTCATTCCTGAACCAAATAACAAGTCATTGAATTATAACAGATCATGCTTGGTTTCTTGAAAATTGGGCAAACTAAGAAAATTATATAAGAAAAATTTCTTTAGTCAACCATTTTTAAAACGAGCATTAAACTGTTTCGTCAATAATGGTCCCTTAGTGAAAAGCCAGGCTGTTCCGTTCCTCAATTTATTTTGTCATCTTTCTTGTAATAATAGTTAGAAAGAAATGAAGAAAGAAAAAAAGGAATTCAGAATCTTTAGATTCATTGATTGTTTTTGCATTCAAATTCTGTGGTATTCAATAAATTAAACGTTTTCAATAACTGTGGATTCAATTTGTAGTCTCCAACCAGTGGTCAAAATCTGAATCAATGAATTGCTTTACACATGAAGAAATTATCAGGTAGATTTGAATAATTAGAGATTTTATAAGTAATAAAAATATGATAAATAAGTATGAACAAATTTCATTTTCATTTATTTCATAGTGTAAATTAGGTCTATATTAAAATATAAGATGACATTAAATTACATTTTATACCTTTATGAGAATTTTGATTTTTGAAGAAATTAAAGTGTATGTGTATGTCAAAAATGTGTTTACTCGGAGATTGACTCCCTTTATATATAATACAGTAGACATTCGTTTTACATTCATTTAAATCCGCATCTCGCATAAATCCGCATCTCGCATAAATCCGCATTTGAAAAGGGAAAATTTTCGGATCAATAATTTTGTGACTTTATTTTAAGAGTCATTTGATGATTATTTTCGATTCATTTACGTGTGATTGTCGATTAACCATTTTGTAAAATGCGACTAAGGGTAAAGAACACACTCTTAGCTTAATTTAATTGATGATAAATAATGAGAATATTTCAATTCACTCACATCGACGTCAATGTTGATAACACTTTCTAATGAGTTGAAAATAACATTGTGTTGATCAACTTCAACTTTGTCCAGACCAATTATTTATATTTTATATTCTTTTACATTTTATTATAAATAGAGAGAGTATATGAATAAAATAAAATAACACTTATAATATCTATCATGTATATCAATGACACAAGTTTATAATATCATATCTCTCATATTTTCACAATCTTTAAAAATTATCAGCATTCATAATATTTCATACTATAATTATATGACTTGTAATATTTCATAATGTAATATGACTCCTAAAATTCCATAAGTCCGCATCAAACTTTCAAGATCAAAATGAGGACTTAAGCAAATGTTTACGGTACATTATCGCTTGATAATATCTGAAAAAATCATATCTTCACTTGATATCTCTATTTTAGGGATGTGTTCCTATTTTAGGAATTTTTGAATACCACAATAAATTATGTATCATAATTATAAAAGTCAAACACTAGAATAACAAGGATATTTTTCTGGATTTTTTATTCAAATTTTATTTTATTTTGACTATTTTTTTCCTTTATTCACAACATTTCTTATTTCTTTAATTTTTCAAATTATTTTTACTTTCAGTGTTCATGTTTTAAGTGGTCTTCTTATTGGTTTTTATTTATTACTACTTTTTATTTAAATATTCTTTTAGTTAAGTTTTCTTCATAAATGACTTTAACATTTAGTTCAAACATTTGCCCTATTCGTTGTTCATAATTCATATTTATAATCACTTATTTTAAGAATCACATTTTTCTTTTATTTTTGTTTTCATCTTTCGAGATGAAATAAAAAGCCATTATCACAAGCCCTAGTATCGCACATTGTTTCTTGTAGCCACTTCCTATGCGTTCAAACCAAGCATCTAAGATTACAACCAATACATAAATGTTTTTTCATATCATAAATACAACTTCTCGAAGATATCAATTAATGAATATAGCTTTGCCTTTCATTGAAGTCTTTGAAAACCCATTCATAAAAGCATGTGTTAAATATCTTATATTCTTAAAAAAGTTAGGTAAATTATTGAATTGTTCTGCCAATTACTTTCCTCCTATATATCAAATTAAAACGTACTTGAGTTGATGTTCTTTTAAAACAACGATTCAAAGATTTAATAGTTTTATTGAGATAGAACTGAAATTGATAAAATTATTTTAATAAATAAAAGTACACAAAATAATATTAAAAAAATATAATGTCATAGTCTTATGATAGAAATTAAAATAAACAATAAAACTATAAGTGCTAACATTTAAAATCCATTAAAAGTTTGAATAAAATACGCTATCACACTAACTTCTAATACGTTACCATACATACACAAGTTTAAATGAAATTCTCTTAATTTGAACGCCCTTTCATACATTGACTTAAGAGTATATCATGATTCTTGTTTCGAAAAATTGAGTTACAATCATTTGACAAATAACTAACTTCATAATATTTTATAGTTATCCCAAAATTAAGTGCACATTTCTTCTTGCTATCACTAAACCTCTTTTGGATTTGTCCTAAGAAATATATGGCTCTCATTATAAGGTCAACTTTCTATGAAATTCATTGCACAAATAAATAATTGTACTTGTCTTTGAATGAAGAATTTTAACAATTTCAAGAAATTGAAATACATAATATTTAAATTACTTATAGTTGCATTATTTTAATTTATTAAATAGTTTGTTTGGATGAAGTAATTGAAATATTTAGATTTCAATTTTTGTTTTGGATAAAATAATTTAATTTTTATTTTAAAGTAAACTCAACTTTATCTTAAGTCTGAGTTGAGCTAGCTTGACTTTCAATCCGGGACGATTGTTTCGACTTTCTGTCATGGTCGATTCCCTAAGATTCAACATGAGTTGACTAGGTTTGATCTTTAGGTTAGGTCAACTCATCTCAACCTTCAACTATATGGTTGATTGTTTTCAACCTTCGTCATTCTCGGATCGACCATCAGTTTGGGTTGACTCAGGTCAACCTTCATTTTAGATTGACTCGGCTCGACCTTTGTGAGCAAAGTGATAGTGGTGTGAAAATAAGTGAAATTTTAAATTTTTTATACTTTTGAGGATATTTAAAATTCTTTTATTTTATTCATTTGAAATACTTGTAAAATTCCTTAACTTTAAATTTCTTTCTAATTATTTTATCCAAAAACAAATATTAATATAAAAATTTTAAATTTTTCAAATAAATGAATTACTCTTTTAAATTATCTTGTCCAAACACAATGTGAGTTAAATTGCAATCTCATATCGTTGAGATTAGCTTTATATTTCATTGGGCATGTTTTTTTTTTAAGTTGTCATTGTTAGAAATAATACAATATTTATATTATCTAATAACATCAATATATATGATTAAAATATTGTATTAGAAAATGTTGTATTATTATTATATTATACATTTGGAATGTTATAACTATAGGAGGCTTCAATTAATATTCATGTACATGTAGTCCATATCATCGAATCATTGCAAGTTTATAATTGATGACAAACGCTAATGAAGCACCAATTCCGAATCAACATAATATATCACTAAAAATACGAAATTGAAGTTAAACTAAGCACGTATTGATATTTATATTTATATATGGTATACATTTTTGAAATTTAAGTTAAGGAAAATGTTAACTAGTAGACATTTACTGCAATGAGATGTCAATAACTCCAAATTAATCACATAAACCCTAAATTTCTTCCAAAATTACATTTATCTATAACTTAACTATTGTTTTTTTTTTTTTTGTCAACAAACCATTCACTTATAATAGTTAGCCCAAGTCCTTCATACATCAATAAATATAATAAAATAAAAAGAATCGCTCTCATAATAATCCCAATTTTTTTATCATCCAATTTGCAAGAACTGTCTTAGAGAATTATTTAACAAATGCAAAGCAAACTATCCTCCACCACAGGATAAAACTTCAATACAAGACTTAGAATGAGGTGAAACTTTATCAAACATGTAGTACTGCATGAAAGTTTTTCATATTTGATATTTATCTCAGTAACTTGAAATGGGAAAGAACTGGGGATCATGAGTGAAGAAGAATGCAATTGCTACCCTGGCCTTTCTCTGGTTTACCATCACACGATGCTCCAAACTTTTGAATCTGTCATTGGAATCAGATTCATTGACTTTTTCTTAAGAGAAATCACGTAACTTTTGTTGAAAAATAGTGTATGACTCTATTTTTTATTTTCTGATATGATTTAACGTGGATTATTGATTAATGTATATTGTTTTTCTTTTGAAAAAATGCAGATCGATGCATTGTTTCTGAACCAAAACTTGAAGTCCAGCAACATGGTCCAGCAACATGCATTAGTTTTTTCATATTTATTTTCCTCTTATTCTCATAATACTTATTAAATGAGTGTTTAATGGTGTCTTTTCTTTTACTATTTTCATATTTTTCAATTAACTACTTCCATAAATAATTTCTCCATAAAGTCCAGAATTGAACCACTCAATCTTATGAAGTTGTAATGCCATTAGGGTTACACACATTCATTCATTCATTAGGGTTACATACAAATGATCTCACAAAGAGAATAATATACACACCAATCTTCCTTCACAATAATAAAAATGTCTTTGACGTGTGCTATCTATATAGAACTTGATTTGCTGTAACATTTTTAAAATTCACAAGGTAATGCAAAATTGAAATCCTAGTCCATAAAAGCACAAAAATCAAGTGTTCCAATCCAAATTCTCAACATTTTCTTCACAACCTAAAAGGCTGCAAGGGAATATTCTCATCAAGGTCTTTCTCATCAAAGTAATGTGCCATCACTTCTCTAATAGTAGTGTCCCTATAAATTAGAGGGTTTTCTTCTGATAACAATTCCTTTATTGGACCTACAACTTTTGATGTACCATGTGTTGATGTGTTTATGAATTTATTGAAATTCTGGGGCCTGTGTTCCTCGTTAAGACCCGGTGATAAATAGAGATGGCAAATAAACCCGTGCCCGTAGGTATCACCCGAACCCGTCCCCGTTTTGACGGGGAATCCCCGCTTTGACTGGGTATGGGTATGGGTAATACCCGAAATTTTCAACTGGGGATGGGGATGGGGATGGGGATATATATATACCCGCCCAAATACCCGTCCCCGCTTAAATTACTAAACTATTTATAATTTATTAAATA
>Ga0214545_1008433_pt1 | contig 16433 bp, 5 predicted proteins | sample CNSS4metaG_FD_160064 | JGI IMG/M metagenome (GOLD analysis project Ga0214545, IMG submission 160064) | Root nodule microbial communities from cowpea collected in UCLA plant growth center, Los Angeles, California, USA - CNSS4 | ecosystem: Host-associated > Plants > Roots > Nodule | place: USA... | reverse complement strand
TTTTTTTTTTTAATTATGTTTAGAAGTTAAATTTAAAAAACAGAGTATAAACATAGGTTATAATTCTTTAATTCACTGATAATTCCTTTTTATATTAAAATTGTAAAGGAGTGAGAGAGTACTAAAAGGAACAATACACCACAAGCATAAACTTTTAATATTATGTATGCATACTTAAGATCAAGATATTAATGTTAGAGATTTTCAAAATACTTCAAAGAATTTTTGAACATATCAAAGATTTTTAACAAATCTATATAATATTTAAATTATTTCATAGTATCATGTTGTTTTCTGGTAAATTATTATAAATAATATAATATTTAAATTATTGATAGCCATAAAACTCAAGACCATTGTTTTGCTTAAACTACTTTTTTACTACTTAAAACAAATGCTATTTCATTCATATAAATTATAATCCTTTTGTTTAGCCACAGAAATTTTAAGAGTAAATCATTATTTTAGTTTTTGAAAGTCTATAATATTATTATATTAGTTTAAATGAACATCTAAATTTAATTATATAGTATCATTTTAGTCATTATATTGTTACCTGAGCTTCAGTTTTTTTTTTTTTTAAAGAATTAGACTGACGTGATTGGTTATTTGACCTCTCAACTCAATTTGTTTTTTAATTTTAGAAGGTTATAGGATGAAATAAAATAGTAGGTAATATAAAAAAAGTCCTTTTCCAAGGTATAAAACTGAACTTTTGTTTTTGTCCACAAAAAAGAGGTTTAAACCAAAATCAGCACGGCAGGCCTGGCCCGAAAAGTAAAAAAATAAAAGCCCAATTGTGAAACCGAAGGCCTGTACCTGCAGCGGTGGCTTTATAAAGTATTTGAACTCATTCTGAAACCCTAGGTTTCAGTTGGCGTGGGTGAGGTTGAACCCTTCCACTGTGGTGACTGCGCAATGGGTATGTTCTCTGTCTACCTTGCCATTCGGATTAAGATTTGTTTTTGTTTGTCAATTATGTTATGTTAGATCTGATGCATGAATGCGAATGATTATTTGGTTCAGTAACAACGATCAATTAAACATCCCTCCATTTTTTCGGTAGAGCCTCCTGAAGAGGGTTTAGGGTTTTAGTGCAAAAGCTTATATAAGAGAAGGACCCTCGTCTGTTCGCCAAGTCCAACCAACTTGGTTGCTTCTTATTGTTTCCCAGTGTTAATGATTGCGGCAATTAAGGTTTTAGTCATGCAATGTACATTTTTTTCTGGTCTGAAATCGTGTCCTCTTTTTGTGAATTATTCTTTATTTATTTTTTTGTAGTTTCACGTCTCTTGTGTTGTTTAATGGCTGGAAGTGTTATCTGTGCCGACAGAGTTGAAGTGTAGGATCTGATAACCTTGTTTACTTCGGCCCTGTATATTTTTTAAAATCGATAGTCAGATCCAAGGGATTTTAAATTGATTAAGCCTTTTTGGGAGTTAATTGTTTTAGCAAGATGGTTGTTTATGCTGCATGTCTGATTTTTTTAGTGTAAATCTATTTGCAATCTCACGTACATCTATTAGAAGTTAAATATTCAACAGGTTTGAGGTTTATCAGTAAATTAGTTTTAAGAACTCTCTAGTGTCAGTTTAGTATCTAATTATTAATCATATGTATGCTATCCTCTTAATTTTTAGGTATTTTGTCACTTGTAAATGTTGAAGTATAGTGTTTAGTTATCAAGGTCGACACTTATATTGATAAATTTTTTATTTTTGTTGGTGTGATTGGCACAGGTGCCTACAAGTATGTTTCAGAGCTATGGCGCAAGAAGCAGTCTGATGTTATGCGGTTTTTGCAGCGGGTGAGGTGTTGGGAGTACAGGCAGCTGCCTTCCATTGTTCGTTTGACCAGGCCAACCCGTCCCGACAAGGCTCGTCGCTTGGGCTATAAGGCTAAGCAGGTAACAATTTTTTTATAATTTTATTTCAACCACTGTGTTGTTTCAATTACTTATTTCAATCAAATAATCCCACTTGGTAAATGCCTTCAATTATAATACTTAGTAGTTTGTGAGTATTGGATAATTGTAAAGCTATTTTGTTTTAGTCCAGTGATGATTGTGGTTATGACACTGCAGGGTTACGTTGTGTACCGTGTTCGTGTGCGTAGGGGTGGCAGAAAGAGACCAGTGCCCAAGGGTATTGTTTATGGTAAGCCAACAAACCAGGGTGTTACTCAATTAAAATTCCAGCGTAGCAAGAGGTCTGTTGCTGAGGAGCGAGCTGGACGGAAGCTGGGTGGACTTAGGGTTCTCAACTCTTACTGGGTGAACGAGGTTTGTTACTCACTTGTTCAGTCTGAAACTTGTTTTTGAATCATGTGTTGGTGCTGGTAAAATCTTACCATTGTTTGTTGAGATTGAAACTTGGTTTTGAAGTTGGTGTTGGTAAAATCTTACTATTGTTTGTTTCAGGACTCGACTTACAAGTACTTCGAGATAATTCTGGTAGATGTTGCTCATGCTGCTATTAGAAATGATCCCAGAATCAATTGGCTCTGCAATCCAGTGCATAAGCACAGGGAGCTGCGTGGTCTCACCTCTGCAGGGAAAAGCAACAGGGGTTTACGTGGCAGAGGACATCTGTACCACAAGGCTCGTCCATCCCGCAGGGCTACCTGGAAGAGAAACAACACCCTGTCACTTCGCCGCTACCGTTAAAATTTGTGTTTTTATCTTATTTTTCCTTCAATTTATGAAATACTATTTTGAGGACACAGCACTTGTTTGATGTTTTTTGACTTTGGAATGAGTTTTGAACGCTTCAATACATCTTTTTCGATCAATGTCGAGGTTTTCTTTTATAATGTTAAACTGATAGTTTGTTCTAGATATTAGCTTATTTACCACTCCTTTGAAAAGAGTGGCTAGGGCAGTGAATTTCAACTGTCAAATCTAATTGAACCATTCCTTTTAGTTAACCTCTATAGCCGATAAAATATTCTTATAAAGTATGTGTTTTTAAAAGTACAATTAGGTGAATATTGTTATTAACTGAGTTTAGGTAGAGATTATTAGCATGAAAAATAATCATTGTATACTGTGAAGGTTTGCCTATTTTAGTTCTCAAATTTGTAGCCATATAATTTGTTTAGTTGAGGTAGGTTTAATTAAATTTTGAATTTCCCGTAAATTTATAAATTTTTAGTAAAATTCTTAATAAATTTTATGGTATATTATAAGTTTACATGTGACAAACTATAATTTTTGCAAAGTATAAATTTATAAGTTTACGCGTGATTAGAACTATAATTTGAAAACTATAATTTTGTTGGTAAACTACAAAATTTTATTAAAGGTTTCGAATTCATCGAAACTGAACTTAATTAATTTTTAAAGATTCTATCACAATTCTTTTAAAATAAGATGATTAAATCTTTTATATTCTTAATTTTTGTAATGCATAATTTTCTTATAGTATTTATATATTATTATTATTATTATTAAATACTATTTTATCTTTGAAGATAATTCTATTGTTATAATATACTCTTAAATTATTTAATATTGTATCATCATTTTTTTTGTAGAAAAAAGTGTTAGCTTTAAGTGATAATGATAAATATATAATATAAAAAAACTGCATATACCTAAACTAGGGAAAAATGTAATTGTTGTATCAATTTAAGTATAATCTTAGTCGACTTGATTATATTAGTTAATGCTATATTTATATTAAATTAGGTATAATTCACAATAGTGATTAAGTCAAAGTTTTGAAACTAACATATTTTTACTAGATTATAGTACGATTAAAAGCTTTTCTCTACTCTAAATAAATCATGATATTACGTCGTTTTAATTAAATTACCAATTGCAATTTAATTTAAATTATTAGAATATTATTAATCATATTGTTTAACTTTAATTTATTGCTTGTAACTCGAATGATAGATATTTTATTTTATATATATATATAATCCTTTACCGGATAGACTATTTCCAGAAAAAAAAAAAAAAAAAAAACTAATGTATAGTATTATGAGTAAGAATAGAGAAAACGAGAATTTATTGAAAAGTAAATCCAGGGTTTACGTGGGGTTCAATGGTTGGTACAGGTTTCTTTAAGATTCCGCAAAGCTTGGCGAATCGTATCCTCATCTTGGTTGCAATATTTGAGGCATAGCAAGCGCTGTGCAGCATGGTATACCCTCTGGATTGAATAGTGCTGTATACAGTTAACTTCCATTCTCTTCTCTTCCTAATCACACCAACAAGTCCACACAATATGTTAGTACAAGTTTCTCCACAACTAACATCAATGGATATGTACCAAATGCATCAAACCACACAGTACGCGTTCATGTAAGAATATAAATGCACAAAGGAACTAATCAAAAATCAAAACACCTTTTCTGCAATCCTACTTGTGATCGTTCTGGCAGTCTCAATAACCGAACTTGGTACTCCTGCCACTTCTGCTAACAGAAGCCCATAATGGGGGATACGTGTCGTTCCTTCCTTAAGCTCAAACTAAATTGAAAAAAACGAAAAAGTTGAAACTAAATAAACCAGAATTTCGGCTCGCAGACAATTGTCCCAAGCACAGGAGAAACAAATATAACAGTTACAACTACTTCAAAAATATTATTATATAAATAATTGACTAGCTAAAAAATATAGTATATTATATTCTGAAATAGGATTGTTAATATTATTATTATTTAAAAAGTATAGAAATACCACCTTGAAGTCCAAGTGGTTGTTTTTTAAGTCCACATGAAAGTGAAGAATTTTCACGTTGGGATAGATAGTTGCTAACTCTGATATGTTTTCCATATGACTGGCAAATATAGTATACCTGAAGAAGGATGGAAAAAATATGACTCAAGATGATTAGTTCAACAGCAACGATATATTCCTTGGATGTTTGATGAAAACTTTACCAGCTGTAAGGTTTCCTTCAATTAACAATTTAACACCAAATCCATTCAACTTTTTTTTTTATCAGTTGAAACCGTGCAACCAAGAACATGTTTAAGATTTCAGGTACCTCTTAAGAAAAAGGTTTAATTACTTAGTTTTTTTTTTTTTTTAAATGTCAAATTGATCCTACAGATTTTTAAAATTAAAAAATTTTAATTTGGTTTTGATTTTTTAAAATTAATGTAATATGATCTTTTTTGTTAAACTTTTTAAAATAGATCAAGAATTTTTCATCAAAATTAAAATTGTTAATAATGATGATTTACTTTATTAATATAATTAACATAATTATAACATTAATTTTAATAAAAAATCATTGATTTGCTTTAAAATATTTAACAAAAAGAATCAAATTATATCAATTTTTTAAAAATCAGAATTAAATTAAAACTTAAAAATATTAAAAAACCAATTTAATATTTTTAAACGATAACAAAGATGAAAAGAATAATTAAACTTAGTTTGCAGAGTATTTCAAACAATAGTTGAAGTTTATATAAAAAAAGATGGATTTTAAAACGGGAAACTTAGTAACAATAAAAAAAAAATATTAATTGTAGATGAATTTAAATATGAACAAAATTCAATGCTAATAAATAATAGCATAATCTCCAGTCAACATAATCTAGTGTAAAAAATACTTTTTTCTTTTATATAAAATTAGACGAACTTAACAGAAAATTCTAATCAACATTAAATAAAGTTTCTATTAATGTTTAGGTCCGACGATAATAATAACTTCTACCAGCGTCTTCACTTATAGTTTCAAACATATTTTTTATTTTATTTTATATTACAATTGATTGCATTATTCATTCCAATAAAATTAACGACTTAAAATTATATTTAACAAAAAATAATTCTGATTATATTCATTTATAACATAATAATTGGATTTTTTTTTTTTTAATTTAGGATTGAATTACAATCTAAGATACTAGAGGTGCATATGGATGATAAAAACGAAAGAAAAATTACGCTTTAAGCGACAAAAGATGCTCGCAGCAACTCCACGCCATTGCAAATCCATCTGTGGATGAAGTAGCCCTCCCAAGTTCATCCATAACAATCAGACTCCTGCGTCCATCAAAATTTTTGTAGAAAAAAGAAAAGAAGCCTGTTGTGTGTATGTAAAGTGAAGCAGATCAAAAGGTGTAGCATTTACCTCCGCGAAACATTCTGCATGATAAAAGCTGTTTCTTTCATCTCTGTCATGAACTACATATCCATATAACTTCATCTATAATTCTAAACCACATGATCAGGATCAAATTGACTCACTACTCGGGTGTTTAGAAATTGTACCGTGCTAGAGTTGGATTCAAGATTATCAACTGCGCCCATCCTTGTAAACATACGATCAACTACCCTAAGAGTTGAGAAACGAGCCGGAACATAACATCCAACTTGAGCAAGAATAACTATGAGACAAACTTGTTGAAGGTACGTACTCTTTCCACTCCTGGGGGAAGGGAATGTAGAAAATAAATCTCAAAATTGATATTCTTCATGTAAGCAGATATCTATACAAAAAGAAAGTACTTCTTGCTGTAGTTCATAAATAATTAGCCTCAAACTGTACATCAGAAAGACATGATGATTAATATTGATGCTAGCCCCTCATGACATTGTTTGAAGGAAAATACACCAGGCATGTTTTTTTTTAACGTAAGTCTAGTTTCAGCTTATGTAGTTCATCAGATTTTTCAAAGTGACAAGCTCATATAAGAGGCATTAAGTAGACATTGGTTGTTATCCTTTTTGCTTATGGCTCATCATTGTGAGATTTACATTCTTGCTAGAGGCATTAGGTCATGATTCATGAATAGGTCATTTTCTAGCCTAGCAAAGCACATAGGAATTTTATTGTCCTTAATCATCCTTTATTTAAATGTACACCTTAGACATGTAAAAGAAAACTCTTACATATTGGGGCCCATTACAATCACCATGTTTGAGGCTTCCGACAAAAATATATTATTGGCCTGAAATGCGAAAAGATTAATTACTACCAAAAATGGTGCAGAATACATCTATGGGAGAAAAATGTGGTCCTGTGGAGATAAGTTACAGTGGCTATTGGATATGTTCATTACGTACAACAAAGTCATTGTGTATGCTCTCCAGGATAGGGTGTCTACCAGAATCAATTGCCAATGGCCCATTCTCTATCCAAGAAAAATATCAATAAACAAATTTGTTCATTGATGAACAAAAAAATTATAGAAATGATCAATTTATTACCTGTAAATTCTGGCCTTGTATATCTATCAACGGGCTTAGTTGATATCATATGAGCAAATGAATTGACAATCATATCCAGCAAGCACAAGACTTCAGCAAGTAGTGTCAACACAGAGACATTTTCACGAATGTTATCCATAAGTTCTGCATTTTTTCTTCTATTACAATAGATATAAATTCAATACTTGAAAACATGAGATAAAGCAAGTCCAAGGAACTAAATAGATAGCATCTTCATCAGTTCATCAGGATATCATTTTGTTGTAGTTAATTTTACAATTGATAACATCTGCAAAAGATAAAATCCAATCTAATTTAATACACCAGTCACATGCTAAACTAGATCAATTTAATCATGTGAGGTTGGATTAAGTTGTGCCATGAAAGTTATTTTAAAATAATGCTAGCAAAAACATGGTGATAACAAAAACATTGCATTATGTTTGTTGCATAAATGCAATGCAACAACCAGAATTTTCTAACTAATGCAGTAATATTTCACTAGTTTCCTTTCTTGTCACCAGCCGAAGTCAACACAAGTAGTTTAACATATGCAGTCATTCACAAATAAACAAAGAGAATACATGCCAAGCTTTTGAACATTTGTACTGGCAAATGGCAGTGCGTCAAGTTCTACCTTCCAGACAAACCTCTGTTCTTGTATAGCATTCTGCAGCTGCAGATTTATTCCTAGCGTTCAACTGAAATTTTGATTAAAATAAACGTAAATGGATATTTTCAAGAGCCTAAACAAGCTTCTGAACAAAGTAACATCTTATAGTGTGGTATCATATCAAATAAATGCAACAGTATTTTGTGTCATACTTCTAGCTAGAAGCTTGAGTAATATGTGCCAGTTTGGGAATCAAATCCGTTTTGGGGCCAACCAAAAAACGAGAAGATGATTTCCACTATTAAAAGCCAAATGTCTAATCAACAGGACAACTTACAAGAGCTAGCTCATATAATAAAAGAATCTCCATAAACTTGTAGAAGGTAGATGGAACAGAAATGTATTCTAATGTAAATGAATTTCATGATTTTATTCTGTGGTGAAAAACTAGCGAATAGCCCTTTCTTCATGGTCATTCACAAACTTTGATAGGGCCTCCCCCTATTTAATATTTATGAAGGGAGAGATACACAAACTTTTCACATGACTTATCACGAGAAATCAATTCTTGATTAGAGTAATCATTTTCTTCTTGGGATAAAAGAGTTGGCCTGAGCATGATCTCATCAAAACTAATGTACACAGAGTAAAAAGTCTTTATGTAAGTAATTACAGGTATATAGTCAACAAGCACAATTTGTCAATTTGAGTTATCGGTACTATTTTATAAATTCATCAATATTGTAAGGTCAATAGAATTCTTACGTTCATGAAATACAAATAATCAAACTACTCACAGATGCTAGTTCCAAAGTCGAGCAATGAATATTGTTGCCATGTTTAACAACCTAATATAAGGCCAAAAGAACATTAGGTTCTTAGAAGACATAACTCTTAAAAGGATACTTATCAACAAAGAGCAACAAAAATTCAATCCCCAACCTGAATGAACTTGCTTGGAAGCTTTCCTTGAATATTCTTCTGTGGTATTACAAAGTGAAATCCTTGTCTGTTTTTAAAGGTAAGCTTTAAATTGGGCAACTTAAAATCCTCTCGATAATTGTTTGCAAGATTGTGGATGGCTGTGAAAGTAACACCAATTTCTTTTAGAAAACATGTATGATATGCTGCATTAGGAGAAATATTATACTGGTGACTGACAGGAAAGAAAACTCATGTAAGAAAATGATCAAACCTTCACTGGTTTCACAAAATGATCTTCGTGAAATATCTAAAAGGCCATCAATGCCAGCCTTAACAGCAAAGCATTGTTGAGTACATGCAACAAAAGGAACACGTGCATGAAGTACATCTTCATCAATAACCTCCCCTATCCTGCAACAAAAATAACTCCTCAATGCATGACCTGATTGGTCCTCTTGTCTTGGTTAGAATTAAATACAGCATATAAGCTTTTCTTTCAGAATACTACTTCGCAAATATTTTTGCTCATAGCATATGACCATATAGGGTATAAAGCTTATTTTATCAAATATCTTGATTCAAAATAATGGATTGTAAATAGATATTTTTATCCTATGATAAAAATTGACCAATTGTTAATGTGAAAGTATAATGAATTAGGACAAAGTAATTTCTATCGGTAAAAATATAGAATTGTTGACTATTTCATGTCATGATATTTTATCCGAATATTCTGATCATTTTTTTTTTTCATCATTATAACTTGAGTAGACAATGGATTTACAAACAACATATTCATCATCTAACACGTAACTGTTGCACATACTCATACAGAAGAAAATCTTAGCATACCTTTTCTTAATAAGATCATATTTCTCATTTTCACAAACTGACTTGTAGATATTTGAAAGAAGGGAACTTTTCGCATCCTTGAGCACCTATATTTTTAGCAGAACATATGATCATCTGTAACCTCTTTTATATATTCAGATCCTTCAGAATACCTCACTGATTCTAGTGTGAGCGGATGAGAGAGAGAGGTACCTTAGATAGCAAAGGAAGGGCGTCCAAGGCTGTCTTAAGGAGGATTACGCTAGATACTAGCACTTGACTCTTTTTAGCCCGTTCAATTGCCAAGCCCTCCGCTATAACTTTTTTAGGCTTAAAGCAGAAGTGACATAAGACTCTATCTGAAACCATACAGTTCTGCGTTACAACTAAAGATGTATAAACCACTTAAATAGTGATATCTGCTCAACTACTGCTCTTAATTACCGGTCTCTTTTGGAAATTTACGCAAAATCTGACAAAGGCCAAAAAATAGTTGTTCGTTGCTCATCAACTCATCCTAAAATTAAATATTAGAGGGCATGTTATGAGTAATAAATACAAAAGAACTCGGTTAAAATTCTGTCAGGTGGTTTTCAAGCTTGAAAATTAAAACCAGACTACAAATATGAGTGTATCTATTAACACATTAGTAAGTTTCAGATTAGAGCACTGAAGCTTAATGAAGAATAACATCTGGACAGAAATCTACTGGGCGGAATTGTAAAAATGGTGGAAAATATAGAGAGAATTGTTAGGCTAGGAAATAAAGGAAGGAACACATCTACATGTTAACTAATAAATGGAGCATATGGCATAGCACAAAAAGAGAATTAAAAAATACGATTGACACTGACTAGGCAATCAAGTCGAGCATTGATTGTCTCAATGTCTTTTAGAGGCTGCAACAGATTGGCACGAAGTAGTCTAGTCCTGAAGGAAACAAATGTACAATGTCAAACAATTAATGCTGCATGAAGAAACTTGCGTGAATCATCACATACCCTCCAATAGTTTTTGTTGTCTTGAGCATGTGAAACAGACTTCTTTTTTGTTTGCTTGTTCCCAGTAGGGTAGAATGAAATGGCTCAATAATTTCCAAATTATGGACGCTGTCATTTAATTTTAACCAAGAAATTCATAAGCATAGACTAACAGATAACAGCGAAAAGTAAATTGGACATTATATTCAAAATACTTCTCCAGAAAGAATATTCTATAAAAACAAATCCCCTGGAAAGTGGCTATCAGTTCAATCTCCCTTTTTAATTAACTATGTCTGTCCGCTGAAAAAAATATTTTATTTGAATTTGAACCTTAATCAGCCACATTGGTTTTAATATTCATTTCATCTACCTAGATTAATTGTAAATAGAAATAGTAGCATCATACTATTTTAGCACACTCCTTACTGGATATAACTCATGAGGTTCCCCAAAACTGAGTCCCACTTTCTATTTTAGAATGTCTCATTTTCTCTTTATTGAGTCGCTGATGAATTACACTTAATAAATATTAGTACAAGACAGAAGGCAACACTAATTAGGGTTACTGCAAAATTAACCCATGACCACTAAGATGCAGTACCCTATTAGGATTTTATCTGCTGTTTAAAAGCAGTCAACATATACATTCAACGTAATTATTGAACATTGTTTATGATTCCTAAAATTTAGTTTACAGTTTTAGGAATGTTACAAAATCTGAATGTATGATCAGTAGATGAGAAAAGTTTCCCTAAATTATTCGTGCACAAATTGTATTTAAGGTCTTTATAGTAATGATAGAATGTCCACAGAGGGTGCCATGTTAGCATTTTTCTTACAAATACTGGTTTTTAAAAAATAGAAATTTATATTATAGTGATTTAGGGACATATTTCTAAATTAACTATATAGCTATTATTAAATGTGATTACCTTGTACTTAGGAGTTTCTTTTATATACTTCCTTGTTCAGCTTCATCATGTAATGTAACCATTTCCTTGTATAGATTTACAAGACTGTGTCCGTACTATTTCAGAAAGTCAAACAAGAAACACTTCCAATTTATTATTAAATATTAAGGTTTAATTACTCATTTGTTCTTTATACCTTCTAAACTTGTTTTAACATCATAGGTAAACTTACGAGTTTTAGTTTCTACGGGGGCAAATTTGAATCACTTTGGTTCCTACTATTATTACCGTTAAAGTGTGTGGCTATTAAGACTACTACAACTTTTTTGTAAAGGTTTTACCCAGCCACAAAATTTTTAATGATTTTATAATAGCCAAAGTCAACAAAGTTAGAAAACAATTGAGAGCAGAAACCAAATGCATTAAATTGAGGATCCAATCCGTTAACTGTATAACAAGATAGTTTGTTACTGGTTTGCGTCAGTGCCTTTTAAGGGAAAGCAAACTAGTTTGTATTCACTCGCCACCGAAACTTCTTTTTCCTTTTACTTTCTTCTACGTTTTAGCTTTTCTATCTACGAATCTGAATGTTAATGCATTAGCATTCATTAGTAAAGGACAGCTATTAACACAAAATAGCGAGCAAACTCACCTAGTTGCATCGATATTCATGTGATCAAATGATCCGTTAAAGGTGACCTGAAATAGAGAAAGACACAAAGGATAGAGAACAATCTTCCATGTACTAAGTGCTGATTAAAATTTATATAAAAATAGATACAGGATTTGCAGGTAAAGACTTAAAGTATAAGAGTTCAAACATTAGCCGCAGTCTAAAGGAACAATAATAATGACAGATAATGGTTGGAAGTTAACAGTGAAACATCTTGTGTGAAAACTAAATATATTTAAAACCACATATTTAGTTATGAAGAGTTTTAAGTAAAAAAAAAAAAAAAAAAAAAAATTGTGGGTAGCATTCTTGTAAGTACAACCTTATTTCCTTTAAGGGACGGAAAATGTCAGTGATAAGATAAGCACAATAATATGGACTTAAAATTAGTAGTAATTATTAAACTTTTAAAAAAATCAATAAGAAAAAATCGTGCCTAACAGAACACATACCAACAATGAGTGATTCGTAACAACAATCCCTTTTTCTGCTTCCGTCCTATTCAAGTACAGTCAAAACTTAATTGCCGGCAATCGGACGATACAAAATAAGGATTTAATATGCGTGCATGTATACATTTAAGAACTTGCTAAAATAGTGTAAATACAAACACATTAATCCCTAGTCTTCAAACTAGTTTGTATTCACTCGCCACCAAAAGCTTGGAGAGCAAGAATGAACAGAGCATAAACATTTAAGCGCTTGAAGTTCCTCCTCTAGCACAATAAGAATACAACAATGTGTGTGTATAATCAAAGTCAAAATTCAGAATTCCTAATAATTCAATATAGTACGCTCGCTAGGACCATATTAAATTAATATCTAGTACGGGATCTTCTATGATGCAATTTTTCACTTAGGCCGTAGAGTGAACTTAAGTATTTTCATAGTTTGATTTCAAATTACACATTGTTTTGGATAAAGTTTAAACGCTTCATTATATGTAGAACATATATTCATGTTATAGTTCCATAGGTTCGAGATACGAGTTATGCACTTGCATGTTGTTAACAGTCCATCGTCATTTTTTTTTTCATAAATAAAGCAAGTTGCTGAGTATGTGCCAATCAAGTCCACTGGCAGTCTAAAGATCTTTTGAGTGTTCTGATGTTTTATACACCATAAAACATGTGGTAATCATATCAACTACTTACATTATGAAAAATTCGTGAATATATTTCATATGTGGATTTCAATTTCTCAATACCATATGCGGAACTTTTGGCATTTTTACTGTCTGCTAGAACATGTCTTAACACACTGTTTTTCCTTTATCTAAATTTTATATTCAAATGTTGTTACCCAAAATACAATGGACAGTATTATTGATAAGAAACTCTCTGTATCATAACTAAGGTAACTTAGGGTATGTTTGAGTGTTTCAAAGAAGATGAGAGAGAGTGATTCATAATAGAATGGAATGGATTAGAGCATGCGTGTCTTTCCTTTTTAAGGGACAGAAATTTGGGGCTTTGAGTAGCATGGGAGGAATTGAAAGTCCCTCCACTTTTTGGAACAACTCCCAATCCCAAGCACACTTGTTATGAGTTTTTCCATTTCATATCCCAGCCTTGGCTTCATTCCAATCCATATGCCTTTCTAGGGCTTGAAGTTTCCAAAGGCTTCGATTCAATGCTAGCACTGCATTTCTTGGCTAATATCCTAATATCCTAATATTAATTATCAAAGAGAGATAGATATATACACACACTCATAAAATGGACAACATTGTAGTTTAAATTAGAGATTTCCATTTATTAATTTCTTATGTAGTTGATAATACTATAATGTAACTTTGATATGTTAGTAAGTGGAAACAGTATGGAAATGGGGAGAAAATGCAATGGAAATATTTTGTACTAAACATTAGTCAAAACAGAATATGCTATGCAACTTTCCTTAAACATTAGTCAAAACAGTGGAAACTGTCCTATACTATTAAGAGTTGAAAATGAATTCAGATTATGACAAAAAAGGACGGGTATAAAAAAAAAATAGCATACCAAGCCATAGAGAAGATTTAATTTCTCGTCAAGAGATAATCAAAGAAACTAACAACAATTAAATGTATCAAATACAGGTATTGCAATCAATTAATTATCAAAGTTCATCATTCAATATAATCTTTATGAATATTTGGGTATTGGAAATACCACTTTAAAGTGGCAGCAGCAGCAGCCAGACACAGATAATACTGCTTATAATAAGTGTCCAAACCAAGTGCTGAAGGTTCCTTCGCAGCAAGGTTTTTTATCAAGATAGCACCCTAAAGCACAGAACTTCAGTGCATGTAAGAGCAAGAAATATCGTTAAAACTTCCTAAAACCTGAAATCAACTGAAAGACAAAAGGTAAGTGATGAAACCTTTGTGTCATCAAAACAACCACGGGCTAGCACTACCTGCATAAATAAAGACTCCAAGGAAAATGACCTTTGTAGACAGATATGCGCCAAAGTTTTTCATTTAAAGTATATAAGAAAAAATGTAGGGACAAAGAGAGATGGTGATATTACCTTCTTGACCGAACCATAAAATCTATCAACCAATTCTGTTACTGCAGCCGAACAATTGGATACTAACTTGTTTGGGGGAAGAATGATCACTATGGGATCATAAAAATGCAGTAGTGTCTTTGTGTTTTGATATGAACTGCTAGTTTCAATATATTGAGAAAGGTGCAGTGAAGCTGATCTCAAATCAAAAGCAGCTAATCCAACCTGTTAGATGATTGATTTGATTCCACTTAGGCACTAAAAAAATAATTTATTTGCTGAAACACAAAAGTTCATACAAAAAAATGCATTCAAACCATCTCAAAATTGCTTTAATCCATTCGTTATATCTTACCAGTGCGTCCCTGTTTTCATTTGATAACTGATAACCAACACAATACAACATAAAGCCTATCTGTCTGATTCTTCTTCAACATCTATGATGTCCCTCAGCACAGTACAAAAATCCTTTCAACCAAAAGTCCCTTGGTCATTAACTAATGGAAGATATATTTTTACAGTAGAGTTTACAATCTAGAATTTTTACATTTTTTCTAATATCAAATACCATGTTCCATTCAACTTTTTTTCTTTGTTATGTTAAAAAAATATTAGAAGACTGTAAGCGAGAAAAGAACTGCTTAGTGGTTGATAGATAGATTACTACAAATACAAACTTCGAAAAAAAGAAAAAAAATATATATAAAGATCGTAAAATAAATGGCCGGAGAACCCAGAAAAAATAGAACAATTAAAATGGCGTTTAGCTTTAGTCACACAAAAATTGATCACCAAATGGCGCATGTAATTTTGGTCGTTTACAGACACTCCGGAACAACAAGTAAGAATTAGGGACAGAAAATTAAACAACAAATACACAGATTTTGATACAATTAAAACTAAGCTCCGATACACCCACTCCTTCACAAAATAACTATTATGTGGTGGAATAGCAATTTGAAAATCATATCTATATTTGCGTTTCCAACGGTTGATTGAATTTCCCAACGCGTACAAGTTAACAGGAACAATTATAACCTTAGTATAATCCTGGACGTTATGTGAGTTTCACGCAATCAACTACAGTAAAAATTACTAGCTGAAAACGAAATAATAAGTGACTACGACAAACGACTTGCAGCTTGCAAGATTGAATAGAAAAAATGAAGCAAAAGCAAACGACAAAAAAAATGTTTATCAGAGAATAGAATTAGGAAACCTCTTTCGCTCTGTTCTCGATGATACCGACCACGAAACTCGAACTCTCTCCACCATCGTCTTCCATTGTTGCCTGCTTTCAATTTTCAGTAATAATTTCATTTATCTCTCCGTAGTTACTCATTTATAGAACCGTTTCTTTACTATGCTTTGGACTCACGCAATTAGCTTATGGCGCCAATGTGGATTATAGCGGGAAATTTAACTTCGATCATACGTCACTTTAATACAGATTATACGCTATCGCGCGCCTGTGAATTTTTTAAATATGCGTGATATTATTAGTAGATGATAATATTATAATGTTATTAAGTTAATATATATATATTAAAATTATATTTATTAAAAATAAAGTGAAATATATCAAAATAGATAAAAGAATAACCATTGATAAATAAAGAAGTAAAAAAAAAGCAGAGACATTTAATTTTATAAAAAGTTTGTAAAAATAACGGTCAATTTTTAAAAATTTAATAAATTGTTATATTTCAAGGGTAAAATCGGTATTTTGAAAAGTGGACACAAAAAGGGGAATCCCCTTTATATATTGTTATATATATATATATATATATTATATTATATATATATATATATATATATATATATATATATA
>Ga0214545_1008430_pt1 | contig 16439 bp, 8 predicted proteins | sample CNSS4metaG_FD_160064 | JGI IMG/M metagenome (GOLD analysis project Ga0214545, IMG submission 160064) | Root nodule microbial communities from cowpea collected in UCLA plant growth center, Los Angeles, California, USA - CNSS4 | ecosystem: Host-associated > Plants > Roots > Nodule | place: USA... | reverse complement strand
CAAGATATTTTGTTCCACAAGAATGCCTCAAATGTATCTGCAAAGAAAATTAAACAGCTACACTAATGGGACTTATTAAAATGTCAAATACAAATCAAATGTATGGTAACGCTATTCATACCTTATTCTCAATGGAGTCATTACCTTGTTGCATATCCATACTTAGTAGAGTTATCAACAAACACTCACTAACGCCCTAAAACCTAAAAATGACCACACAGAAAACCAATCATAAAAACCAATAAAACACATCACCAAAACGGATAAAACACACAACACCACATGATCAAATAAAGTAATCAAACTAATAAAACAAGGTATTAAACCACCGGCAATGGCACGAAGCTGTCACAGATATCACAAGGAGCACGTCAATTTCGGATGAAAACCCTAAACCCCAAAAATACATTCCACTCCAAGAAGCCATGATTCCAATCAAAACCCTAGCCCCCAAATTGATTTATAATCGAAAATGCTAACCTGTAACTTCAATGCTCTCCGTCAACCACCGTCGGCAACGTTCTGCTGCGATTTCGTCTACCACCGTCGGGACGAATTGCTTTCGTGTAGGTGGGATTCGATGTGCAACGGTAATGGGTTTCGGTAAATACAACGAAAATTTTGAGCGATGGAAATTTGGAGGAGAATGGTTGTGTATCACTGGGGAAGAAGAGCTTTAAGAGAGTCCAAAAATGAACTCCAGCGCGTGGGAGCAGCTCTGTGAAATACAATCCTTTTTTTGAACCCACGTCCCTATTCTTCATTTTCTCTCTCACACGTGCGGTTTCCATTTTTTAACTAAGAAAAATCTTTTAATACATGCCACGTCACTTTGTCAAAAAGTTTGTAACATTCACTTTGTTAAACAATCGTTTTCCTTTTCATATTTTAATACATTTATTTTCTAAGTAGAGACGGGTATTAAATAATAAAAAATATTATTTTGTGACTTAAGTTTTAATATAAAAAATAATTATTTTTCATATATACTTTTCTTCTCAGCACAACAATTTCAGTCTCATTACATTGCATTAAACATACATGGCATCATAAGTTATGCTTTAAGAAGTAAATCAATCAATCAATCATGGAAAATACCAAGTAATTTAAACAATTTTCCTGTTAATTTAGCTTAAGCTAAAGAAGCTAAAGAGCTCTCGCTCAAGCCAAGAACTCTCGCCTGGGCGAACTTGCAAAAGAAAGCACTACGAGTTCTCACTTAAACTAACCCATCTCGCTTAGGTGAGATTACTCTCGCTTAGGTGAAAGGCCATCGCTCAAGCGACAACTCGAGACAGAGAATATGGATGAGTTTCTGTTATTCTCGCTTAGGCGAGAGCTTCTCTCTTAGGCAAAAGCTTCTCGTTTGGGCGAAAAACCTCTCGCTTATGCGAGAACAACAAATCCCCACCTGTGCTCACGCATGTGAAACCAACAACCAGTGCAAAAACAATACGCCATTCAATGCAAACATCAATCCAACACATAACACACATACAAGAGTTAAAACAAGCAAATCACTTCGAAAATGATTAAATCATAGCTTCCCTTACTTTTGACTGAAAGCTAAACTTTAGGAGGAGAAAACCCTTTGTGGGAAGGCACCTAGACCTGGAATAACTTAAGAAGCTGAAAACAGAGCATAGGGGATGAAAATGAGACCATGACAAAGATCAACTTAAAACCAGAGCTTAGGAACTGAAAACAGAAAAGGAACACAGGTTGGAGATTGACTTACACAGAGGAAATAAACTAGCTCAGAGGAAGGAGGGTTTCGCCGCCCTAACTCAACTTCTACTTTAGAAAGAAAAAAAGGAAGTGAGATGTTTTAGTTTGAGAAGACAAAATGAACAGTAAAGGCAACTAGATTCCTGAGAACAAAAGTGGTTGACTATGAACCTTACTCTCTAAAGTTAGGCCCATAAACTTATAATAAAAGTAAACTTTACAATTTAAATATAATTTATAATTGTTTTCTTCATAAAAAAAAATCCCACTCTATGGTTAATAAACTTTTTACATGTCATTTTTAATTAATGCTACCTACCAATATTTCCCACTTATTGAATGAAACATTAATGCAAACTAATATTTAGAGGCTCTATAATTCATTACTTTATTCAAATATCATGGGGGTATCACCATTGTTGACAAATCTGATATAAATCCCGGATAGTTTTCGACTTAGGAATCTAATAAGTTTCCTTTCTGGCTCCATCTCGTTTGAAAGTCAAATATTCAGAGAGAAAGAATAGCTTGCCAATATAGATTTGGTAAATACACAATGTCATAATCACTTCCGTCCAGAAAATCAATAACCTAGCCGACGGATTTTTCATATTACATTAACAGCCCTGAATCCTGCTAGGCAAATCTTAGCTCACTGTAATCCGTTTTTTCAAAACATGACTCCCTAAAGAGTGATTCTACTTGCATCGTCTTTTTCTCTCACACCCATTATATATATTTTTTTCTTTCTTACATTTCAAAAAGTAATTCCCAGTATCCTAGAAACTAATTTATGGAATGTAAAAAAGCGAGGCGGCGGAACCAGAAAAAAAGTGATGCAAAAAGAACTTCCCCTCAGAAAAAACTTCATGTTCTCGCTATCAAATAAACTCTGGCCTTTATAACAGACCCATTCCCAAGCTTCCAGGGCTAACGGGAAACCCTACAACTTGACCAGCAGACACTCGAACTTTGCAGGCATTGTATTTGAACACTGCTGCAGATTGAATGAGTGTCATCCGTATTCCACAACATAGTACCTGAGATTTTTTGGCCAGGTCGGTGCTGAAATGATTTCTTTGGCTTCTCAGGGAAAAGATGAATTCTTAGAACCTTCTTATGTACATGGCTCCGGTGGCTGTTGCTTTCCTTCTTCGAGCAAAGATGTAATTGGATTCAAAATTGCAATAGCTAGAGAAGATTCATGTATTGGGGTTTCTTTTCTTCAACTCTGCGTTGCCATATTTTGTCAAAGTGACCAATTTCCTAGTCACAAACTTTTAGTATTTACACCATTTTTAATAATAAATATTTGACATCATCCTTTTCGGATAAATGTTAATGATCTTCAAACACCACACAGGTTCCATGTTGATAATTAATGCCTAATTACTTGAAATAATTTAAAAATACTTAATGATCTTCAAACACCGCATATGTTCGATCTTCAAGCACATTTTAATTTTATAACTTGAAATAATTTAAAAATACTCAATCACTTACTATAAAAGTAGTAATATTCTAAAACCCTGCAATAGTTTCTCGTTCTTTTAACTCTTAATACTTTGACCAATAAATTTAAGCTAATTCAATTTCGCGAATTCGTACTACAGGCCCCAAATTAATACTATATTATTTAGGCAGCCTACACCTACACTTCAACTCTGTTATTTTTCATCTTATTATCATACCATATGTTTTGCTTACATAAAGCAGTATTTTGTGAACATTTTGAAAACAGATCCAAAACATTAAAAATACATCAACGGGAAAATTTGCACAGCCAATTGTTATACTATCACATTGTCCTGAACAACAAATTCTAGGCAAAATACAGTGGCCTGAGGGCAACAATAGACGTAAAATACTTGAATCCTAAATTCACTGATCACAGTTTAAGTGTCTTCAAGAGAAATGTATTAAGAAAACTACAAAGTTCAACTGAAGGAAAATCCCTAATCTCCTAACCCAACAACATCAAATAGAGATTAAACTTCAGGTTTTTCTTCTTCCTCCTCTTCTATCTTGGGGGCCAAATAGAACCGGACATAACCCATCTCAGCAACCTTGTATTCAACAACAACAGGCAACTCATTTGATAGACTTATGGAAACTGTGTTGGATAAAGGTGTTGCTTTTGTAAAAGAATTCATGTAACGCAATGCAAATGTCAATGACACTGGTTCATTCATCTCAATAACAGTTGATTCTTCAGGCTGCAAGATCAATCAAGAAATTAAAAATGCCCACTAAATAAAAAATAAAGGCGTTCGCTATGTAACAAATAGCGGAGCAAAGAGTAAAACAAAAATAGTCATCTCACCTTGTCCACAGAAGTATTTTGCCTACAAACTATGTTTGCAGATCCAATATCTCCTTTGGTGGAAAACTTCACACCCTCCTTGGTGACAGAGATGACAACTTCAACCAAAGTCACTAAATTATCAGCATAACTATCCAAATATAACAACAAAATAACAAATCAGAACAGAGCTAGTTACCAGTGTCTCCAATGCTGCTGAGATCCCTACAGATCCTTGCAAACTCAGTGGACGGCATTTTCACAATAGCATGATACTCTGCCTCCGGTATCCCAAGATGCTCGCTATCAATATCCATAAGCTTCATCTCAAAATCGGAAATTTTGTCTTGCGCTGCAAGACAACAAGACCAAATTCAAATCACGTCCCTAGAAAGTGATATTATTATGAGATCACACTCATGCAAGCACATAGCACTCTGTAACATCCTATTTTATCACTAGATATGAATACCTAGGTAACCATCATACTATCAAAGAAAACAAACATAAAGCATACCAAACCACGAAACAAATCACTACACCGCAAACCTATAAAGTCAGACCATTCGCCAAAATCGCACTCTTTGTGTAAAACCTAACAATTAACCCAAATTTAATGCATATCGAACCAAAATAGTCAGTCCATTAGTCAAGAATCACACTCTGTGTAGAAGATAAAGATTAGAAGTGAACTTCGAACTCCTCTTTGAAAATAGAAATAATTTTTCAACAAGTAATTAAAATCAAATATGACAAATAATACATGCTCAGTTTCAATTCAAGAACATGCATCTCAGTAGGTCAGCACAACAAGTTCATCAACATAACAAATCAAGCTAAATCTGCTGCTCGCGCACCAAATGCACAAAAGTAAAACCAAAACAGGATTAGAAAATAACCCTAACTCAACAAGTTCAACCGATAATTTCAAAAACGTTGGAGGAAAAAGAAACATACTAGGGCTTTCGAACATGAAAGTGACGGTGTCACCACCGTCCTCGGCTTTGATTGTGATGATGTCATCGTTACCCGCACATTTTAACATCTTAGCCATGTTGTTGAGGTTCATACCCATGGACATGTTGCGGTCACAGCGGTAGTGCTCGAAACCCTCCGATCGGAGGAGAAGTGCAACGAGGGCCACGTGGCTGGAATCCATGGCCTGAAGGGAGAAACCGGTAGACGAGCAATCGAAGTTAGCATCGGTGACTAGCTCCTTGATGGATTCAAGAACCTTCTTCAGAAGAGAACCTTGAACCAAACGGAGTTCCAACATTTTGATATTACGTAGAAAGGATTAGGGTTTGAGATCGAAAAGAAGTTTGGGGGTTTAGAGTGGAAATGAAAAGAGAGGGAAGGGAAGGGTTTTTATATAGAGAAGCTTCTGGAAGCAATTGGCGGGATTTGGGAGGATAATTGGATTCCCGCCAGGACGTTTGGTGGGATGGGCGGGGAATGGAAAAATTTTCAATTTTTTTTTACTTTTTTCACAAAGTTGAAAAACAAAATTGATATATGCAAAAATTCTAATATTTTAAAATAAAAAGAAAAAAAATGACTTTAATTTTATTTTGAATAATTGAAATTTCACGTAAGAAAATCTAATTTAGATTTTATAACACCTTATATTGGGGTAGGTTAGTTACAATGATGTATTTTATCCACAAATAATGTATTAATGTAAACGTAAGAATACGAGATTGTAATAGTGATTGGGTACATGAAATGTAAGGAAAGAATATTTGGATTTAATTTTTATTTTCATAAGCTTAGTTGGAACGTTGAATGTGTAGTTATGTGTTAATACTTTGATGTGATACATTTTTTGTGAATAATATCTTTTGGTGTTTTTTTCCTTGCAAAAATATGAGCAGGAAGTCTATGACGTTTTAGATTTTTTTTTTTACATAACTGACTCAAACAAAAAAAAGTCCATAAATATGGACTTGGCTCGACTGAGTTGTCCTTAAGTCCAAATTTTGTTTTGGCAATTACTTCCTACACCCATCATTTTTTAAATTTATTTTCCAAAATATAATAAACAATTTCGAAACTTTTATTTGAGAAAGTCAAACATCCTTTTCTTTTACAGAAAGCATTTCCTGGAAGGTTATGATTGGGGAGGGAGAAGAAATTTGATAAGATAGAGGAAACAATTGGCATCTTTTTGTTGAAGTTAAAATTTCATATTTCAAATACTCCCCCTTGTGTTTCAGAATTCACCTAATTGAAAACATAACTCTTGAAACCACCTCCACCTAACTTCTCACGCATCACCCATTTCCCCTCTCACCTCTCTCATTCCCTTTATCCCCCAAAACCCCTTTCCTCAATCAACCCTTTCCTCTACCTACCTCATAAAAATCCTCTCTTCTCAAATTTCACCCCAAGAACAAACACAAAAACAAAAAGTAGCACCACATTAACACGACAATGAAGGTTTCGGTGTCGAGAAAGCTGTTCACAGCAGGCTTATAAGCTTCTGGTACGCCTCCAGCATGGAAGCGTTGCTGCTGAACAAATACCTTCCCAACAACCACGGTTTCAGGTACCCATATTTCTTACGCTATGCCACATGTTGCAGGCGTTATGATTATACATGATCACTTCTTTCTCTATTTTATATCAAAAGTAATGTTTTTAAATTTAGAAATTATATTGTAAATAGTATGAATGGATGATTAAGGAGTAAAATGAAGGTGTGATATGGTTGTTTGTACGTTTAGATGAGGTTAATGAGGAGACAAAATGGACAGTAAAAGCAATTAGATTACTGAGGACAAAAGTGGCTGACTATAGACCTTACTCATCAGGCCCATAAACTTACAAAAAAAAAGTAAACTTTACAATTTAAATATAATTTATAATTGTTTTCTTCATACAAAAAATCCCACTCTATGTTTAATAAACTTTTTACATGTCATTTTTAATTAGTGCTACCTACTAATAAAAAATGAAAAAAAAAACATATATTAATAGTTTGAAATATTTTTATATTATCATGGAATAATATAATAACATTTTATTTTTGTAAAAAACTAGTTTTTTTGGAGTTATTTTCGTTATAAAAATATATATTAATCTTCAGAGGAGATAGTACAAAAGTAATCCAGGTTAGCAAGTTCACAATTTTAAAAAATTATATTAAATTTAATCTACTTTTAACTAAAGTTTTCTTTTAATGTTTTATTTAAACAAAAATAATTAAACTTATAGATTTTTTATAAATTACTTTCAATATTAAAATATTTAATGGTTCCAAAATATTGATTAATCATGTTTGTTTGTTTAGTGTTGTTTAAAGTTTTTTGGGGTCAAATTTTGCTACTTTTTTTTCGTTAAAATGAACAAATATTCTTTTAGAGTGATACTACTATTATTCTTCTAATTAACATGAATAAATGTTATTTTTCTAAATTTCGTTAGTTAAAAATATTTTTTCTAATAATTTTAATAAGTATGACTAATATTTTCTTTTGAGAAATCCCTTATAGCTAAGATTGATCGAAAGTAAAACTGATTTCAATAAATAACTGTAAAATAACAATCACTACCTTTGTCCTTAAAGAAACCTTGATTAAAATCATAACAAAAGAGATGTTAGGTCCATGATGTGGAGATGCTAACCAAACAAATTATGTCGAAATCAAAATTGATCCAACAAATTTACGTATTGTGTTTCAGTGTTTTTTTTTTAATTATAATTATTTAATGTTTCGTGTTTAAGTATTGTGTAGGGTGGATGTTGTCTTTAAATTAATGATATTTGAGTGTTATTTAACTGTAATTTTTTTTTTATGAAATCAATGTGACTCAAATTTTAATTTTGTAAGATTTAAATTGCTTATAAGTATTAAAAATAAAAATGATAACGTCAACTCTGTTAGAGACAATGAAAAAACAAAACTCTTTTAAAATTATTATTTAAACAGTTAAATTGTTCTCTTTTCTTACAATTTTTATACTCATAACACTCGTTTATACTTTCTTTTAGATCGATATTGTATTTTGGTTATACTTCTTTTCTTTTAACAGACGTTCGTAGTTTTGATTATATACATATAAAATCCTTTCGGACATTAGCTTAATTATTATTTATGTTTTATAATTTGTCAGGTGTTTTCTAAAAGCTGCGTATGATTGTAGTAGTCATCAAAATATTCCATTGAATAACATAAGTTTTGAGACAAGACAATCAGTAAACATTTTCATTTTATATATCTTTATTCCTTTTTGTATTTTTTTTTTCATAATATAAATTAACTTATTTTTAATAAATATATAACTTTTAACTCATTTTCTAATAAATATATATAGTAATATCCTGATTTAATAGAATAATTCTAATAAATAAAATATCACATAACTATAAATAATCAGGAGCACAAGACAGAAAACATAATGTATTAACTATTACAGTTATCCATAATACACGGAAAGAAAAACAATGTTAATAATAGGACTAAAAAGGACAATAATATTTGCAAGAGGTTGCTCACAAAGCAGAAAACTACAAAATAACAATTTATCAAGAGATGCTCAAAGAACATATTCCCACGTGCTTATTTAGACAACAACATCTTCATTACCATGATGACCATCGGGTTTTCCACATCTGCTCACACCAAATATTTGGTGATCATCACAAAAAGAAAAGCCAAACAAAAAAACAAACATCAAGAAGAAAGGGTGAGCTAGAAGAAATAATTTTTAACATATCAATAAGTAAGCAATTTATTAACATATTATAAACAGACATCTTAGTATGCACACAAGGCATGTGATGACAAACAATAAAGACTCTATAACTCAATTATTTGGATACATATAATAAGATTGGATTCACTATATGCTTGCACTTGTGATGGTCTCTACTGCTCTGCAAAACCATTACCAATGGGTTTCACCCTACCACGCACAAGGTTAATCCATGATCATCCAACGTTCTATGTGAAAATTGACGATTCTTTAGAGTTTTAGGATGCAACCTTGCTTGAATCCTTATTTGATTATATACATTACAACACCATCATGAAATCTCGCCAAGAGTTTCATGGAATTACATCTAACTCATACCATCTAGGTTTCTCACACCAAATCCACATGTAATCTCAATCATTATATTTTCATGCCAATGAACAATCAACCAGTCAATTCATGTCTCATTTCATGTCGAGCACAACATATAACAATATCACCACATTGCATTAAACATACGTGACATCATACTTCATAATATAAAACTATAAAAAAAGGTAAACAAATCAATCATGGAGAAAACACCCAGTTTAGAGAAAAGAACAACACTAAAGCATGTCCCTGCACCAATCTCGCTTAAGTTAGAAGCCCTCGCTCAAGCGACAGAATGATCTCGCTTAAGCTAGGTGTGCTCTCCTGAGCGAGAGCTCGGACTGCAGGTTTCTAGAAGTTCTCGCTTAAGCGAGACCTTCTCGCCTGAGCGAGATTACTTGTCGCTCAAAATAGAAGCTCACCGTCTCACCGTCTGAGCAACAACTCGAGCAGAAACTATAAGTGAGTTTCTGCTACTCTCGCTTAGGCAAGACTTACTCGCTTGGGCGAGAATATCAGGTTTCACCAATGTTCACGCATGCAAGCCAGATTCAAACAATACCAATCAACATTAAGTTTGTTTTCATACACACACAAACATCAAACATGAATCTCAACCATGAAACAAAACTAAAACACACAATATACATAAAAAACACGAATAAGTATAACTCCCTTTACCTTTAAACTAAAATTTGACTTAAAGAACCCTTAGTGAAGGAGCACCAGGAGGACCCATAACAACTTAAGGAGTTAAAAACAAAAGCACAAACAGACGAGACTGAGACCACAACAAAGATTTATAGGGAGTTAGAGCTACCAAACACAGAAGAAACGCAAGGATAGAGGTTCGAGTTCAACTTACGTGAAAAAAAAAATAAGCTTAGCTAGTTTGGAGAAGAACGTGGTTCAAACCATAATAGAGCTTTTACTTTCATAAATAAGGGGAAAATGTGAGTAATTGTTGCTAGGCGAGAGGACATAATATGTAATGAAGAAATGAAATGAGAAAAGTTGAATAGTCTTTTTGAAACTGTCAAAAAAAACTAATAGGCTGACTTGGACCCTTTACTCACTAGAATTCATAATTTTAAACGAAATAAAGTATATATATATTATATTAAGTATGAAATCAAACAATGATTTGATTTCACAATTCCAAATGAAACACAGTAAATTTTTTGTTATCTTCTATCCCAAAATCTAAACATTAATAAAGAAAATAAAGTTAATGTAAATTCTATTGTATATAATTTGTTGTGACATATATTGTGAGATATATCGTGTTTTGGTAAATTATTAATTGAATTAGCATTTAAAATATATACTTAATTATACACATTTTATATATAATTTATTGCGGTATATATTTTAGAGTATTTTTTTAATGTTTACTCCCTTGTCTGATAAACATGGTCCCATCCTGCTGGTACATTAATTAGAAAAGTAGGTCTGCCACTTCATGGCAGAGGGACACAAGTTTTTGTCATTTTTTGAACTTGCACATGCATACCCTTCATAATTTGCGGTGATACATTTTAGTTGGTCTAAGTGATATTAATAACTTAATTATTCTAGTATATAAGAAAGATTAATATTTAACCTAATAAATTTATCTTAAAAATTAAATTAGTTTATGGTTGAAATTTCATTTCATCTCACTTTACATTTCGATTTCAAGATAGAAAAAAAATAAAAACTTAATAAATATTAAGTGTTGACTATGAGTTTTTAACGATACTAGAAGTATTTTAGTTTGTTTAGTGTATTGTTTTTTATACAATTGTAATTTTCATATTGTTTTTAACTTAAGTTTTTTATTAATGTCCATGAAAAATGTAGATTTTGATTTTTCTGAATTAAATGATTTTTTTTTTAACAAAATAGTCACTGTAACGAGACAGTTGTCAACAACTATATTATCGCAATGTAATCAACCGTAGCATAGCTTTCTGATTACTCACATCTATTTCTCCCTCTGTTGGAGTGTGAAAGGAACGCGACTAACACTGTTTTAACCGTGAACTGGATTGAAGTAGAGTCTCGTTAACGAAAGTGGTTACGTTAATGCCACTAGTCTCCTTCAGCTTCTTAAACTCTCACACCCAAACCCTTTCTTCTTCCCAGTGCTTGGCTACCGTCAGCAATGTCAGATCCGAACCAGATTTCGTTCGCTCTAGCCTTCTTGTGCAGCGCTTTCGCCGCTTGTTTCGCCGAGGTAACCATCCTTCTCTAACTCATTTCGATTCAGCATTTGGATCTTGTAATATAACTTCTCGCATATCCGATTGTTTTGGATAGAAACTGAATCTTACATTTATAAGCTAAAGGAATGATATGTCAGGATTGCGTGACTTGAGTTTATCAAGTTCATTTGTTTGTGTTTGTGTACAAGTTGTGAAAAGTCAAATTGTGCGGGTTGTTCACCAGACGATGTGAATTATATAACGTTCTTTGCATTTAGTTTTTGAGTGAATAGTGTCTGCCCCGAAAATGTGGAGAGTTCGGTGCTGTAATCCAATTATAACACAAATTTGTTGATTCTTATATTACTATAATAGGATGATGATAATAATAACTGAGTGGTTCCTCAGTTAAAATTTGCTTAAAGTGACAGTTCATTTGAATTGATATTAAACGCGTTAGTAGGATTATGAGCAGAGTGAATACCACGTCGCTCATCACGCAAAAAAATGGAGTCTAAATACTCATAAATGAGTATTATTGGACGAAAGAATGGAGGGATCCTAGTGAATGCAGAGAACATATATACTTGTTCCAGTTTTAAGTGAATGTGAGTCGAAATCTTACTAAGGTGTGCGCACTTATACATGTTATTGTTGATCCTTGATGCTTTTATTATACAGATAATCTGGCATAACTGGTTACCTGACACATTCTCTTAGTTATAGGTTTTTCTTTTTCAAGAGTTTTACTCTACTTTTCTTCTTTAGCATTTTTTTTTTCCTTTTGTGAAAGATAAAATAGTATATGCATTAATGATGTGTAAAGTTTTTGCACTATCAATTATAAACCACCATGAATGGTAATTTTGCTGACTTTAGCAGTAACCATCCTAAACGTCATATTAAGGATGATTTCTAATTAGTTAACAGTGTAAAAAAACTTTTACAATGACCCTGCCCATCTTTTAAGCTCTAAAAAATATAGTTATCGTGCTTCAAGCTTTTTTACACGTTTCATTCCTGCCTTTCTTAAGTTACATTATTGGTAAATAGATGCATCTATGCCATTATTCTATCAAACGACTGCTGTAGAAATTTAACCTAAAAACTTGCCTTTGAGAAAGTAATTCTGATATTTCTTTTGGGGTCGGGTTTGGTGCAGTTTTGTACCATTCCTCTGGACACAGCTAAGGTCAGGCTTCAACTACAAAAGAAGGTAGGGGTTGATGATGGAGTGGGTTTACCTAAATACAAGGGCATGCTAAGCACAATTAAGACCATTGCTAGAGAAGAGGGTATATCAGCTCTGTGGAAAGGAATTGTCCCTGGTTTGCATCGCCAATGTTTATATGGAGGCTTAAGAATCGGATTATACGATCCTGTGAGTATATACATATCTAACTTTCATTGAATAAGACTGTGATTGGAGGAACATGGGTTGTACATATGAACTGCACCATGAACAGGTCAAAACATTTCTTGTTGGTAGTGCCTTTGTTGGAGAGGTTCCAATATACCATATGATCCTGGCTGCTCTGCTCACTGGTGAGTACTTCTGAACAGTCTAATGCGTCATTTCAGATTGCATACCATTCATTGATTTTCTCACCTTTGTGGGGAAATTAGCATCTTCGTTGGTTCCAGTAGGACAAAAAAAAATGATAAAATAAAAGGCAAATGATGCTTGAACTATGTTCATTTTTTCCATTTACATGGAAATTAAAATTCTAGCTATGCTTTTTATTTGTTAGTTATCTATCAAGAAACTTTTTCATCTTCATATTGTAGCACAATATTTTATCATAAATGTGAAATAGTAGTTGCATAATGTAAATTTAGGGTGAAGTTGTTGACTTTACATATGGATAATAGAAGTTGAAAAAGAAAAGGCTAATAATTTGGATAATAGAAGTTATTGAATTTACATTTTGTACTATATTATATATTGCAGTCACCGACTCGCTTTTTTTCAACCTGTGATAGGTGCTTTAGCAATCACGATTGCTAATCCAACTGATCTTGTTAAAGTTAGGCTTCAATCTGAAGGTCATCTGCCATCTGGGGTACCTAGGCGTTATTCTGGTGCCATAGATGCTTATTTAACTATATTGAGACAGGTAAGCCTTTCTTATTTGGTCTTGCTTCTTCGATTATATTGAAAATATACTAATTGAGTCTAATTCTCTATATTTTTTTGTTAAACTAGGAAGGAATAGGGGCCTTGTGGACTGGGCTTGGGCCAAACATAGCAAGGAATGCAATTATAAATGCTGCTGAATTAGCTAGCTATGATCAAGTGAAACGGGTAATCACATTATTGGGTATTCTAAATTAGATTTTTTGCTATACTTCGAAGTACAGCCTTACACACAATTTAATTTTGTTGGAAAAAAAATCCCTTTCACACACAATGGGAATCAGAGATATGAGACACAATACAAGACCGCCCCTCTCTCTCTGTAACTTCTCACTTCATATAATCCCTTTATATAGCAAAGGTTGAAAGCTTCCTTCAATAAAGAGACTTCGTGATCTTTAATTATCCACTTTTCATATACATCTTGTAAAATAAGATGTTATATCATCTAACACATCTCATTATGATAGTGGATTCACCTTGAGTCTAGAAACATGCATCCTTGGCTTTCCACTTACTATCATTAATGCTTGGAAATTTGGATTGATTTTCCCAACAAATTGCAATGCTGCTCTGATTCTTTATACTTATGCAGACGATTTTGAAAATTCCAGGGTTCATTGACAATGTCTATACTCACCTTCTTGCTGGCTTAGGGGCAGGTCTTTTTGCTGTATTTATTGGTTCTCCTGTTGATGTGGTAGGTGCTACAGCATCCCTCGCCCCTTTTTTTGTCTTCAGTTTGCACTTATGCTTAAGAACACATCGATAGCAACAAGTTGTGCTTATGAAAAGAGACTAAAAAAGAAGTAAGGGGAATCAAATAGTCAATGGCACTATTTGAATATTTTGATTTAACATTTTGGTTCTGGATGATGTAGAGTTAAAGTTGACAGTGTTACTGGATCTTACCAAAAATAACCCAAACACTTTTTACAAGGGCAATTTGTCTATGTTCCTCCATAAACATTCTGGGGAAATTATAAGTAACTGGGTATTTTGAAATTCTAGAACTATTGCTAGATTCCTTAACAATATTGGTGAAATTTGTATGAAGAAGCACACTTTATGAAGCCAGTGGATGACTTGTTTCAATGCCCATAATTTTTCAGGTGAAATCCAGGATGATGGGGGATTCAACCTACAAAAGCACATTTGACTGCTTTCTCAAGACTTTGCTTAATGAGGTTTATGAATTTCCTTAATTGATTTTATCGTTGGTATAATTGCTGTTCAAATCTTGAACCAAGGGGAATTGAAAGATTCATTACAATTGTTCTATCCTTTTCTTGCTATATTTTTTATTTGTTTCTCCAATTTTTTTGTTAATTGAAAGATTCATTACTATGGTTATCACCTTAATTGTATGAGGTGATTTGGGAGAGCGGAAGCAAACTTTTCGGTGCATAATTTAAGAGGCTATTGAGCAGCGTACTTAATTCCTATACAATGAATGTGATTTTCCATAGCAATCTTTGTTGTTATGATCCTTTAACAAACTAAAAATATTTTTAACAATTGACCCTGGCGTGTTCATTTGATAATAAGCTAGCGTGAGGTCTGCATATAGTTTGTCCTTTTCTCTGCAGCTTGCACTCATGTTACAAATGTATTGCAGGGATTTTTGGCCTTCTATAAAGGTTTCCTTCCAAATTTTGGTCGAGTAGGAGCCTGGAATGTGATTATGTTTCTTACTTATGAACAAGTAAGATACACGTTTTATCTTGGCCATGCTGTTAGATTTATCTATTGTAATTTATATATCTTATTGCAGCCTGATATCCACTTACAAATGCGCTGCTTTAAGGTTTAAGCCACTTGTTTATGTTCAATTACGCAGCTTGCAAGTGAACGTAAGGTTTACCCTAGTCTAATCAATATTTTCAATGAATTTTCCCCCTTCTGCTTCAGCTTCAGCTTCTAGCATTACAAGTCTTAAGAGAAAATAGCTTTTTGTAACTTATTTGTCTCCTTAATCAGAATCAAATGTCTGAATTTTACCAATGTCTAGCCGACTAAAGTAGTCAATTTTCAAATGAAGGGTGGACACACTATTACTTTTTCACTTAACATGATTTCTTAAGAGAATTCAAATCACATTTCAAGACTCACATTGTATGAAGACAGCTGTGAATTTTCCCATTAAACTAGCCCTGTGAATATTACAGAAAGACTGCTTTTTGCATGATGGTATCATTTGTTGATTCGAGGAACTGCTTCGTCTAACAGGAAGTTTTAATGATTATGAATTTGGTCGTCGATACTGAAAGTGTTATTTGATTCATGTGGCAGGCGAAAAGATTTTTGAGAGGATAATTCTTACTTCATGATTGATATTGACGAAGGAAAATTAGTGTTCTTTCTCTGTTGAGTGCTATCAGAAGAACGGCAAATTTTTTCGAGAGGTGGTCTTTCTACATTCATTCCCCACTTCTTCCTTGTGGACGGACATCACGCTTAAAGTATTTAGTTAATGAATAAACCGTCAAATCACCTCTGTATATGATTGTCTCCTGCTTGTGCCATGTGAAAGGCCACAATTCAAAGTTTCAAACATTCTTAGCCAATTAATAGACCCTGAAATTACATTTACTTGAATGACCTACATTGTACTGGATTGATGTCAGATACATTTTTCTGGGAAATAAATTGCCTATTTCCCTACTTATTGAATGAAACATTAATGCAAACTAATATTTAGAGGCTCTATAATTCATTACTTTATTCAAATATCATGGGGTATCACCATTGTTGACAAATTTGATTTAAATCCCGGATAGTTTTCGACTTGGGGAATCTAATAAGTTTCCTTTCTGGCTCCATCTCGTTTGAAAGTCAAATATTCAGAGAAAAAGAATAGCTTGCCAATATAGATTTGGTAATACACACTGTCATAATCACTTCCGTCCAGAAAATCAATAACCTAGCCGACGGATTTTTCATATTACATTAACAGCCCTGAATCCTGCTAGGCAAATCTTAGCTCACTGTAATCCGTTTTTTCAAAACATGACTC
>Ga0214545_1008427_pt1 | contig 16444 bp, 8 predicted proteins | sample CNSS4metaG_FD_160064 | JGI IMG/M metagenome (GOLD analysis project Ga0214545, IMG submission 160064) | Root nodule microbial communities from cowpea collected in UCLA plant growth center, Los Angeles, California, USA - CNSS4 | ecosystem: Host-associated > Plants > Roots > Nodule | place: USA... | reverse complement strand
ATATATATATATATATATATATATATATATATATATATATTCACAACTTTAAGATAGTTTTCTACACTCACACATTACCATCCGGCTCATAATAAACCTCAACACATTATCATTCTCACCCAACATATTTTTCATTGTATAGACATTTTGAAGAGTAACTCTAGTTGTTAAGAAGTCTAAAGAGTTCTAAATATTTATAAGAGGTCTTTATTCAAATTAAAAATTATAATACCATGTCATTTAGAAATAAAATCAAATTATAATATATAAGTTTACGTAAATTTTATTTTACAAGCTAATTTTAAAGGATTGAGATAAATTTAAACCTTTTCTTTTTAAGATTGTATCAACTTCATTTGAAACATATCTTGAAAAGGTTTGTTGTTTGTCAAGTGTATCATGTCATATGCTATTAAATCAATCATTAATAACTAATCTCGTACTATAAATATTTATTAGTGTAGAATTTTATATAATTAAAATAAACTTAAAGTTGACTCTGTAATATCACATTTTAATAACTTAAAACTAATAAAATAGAATACTTCATCCTAATATATGAAACAAATAATTCAATGTATAAAGTATATTAATATAGTTTTATAAAAGATAGAATTATAAAATTATAACATTTATACATTGAAACTAAACCAACAAGTTCTATAAAAAACTAACCGCTTACTAAAACTTCCTAAGACCTTCCACTAGTTTAACTGATGACTCCTTATCCTCTAGAGGTGTTTCTAAACTTGTAACTTCATCTGCTCAAACCGATAAGGTGATCATCGTAAAATAAAAGAAGACAAGACAACCAAGAAAACAGATAGATAGGGTAAGCTAGCTGAACAACAAGAATACATCAACAACATATAACAAGAATTACAATTCCAATTCAATAAGATCAAACAACCCAAATCATACCAATTTAGACTTGTCAATCTAGGCAAATGCACTGATAAGTGTCTAGAATATGTAAAATTTCCATATAAACCTAACACTTATCATGCTTTAATTGATTATTTTGTAAGTAAACAACCATTTTAGCTTATAATTACTGAATGAGGTACTAAAAAGAAGAAAAATAAAATATTGATGATTTTGTAGTAATATCTCGAAGAATTAAAAATGATGCAGCTAAGCCCCAAAATTCACGCCTGAGCTCTAGTAAGGTGGTTAAGGAAGACTTTTGGAGTTGAGCCACAACAAAATGGTGCTCAACACTCAAGGTAGTGCATAACTGAGGCACAAGAGATGTGCTTAACACTTAAGGTGGTGCATGGTTGAGCCATGAGAGAATGTGCTCAGTACTTAAGGCGGTACATGACTGAGCCATAAGAAAATGTACTTAGCACTTAAGGCGATGCATGGCTGAGCACCAAAAGTTGAGCTGAGCACCGCCTAAAAATTTCTATAAATAAAGACCTTGGGTTCTCATTAGAAGCATTGAGTGGAGGCTAAAAAACGTAGCATTAGTATAAAATAGGGTCTGTGAGGCACGTGGGAGTTGCTCTTATTGTAAATCTTATTTGTAAATGTTGTTGGAAATGCATTGTAATATTCTATGAGTAGTTGAACTCCCTCGTGCCCAGGTTTGATGTAATCAATTCTAATTCTATATACTTCTACTTCTTGGATATTTATCTTTGCTTTCATTCAATTGTTTATGGTTTGATTTATACTTAATGATGACTTGATCACTCATCTTATTTCACAAGTTTGATTAGAGTTAGAAGACTGGTCTCAACTTATGTAGATGAATTGATGACTCATCCCATTTCACTGGTTTGGATTGAGTTGAAAGACTGATCTCAAACTAAGGTCCAATCAATCATCATACCTGTACTGGTGCTTATTTAGTAGCCAGAGGAGATTCTGGAGGAGAGAGTCTTGCACATTAAAGCAAGAATTCATTCTATCAAGAGTTGAGGAATCACACTGGGTTTGAAGTCCTTAGGTTCTAGTGTATCAAGGATGGTCCTTAGGAATCCCATGACATTAAATGATTTGCATAATAAGTTAACAAGATGGTAATGGTATAGTAGAAGAAGATGAGATCAAATCAATTCATAGCCCCTACTCCACTCAATCTAATTACTACTATCTATTTTTACATGCACTCTTTATCACAAACCAAAAACTCAAAAATAAAATTACCAATATACTTGCTAAATACCTATGGATACGACACTGGTTGATATTACTAAGCACCAATGCACTTGTTGAGAAATGGTTGTTAAGAAACAGTTATCATGCACAAATCAAAAAAACTTATTTAAACACAAGTTTAAGACTAGCTTCCCTTACCTTACCAAACTGCACAAATAGCCCTAGGACAACTCAACACCTTTAGCTCCACAAGATGCTCTATCTACACATAAACACATCACAAAGGTGATCAAGACATACCTTTATGATCATTGATCAACATAGAGTCATATTGATGACTTAAACGACACAAGTAATCAAAAGAAGGATTCCATGCAAAAATAAAGAAGATTGGACCAACATAAAAGGGTAAAAAACTAACGTAAACGAATAGAGGAACTAATTGGTCCAAATTGAAGAACTCGTCATAAAGATCATTCATACAGTCTCGATTTTTCAATCAAACAAATAGAGAAGAACTCATAAAGAGAAGTCATAGAAGTCTAGAAAAGTAGTTTATAAAGAGATGATGTGTTATAAAATAATGAAACTCGTTTATAACAATTTTATTTATACTAAAACCTTTTGATATTAAAATAATCAAATCTAACTATTTTTAAATAATTATCACTTTTAAAATGTCATTTTCTAGATTTTTACATACTTTTTAATAATCCTTGAAATTAAGAAAAATTGAAAAAGCAAAATCCAACACCTTTTTCTTATTTTCTCTTTTTATCATGTCTGCATGCGCGGGGGCGGAGATGAACTTTGGCTTTCAAAGTTCTTATTCTTTTTTAGAATATCTTTATTGGATAATTTTGGTGACCGAGTTGGATAAAAAACCTTTTTTTTTTTAAATTTAGTATGAACATGTTTGAATATTGGTTTGGTTTGTTTTGCATTACTGGTTAATGACATATATATTAATTTAGTCCTCGAATATGATGAATCTATCAACTCTACAATAAATTAATTATTTTTTAGATTCGTTAATGGTTGCTGAACGTTTATGAAATAATATCAACACAAACTTTCAAATTTTTCACGAGTTATTTTAACCAATTATATTATATTTTTTTTTATAAATCAACTTTTGCATAAGATAACTTTAATTAGTTTATAAAACAAATATTGATTTGTTCTTTTTAGTTTTCTCTCGTAAGAAATATTCAGAAAGAAAATCACCTCAACATCATCAACTAAAGTTAATCTTATTTTTCTTTCTTAGAACTGTTGTAAAGAATCTTTCTCGAAACATTCTCTTGGTCAATAAAGAACACACTTTGGCATTATAATATTGTGATATGAACACTATTTTTTTTTCTGGGTGTATCTTATAAATTACAGGCTGCTAGAGTTGATGTTGGTTGAACCCATGAATTTGTTGTGCCATTTTTGCTGAAAAACACGTTTAACGAAGCTGTTTACAACTCTTGCCAAACAAAGAATTTCAGTTCCAATTTTTTATTTTTCCATTTATGGAAAATGGTGTCCATTTTCAAAAGTCTTGCCAATGGTGTGAAACCAAGTTGTAACGTGTGAAATATTTATGTAAGGTTAATAATTAATTATCATTCAAAATTTCATTAAAAGGTAATCATTAGTTTCATATAATTAATTTAGTCAAAATATTACATTTACCCAAACAGTATTTAGATTATTTATGTTCTTGAAATCAATTTTTGTTACTGAACCATATTAATTAGATAACACAAACTCTCCCTGATTTTCAAATGTTAAAGAAATTACTCTGATTAAGTAGTGCATGTTTGAATACTAATTTTAGTTTCTTAATCATAATAAAGAATTGAAAAAATTGAAAAAATATTATTATTTTTGTTTTGACTTTGAAAGAAAATTAGAATCAATTATGAACGAATGGAATCTAGTCTAAACACATATTAAATATGATAGATCTAGACTTTGTGAACGAAAAATTACTTTATTCTTTTCAGATTAGTTAATCTAATCTAGTGTGTGTTTTTTTAATAAGAATAAATTTCCGTTTTAAATTCTATGAAAAATTGATAATAAGAATTGGTTTTGTTCTATATTAAATTATTGGCTTCACTCCGTTTATACATTTTTTTTTCATTTGTTTAATCATGATAACTTGAAACTTTGACTTTATATGGGATCTGGAGGCATTTTTTTAGAAACTTTGGTTCTTTGGATTGACTATCGGGATGCTTATAGATAATTTTGAGAATACATTTTCTTTTTTTTACATAAATTAAAATTATTTTATGTATAATTAAAAATCTAATTATTTTTTGAATGATCATTTTAAAGTAAGAACCTACAAATTACAAGCATGATGTTTCACAAACTAATTAATTTGGATATTTATTAAGAAAAAAAAAACTCCAAAATGAAATATTCTCATGTAATGTTGGTTCAATGTGTGTTTGACGAAATGCATTAGATGTATATTCTAAAATTAATGACATTAGTTTTACATATGTAAAATATTTGACACTATTTTTACACAAAAATCTTAAGATAATAGTGTTATAAGTTTTTATTCTTATACAGCGTTTACCTAATATAGTGTTATGAGTTTTTATTCTTTTATAGCGTTTAATTTTATTTTTTTATCTAATGTAAAATTTTTGACTTACACTTGAACTATTCTTAACATGAAGTACAATTTTTAACATCTATTATGAGATTCTTCTTCCTCATTATTTTCCAGCTTTTATTCTAAGACTTGGACGCAAAAAACTTCAAAGAAAGTTTATGCTTTTGATGACCAAAATGTAAAAGAAGAGGAAACTAGGTAAATTAATTTTGGTATAAAAATGTATCTTAACTCTCGACTTTAGTATCATAATCCAGATATAATGTGTTACTTTCCTAATGAACCATTAAAAAATATTTATTTGGGATGAAAAGACAATTTTTAAAACTAAAAAAATTAAACAATCTCTACAAGTTTAGAGTACATGGGCAACAAAATATGTAGTAGACATATATTCTAATTAGGTAAATAAATCCAATTACAATGTTTAAGCTAATGTGGTAGCATGACTCTTTTACAATTTTTAAAAATATGCTTTAACTTAAAAATCATAGAAAATATTAAAAAATTCCAATTTTAGTAATCACATGTTATTTTGAAGCTAAAAATTAATAAATTCCATGCAACTATATAACTAAAAATAATTTCAACAAAAAAAAACTATGATCAAAATAATAAACAAATATCATATTAGTTAAAAATACAAAATTAAAACATATGAAACGCAATTTACCACTACTTTTAAAAGGATTAAAAATTGTAAATAAAAAAAATGTTCACAAATATTTTTTCTCACAATATGGAAACAATATATAAATTCTCTATTGAAATTTTGATATTATTTTTCTGCTTTGTCTTCAAAACATACAAATTTTGATATTTTAATTTTTTTTAATATATTTTAAAATATTAAAATCATTATATTTTTAAAGAAATAATTTTCAAATTCTAGAACAAATGCATCAGAAATTCAATGATATATATATAAACTCTAAGGCATATATATATATATATATATATATATATATATATATATATATATATATATATATATATATATATATATATATATATATATATATATTCCCATACACGCGTATCATAAATAATGCACGTAAATGACAGGCTATTTTCTTTAGTAGAGTTTGTATACGCGTATTTGAGTTGGGTTCATTTCTTCCACAATATAAACATGCTTTCATTTCCTCATAATTGTTTCAAGCTTTTTTTTCTTTTATTTATTTGATTTTAACATGTCTTGCATGCTAAGGTGCTAAACCGACAAATTTAAGAAAATGATAAAATATGTTAAAAATGTGCAGTGGAATGATTAGCTTTGGGATAAAAACAAAACGACGATAAATTAGGTTGTTAATAAAAATTGTACTCTTAAAATTTTTCTCTTTTTATATTAAAGTTCAATTAAAATTCTTTCTTTTATTATAATAAACACAATATAATAAGAGAATAGGAAAGAGAAAATTGCACAAAATATTTATACTGGTTTAGATCAAAAGACCATATGTCCATTTGTTAGTTTCTACAAAATGAGATTAACTCAATCACTAAAATAAACCAAACTTATAATAAATGATAAGAAAGATTAGGTTTAGAAAACACCTCTCTTGAATCACACAAGAGATGAAGACACACTGCCCTTGAAATCCACGAGGGATGAAAACACCTTCTTTGAATCACACAAGAAATGAACACCTCCTTTGAATCATACAAAGGATAACTGACTTCTCATAACAACAGCGACAACACTCAATCACTCAAGATCCCACTTGATGAAAGTTATCGCTCTACCCACACTAGCTTTTTCAAAGTCTTCCCACAATGAGTTCTCAAGTATTCATAGTTCTATAACTTCTGTATTTTGAAATGAAAGCCTACCACTTTATTTATAGAAGCCTATTTAGAAATTAGGTTAAGAATATGAAAAGTTAAGTCGCAACTACAATAGATAATCGAGTGATAATCGATTATCACATAAACTTTTTTTAAAACATTTTTCTCGTTGTGATAATCTATTATCAGCCAGGATAATCGATTATCAGCAATGATAATCGATTATCACAGAGACTTTTCCCAAAATTCAGCTTTAACTAAGATAATCGATTATCTTAATGATAATCGATTATCACTAAGAATAATTGATTATTCTAGTAAGTTTTGTAAATAAATAATATTCTCTTGGTGCTCTACTGCTTGGGTTTTGCATTTTTGACTCTTGACATACTAATTTGACTATTTTAAATAACATACACATATTACAAGACCTAAACAACTAAACCCCTAAGTCTTCAATGTATCTCTTGAATCAAAACATTCTCTTAAGTCTTCAACATTTTTCCATACCTCATCATTTAGTCTTCCATACTTCTTCATAAGTCATCATCATTATCATCAAAACTCCTTATTGAAGGAAGATGTCAATCTTATTCTTTTTGTCAACAATCTCCCCCTTTTTTATGATGATAAAAAATCGTTGAAGACTTGTAATATGTCCCGTTCTTAATAAACAACTTCAGAGAAAAGAGTAGTTAATCCAAATAAAAGATAAATAATTTTTCTCTCTTTTTTTTAAACATAAGGTATTACAAGACATCAATAAACACATTTCTTCCCCTTAAAGAGGTACCGGTTATCACAAGATATTAAGACAAATATATCTCCCCCTTTTTGATCATAATCAAAAATGAATTCTTTAGACAACTCCCCCCAAATCAGATAACTTAAGTTCCCCTTAAAAAAATTGTTTAAGATATAAAACTCCTCCTACATGTAATATTTCCCCTTTTTGATAAACACAAACATTTCAAGAACAAATACTCCTCCTTAATCAAAGACTCCCCCTAAATGAAAGAGAGACTCTAAAGATTAAAAAATATGGGTTTAAAGAAGGAAATGTTATATTAACAAAATGAGTACTAATTTGCATTTATGAAGTACCTAGTTATTGCTCATAGTCTAAATTTTTGAAAAGCTCGCTTAAATGGTAGAAACATTTGATAATATGTGTCATACTATGCAAGATAATATATTACCAGCTTAAGATAATCGATTATTACCTGAGATAATCAATTATCCCAATGGAGTTTTTCGGAAAACACTAAAATTAAAGATTTTTACCACTTTTACACATATCTAATATTCCCAAACCCCTTATAAAATCATAAAACTTACCAGGATACCAAAAGTTTGATGAATATATTTGAACATCCAAAGAGACTTTCTTGATTTTGAAATAACCTGCGAGGCAAAAAACAATAACATTTTGGTCCCCAATAAACTTATTTGGGTCATTTGAGGTTAGAGACAAGTTACTTTATAATAGGAATCCAAACATATCTTTCATTAGGAACATCAAAATGTTTAATTCGACATTTATTTGAAGTGTGTCCCTTTTGCATACAATAGATACATGTTACACTTTATATTCCTAGAATTAGGCTTACCTTTTTCTACCCATACCCTACAAATTCTTTTATTTTTATTCTTGAGATATTTCTTTGTTGTATCTTCAAGTTGTTTTTCAAGAATATTTAAACCAAACATGTAACTCTTGCAAGATGCACATTCAACATTCTTAGTCTCTTTATTTTCTAAAATTGAAATTTTAGTTTTCAAAATTTCTTCTTCTTTTTCAAGAGATTTTTCAAACTTTGTAAATCCTTAAAATCAGATTTTAATTTTTTATGACCAACATCTAATTTACTGGATTTATGAAATAGTTGTTGAAATGCATCATACAAAGAATCATAATCATTGTCATTACTACAAGAGCTTACCTCACTATCAGAAGAGTCATGGTCAGCAATCAAACATAGATTTTCTTCCTCATCATATTCACTAGAGCTGGATGAGCTTGAAGAAAAACTTGAAGAAGAACTTGAATCGTTATCCTCCTCATTTCTTTTTCTTGAAAAACTTTTTCCCTTTCTTCTCTTTACCCTTTTTAGTATTTGGACAGTCCGCTCTTATGTGACCTGTTTTACCACATCCATAGCAATTCAAATTTGAAACAAAGTTTTGGTTTTCGTTTTTATACCTTTTATGACGACCTCTATTTTTGCTTTTCATAAACTTTGCGAATTTCTTTATCACGAGACTCATATTCACATCGCCAGAGTCATCATCTTCTTTGGGAATTTTGTTTTTTTACAATATCATATTTGAAAGCTATGTTCCTTTTCCTTCCTTGGTCCTCTTCTTCATTTAAATGCCCAAGTTCAAGTTCATGCTCTCAACTTACCAAAAAGAGCCGCCATGGACAATGTTACAAGATTTTGAGATTCAGTAATCGTTGTAACCTTTGGCTGTCATGTTCTGTTTAAAGCTTTAAGAATTTTTATATTTAATTCATCACTATCAAAATTTTTACCTAACCCAGTGAGATGGTTGACGTTGTGTGTGAATCGCTTCTGCACATTATAGATGGTTTCTTCTTGCTACATACGAAACATTTTGTATTCTTGGATCAAAGAATTCTTGCGTGCCCTTTTTACATCATTTGTTCTTTCATGAGTCACTTGCAAAATATCCCACATCTCACATGCACTGATGCAAATATAAATCCTATAAAATTCATCAAGGATCAAAGCATATGAAATAATATTTCTTGCTAAAAAAAAGTTATGTTTAGTCCTAAATAACATTTTAAGTGGAATTGCAATTTTTTTTAAGAGAATGATATTTTAAAATAGACTAATCTCCAACCTACAAAAACCAATCTAACACATTAAAATTAAATTGCACAAAAGGGTTATTTCAAAAAAAAAAAAAATTGAAACTAATTAAATTTGGTACCTGCTAAGAACTACACTCTGAATGTTCCTTGTGAAGATTATGTTTGTTGTTTAGTTAGTAGCATTATGATTGGCATAAATTTAAAACCCAAATACTGAAAAGAAGAATAAAACAGCATGGAGAAACGAGGAAGATGATAAAAAAAATAACAGAAGAATCAATCCCCAAACACGTCGTAATATGATTGGGCGTTTGTAGCTTTTGGAGACAACACTGTCACACTAACATTTTCTATTCCCATTTCATTATCTTCTCCACAAATAAGAAACTTGCTATCATTATTATACAATAAAAATATCTTAATACATTATCATGCACAACTGTTCTGTCGCAGTACTACATTCAAAGCATCTTTCTAATTATTAAATCACACTAATCTACACCCCAATAATACACTCCAAATAAAAATAAGTGGCCATCACTGCAACTTATTAATGTTTTATTTGGGTATATAATGTTATTCATATAATACTTTTTTATTATGTCCATTGCTTTATTTCATAGTTTACTTTTTTTATTCATACTTTATTTGTACGTACATACAATTTTACCAACATGTTTGTGGAAGTGTTATAATTGAGTTTTCAACATGATCACAATGGTGTAAATAAGTATGTTTGGAAGAGTTTTGTATAACTACTTTTAGGAAAAAAATGATTTTTTTTTTTTTTTATAAATTAAGAGACAATTTTGAAAAATTAGTTTAAATGCATAAACTAATCTTAATTTAGGTAAGATGTAATTTTTTTCACATGAAGAAATTTGTCTAAACATTATCTAAAGCAAATAAAAAAACCCATTTTGATGATTTATATTTATGTTGAAAAACACTATTCTAATTACCAAAATACTTTCTTTTAGAAATATATATATATATAAATATAAGTTCTGGAAACTTATTAAAGTCAGTTTGATAGTTGATAATTTTGGATGATATACATGAAGTATTGAATTGAATGATGAAAGTGATGAAAAAATTTCTAAAAATCTAATGATGACCCCTAAAAACTGGATTTTTTCGTAACAGAAAGAGATTAGTCAAATATTTGAAGTGTATCTTTCCAAAGGTGAAGTCCACTAAAAACCCCTTTTCCTATTCACAAGTAAATAGCAAAAGTTGGTGAGATTATAAAGCTCTATGATTCATTGGGCCTAGTCAGAATCTCACCACTGCCAACCTGGGATTCTGTTTATGCTCACATAAATTACTTTAAAATATCTGTTTTCTTCAAAAGCCAACTTCTTTCTAACCTCTATATATCTACCTCTTACATTTTTCTACGCTGCATAGTAAAATCACAAAACAAAAATGTATAAAGGTTTTCTTTCATGGTAGGTTTCACTTTATACTCATATATCTTTATGTAATGTAAAAGTGAATGAAATATGTTTCTCATCGTTTATAATTTCATTCAGGATTTGGTTGCGATCTGACTCATTTGATCTCTACTACAGGATAATTGATGTTACTCGTAATAATCTCTCCTTTATCAATTGTTCACAAAAAATCGAACTCGTGATCTTGGCTCTGATACCAATTATTAGAATCGAACACTTACCACGAGGTCAAAAACTATAGTCATTAATCAAAGTGCAACATTCTTTTTAAGAATGTGACATAAATCCAAATACCACGATTCGATTGTGATCCAGCCTATTTGACATGTGTCAATTGATGCCATTCAGAGTACTACGTAGGTCAAGATTAATTTGTTTTTTCTTTCGGGTGAAAAAAGATGAAAAAAATGTGAGAAATTTTGGTTGACTATGGGTGAAGTTAACCAAATGTCCTAATCATTTGTAATTAGAGTTTTGAGAGAAAAGGGCGACCCCATTAATACAGCTGGTTACAGCACAAGTGAAATCATATCCACCAGATTTTGCGATTTAGCATGGGTTAATTGACATGACCTTTAACGAGATTTTAGTGAAGACCCACGAAAATTCATAGTGGTTTGATGTGATGTGCCAATTATTAACGGGCATACGCTAACCAAAGTTTTGGGATAAACAAATAATTCTTCTATTAGAAAAGAAAGAAGAAGGGGAAACAAATATCTGTTACCTTAAGAAATTCTCTATCACTATAATATTGAGAGAGACAACGAAAGCTGGTAGAAAGTCTTTGTTTAATTAGCCATATATCTTACAGTTGGTGCCAGAATAATAATAAGAATTTGCACCACAGAATACAGAATCTTCCTAAGATTTTACAGTGAATAATTGTAAGGGGAAAAAAAAATGGAAAAGACCTGCCCCAGAAGATCAGAAACTGGGATCATTGAAAGGAGGGAAGAGGGGTAAAAAATTCAGAAAATACAAAAAAAGGGTTCTTTTTGAATAGATCTTGATGGCTTAATAATAATTGATGGGGTTGTTGGAATTAAATCTTTTGTTGGTGTTGTTGTTGTTGTATACAGCAGTTTTCTTAATCTTCTGGGCTTCAATTGAGGCGTAATGAAGGGTGAGTCTTCACTGATCAGAGCTCAACTTTCATCTGGGTTACATTATTTGAACCTGTATTTTGCACCAGAAAACAAAAAAATAAAGGTGAATATAATAAGAATGAGAATAATGTCAATTTTGTTGTGCCTAATATTCAATTAACATGTCAATAATGTCTGACTTTTCTGCTATATTACCGTTGAAACTTGGTGATTGAATTGGTGTTTTCCAGTTTGCAGTTTGGCCAAACCCCATCTGCACAATGGTGTGCAGATCCTCCTCACAGAATGTCAATGGAAACTGAAAAACCATCACACACAAAAATTAGAGACAGAACCAGAATTTACTTTTAAGATAATAGTTATATGTATTTGTTATAATCCCATGTTTAAGATTGTTGTTTACATGTATTAGTGATAAGGGTGTTTAATGTAACTTTAAGGTCACTGTCATAAACAAGTTGTAATGCATAACAACCTAACAATAATGATGATTTTACATGTAAAAAAGTAAACAGAGAATGTAGTAATGCAAAATGTACCATTTTTTCTTTCTTTATTAATTTATGGAGAAAAAGTGGAAGAGGGTTATTATTACCTGAGAGGCAACTTCATTAAACCCATTTAGGGAGGGTAATTGCATTGCAAGATTTTGGCACAAAGATGTGTCTAATGGGTCCACTGAGCAGTGGGTCACCGTTCTGTTAGGTATGTTATTATGGATAACTGGGTTTTGCTGATGCTGGTGCCCATAAAAGGCTTGTGCTGAGGAATCTAGAGGGAATGTTGGATTTGGGTGTGTTGCCAAAGAATTATTAGATTGAAATACCTGAAAACATCAAAAAGCCAAAGAACCCCATTTCAGGAATCTTCTTAAAAACCTCAAAAGCAACAAAATTTGTGGAGAAAAAGTGAACCATGGAACATACATCTTTTGAAACAAGGCTGTCAATACTAAGATCCATCCTTGTGTTAACAGAAGCCAACTTCATAGACAGAAACTGTTCTCAGAAAAAAGAAAAAAAGAGAGCATAACTTAGTGAGCAAGAATACAAACACACACACATGATGACAATCATTTGAAAATTGAGATGCTTATTTGCCAAGATTGGTTACCTCAACTTGACGCTGCAATGACTGAACATAATTTATAATTTCATCTAGCATAAGTGCTTTTCCAGTGACCTATGAGGAATAAAGAAAGAAACAATTGATGTACCCAAGTTAGTAAAAGTGCTGAATTTACATTTACCAACACCACAAAAGGTTTTTTTCTCACCTTGTTGCAACCTGGTACAAGATCTTGGAGCAGCTTCATCCTCTCACTGATTTTCTCCCTCCGTACCTGTTTCATGGTTAATTAAATGTCAACATGAAAGCTACACACGTTTTGTTGCAAGTGTCATTAATAGGAACCTGAAGCACTGATTCTTACACGTTCTGCTAGACTATGGCTGTCAGTGGCTTGGCCTCTTCTTGCTCTCACATGAATGTAATCTTTTGGTGGCTCAGGAGGTTTTGTGTTGCTTTTGTTCTGTTTCTCTTCCACTGCTTTGGACTCTTCCTCAACCTTCACTGGTCCATTTTCGTTTCCCTCACCCTCGTTTGGCTTGTTTCGCTTTGAGTTTGTATCCTCACTGACTTCCACACCCTGAATTGAAAAGGACACCATTCAGATTGCATATTTAGAAAATGATATCCTTCACAAAATAACTCAGTTTCTCCAAATATCAAGAAATGAGACAAAACCAAAAACATGACCATAGTTTGAAACTTTATGCAGAATGAATAAACCATAACAAAATAGAAGTTTGACTTCTTTATTACCTTTATTGTTTCTCTGGTTTTTCCTTTGGAAGATGCTTTTCTTTTCCTGGAATTCGTCATATCTTGGCAATTTTTCATCCCAATTTCTCCATTTGGTGTTTGCTCAGATATGGTAGATTCCTCTTGAGAATTGGCAACCTCCACTTTCTCCTGCTCCTGAATTGCTGAATTCTTGTTCTCTGGGGTACCCATTTGAGATCCAAGTGTCTTGAGCAAAGGACTGCTAGAGATTCTAGATAACTTTCCACCATTTTCCACCACTGACGCAGATCTTTGAGCCAATTCACCACTGTTCACCCCCAATTGGACATTCCTACCATTGAAACTCCTGCTGCCAAAGCAAGAAAACTTTGCAGCCCGCTCAGCGAAGCCAGGGTCAGCGGAGAATTCAGCCACACTGGAATTCAAAGCCACCGACTTTCCTCCCAAATTCGCCAACCTCTCGTTAACCAAGCTCTGCACAGTCTTCACCTTGGGAGGGGAACTCAAAGGGGTGGTGTAGCAAGAAGCATTAGGGCTGTTACTGCCATTATTGATGTAAGAAGAAGCCACAACCAAAGGGTGTGGTATCTCATCAGAACTCCCAATAGCTCCCAATCTCCCCACCAATTCCCTGATGATGAAATTGTCATTGGACATGTTGCTGCTGCTGGTGGGGTTGGACGATGCTGCAGGAGATGAGACCATTGAACTCAGTGCTGAGGAATCAAAGTGAAGTGCATGATCTGTTGTTGACTTTTCCCAATTGGGGTTGTAAAAGCAATCCTGGGTCTGGTCAGAGGCACAATTCAGAAGTGTTGGTTGAATTCCCATGGCGGGTGAGAGTGATTGCCAAGAGGGCACTGAAGAAGAGGAAGGTGGTAGTGGTGGTGGTGGTGCAGGTTCAAAGTGAACCCCAGAATTCATAAAGAACTGATTTTCCATTGGGAGAAGAATGACAGAAAGAGGAAACAACAGAAAGGAACTGAATTTGGAAGAGTTGGTTAAATTAAGGTTTATTATGTCCCTGGAACCTGAAGCAAAATGATTGTGATTTTGGGAAATTACATTAGGAAAACAAGGAGAGGATTTAAAGGAGGAGTGTAGCAATGTGGGACAAGTGTTGTGTGTAATTGGAGTGATTAATGAAGTGGGTTGGGTTGGAGTTGAGAAGAGAGAGAAAGAGAGAAAGAGTTTGGTGTGAAAAGGGAAGTGTGTTTGGTAAATACAAAGATGGAAAGGATTGAGAGAGAGAGAGAGAAGAGAAAGGAGGGGGGAAGAAAATGGATGGGACTACAATGGGGTTAAATAGACCCAAAAGAAGAGAAACACTCAATTGACCTTTTCTTTTTTTTAATTTCATAATGGGGTATTTTTGATGTGTCAAATGCTATAGTAAATAAAATCAAAAGGGAATATTTTTTTATCAAAACAAATGTATTTGTTATATCATCTCTTCTTCTTTTGTATATATGTAAAAAGAAAAATCACTAATGTTCGTTGAGAAGTAGTTTATTTAGGTTTTGAATCTTTAGTTGATGTGAAATGAACAAAAAAAAAATCTCAAATGTTTTTTGTTTGCTTAAATTGGTAAAGAAATGGTATATGGTACAAAACAAAACAATATAATCAAAACTTATGTAGATTTTAACTTTCTTTTTTATAATCTAAACTAATTAAATATATTGTAAATAAATTTCAATGAAATTATCACAAAATTAATGTAAATTTATAATAAAATAATAATGTAAAAATTCTTTACACCTTTAGTACATCTAAATTAAGTTTTAAAAAAGTATCTATAAAATTATGTATATTTTTTTAAAAAGTATTGAGGTAAACTAGTTCATACAATGACTTAATAATAGTCCATTCATGAAAACCATTGAGATACCCATAATCAGAATTTTACTTTTTTATATCAAATAAAGCTTGAGTTAAATTTATCATATCATTAAAAATTGATCTCAGTTTTTCAAAGGTTTTACCTCATATTAATTTGATTAAAAAAAATCTAGCAAAAGATTATTTACATTAAACATTAAATTTAGAAAATAGTCAATCAATTAAATTTTCAAAGTAGAAACTATATATAAATATTTTTCCAACACTAAACATTCTCAACTAAAACCAAATCACATATTTTTGATATATACATCTGCGATCTCTTCATTCTTGTAAAAATTGCTGAATAATTAATAAAGTTGATATAAAATATTTGATTTTAGGTTAGGTAGTGGGGTAGAGAAGAGTAGAGTGAGTAGTCATTAGTAAGTTACACAGTCTATTTGTTAGTTTCTTTTTATCTATATTTGAATTTAGAGTAAATTAATTGTCATTTTTATGTTTTTTTTTTCAAATTATATTCATATTTACTATTATAATGATTTTATCTGAAGTAGGAATTGTTGATACGAGAAACAATTATCTTCCACCTTAAGAAATCTATGTTTGTCATACTCCCACTAAGATGTTATTTCTACTAATAAAAAAGTTATATAAATATATTTTTACTAAAAACATTCAATTGTATTCTTTGAATTGGAATATAAAAAAGAAGATAATGAATAGAAAAGACAATAAAAAGTTAGGTTGGATTGAATCAAAATGACTGGAACATGATTACTTTTATTTGTCATTAATAAGTTTATTTATTCTTTTCAGAAAAAAAAAAACATTATAGATAACTTATAATTAATTATTGATGCATATA
>Ga0214545_1008425_pt1 | contig 16450 bp, 8 predicted proteins | sample CNSS4metaG_FD_160064 | JGI IMG/M metagenome (GOLD analysis project Ga0214545, IMG submission 160064) | Root nodule microbial communities from cowpea collected in UCLA plant growth center, Los Angeles, California, USA - CNSS4 | ecosystem: Host-associated > Plants > Roots > Nodule | place: USA... | reverse complement strand
AAAAAAAAAAAAAAACAATAAGCACCAATAATTGTTACCATGGCCTTAAATAATAAGAACATCGGCCTTAAATGTCGAGTATGCACATAATTCCAATTTCCAAAAACCAACTCTTAGAATGGTGTTCAAATCGGATTAAAAAACAGAGGCAAAATATCATAAATTGAGTGAAAATGATACACGAATCAGAATATCATAAAATAAAAATTCAAAGGCACCAATAAAAACACAAAACAAAAACAAAGTCGCTAAGATCAATGAAGGAAACAGAGGCAAAATATCATAAATTGAGTGAAAATGATACACGAATCAGAATATCATAAAATAAAAATTCAAAGGCCACCAATAAAAACACAAACAAAGTAGATAAGATCAATGAAGGAAACGGAATCCAAGCTAGAAAGCAATTCACAAGACTAACAGTAAAAGGACAAATACAGAAGGAAGAAGTGTTTAATGTTTGAAGTTACTATTTAAAAAGGTAATATGCAGCCGGTTGAAATAAGTATAGGCATTAATGAGAGCCAAGTAGGTGTGGTTTAAATGCAAACGTAAGATGTATGCATACTGATTATATATGTAGATTTACACAAATTTTCACTGAAGATGGACTCCAAGGCACACAATAAATTTTATAAACATAACAAGAGAAAAATATAGACAATTGTAAGCGTAATGGTGTTCATCTCTCATCCTCCTCCTGCCCCAGAGGAAATTTAAAATTTAAATTTAAATTAAGTACAATACAATCCAAATCTATTAAATAAATATCATTTTAGTTTAGAGTTAATTCTACACAAAATACTTTTCCCGCTATCTGAATAATCCTGTTTCATGTCATTTTAAACATGTTAGTGTTGCAAATGCGTAATAGTGGAATGTCGCAGCTGGCCCAAAAATACTATAGCATGTTAGTAGCCAACAGGAAAGCAGATGCTATTCAGACATCTTTTTATAGTTTATATAATTTGTATAAATTCAGAAAGAAAAAAAAAAAACTCAAAATTCACTACATCACCGATGGCAGTGACTTGAAGTAGAGAGGGCGGAACAGAACATGAACAGAACAGCAACACTCGCCAGATAGAAGACTCACCCACCACCATATACAACAGAAGTACTTGACCGTGACCCCAGATACAGTCATCAGAATAAGTCACCAGAGAACACAGGCAAAGCAACAACACTTGACGAAAGGCAGAGCTAGTTTGAGATGAAACAAGACCGAGACACCAAAAAGACGGCAAGACAATCACTATATTATCAATGATTGAAAATGTTTTATTATTACAAAAGGTATTATAATCAGCTACTTAAGAAAAACAATTCAATGTGATTATGATTAATGGTGACTTAACTGCTATACATGCAAACTATATTCAAATTGTTTATAACCAAAATCGAGGCAAAAACACGAAGATTCAAATCAGAACACTATCTTTAAAGATCAGCAAAGATCTAGTCTTACCATAACCAAGATGAAGATGAAGAATACAACATCAGCTTCAACAATTATTTCTATCATAAGATCAACCTTTGTAATTCTTCACATTGTGAAGCATTGTAGTAAGTATCGATTCACGATACGGTTGCTTGGCGATACGAATCGCATGTTGTATCGTTTATGTTCATGAATTGTGTTCGATACGATACGATACAGGCCTGAATCGTACAAATCGCAATTCGAAACTCGATACGGGTTGAAATTGGTTTCTGAATTGGGTCGGGTCGACCCACACATTTGAAACCCTAATTTTTTTTCCCTTCTGTATTTTTGGCGCGCTGATTCATCTCCTTCACGTTGCCTACTCCCCTTGTCTCTCTTCTCTTCTCTCCTTTCTCGTTCCTTCCTTCGTTTTTATTTGCGTTTGAGCGAGCCGCGAGCCGCAGTGGTCGCATCATGGTCGTGTGGTGGTCGCGTCGTGGTCGCACAGTTGTCGCAAGGTGGTGGCGCGGTGGTCGCATAGTGGTGACACGGTGGTGTTCGCACAATGTTCTAGAGTTTTCGCATAGTGGTTAATGGAATTTTGATATAACTAGGAGTGGTTAGTAATCAACTATTTGTTAATGGAATCTCTTAAGAGATAATTGGACATGGCTCGTATGTTTGGATAAACCAGTGTAAAATATTGTCATGTTTGTTCTGCTTGTTCGTTAGACAATCTAGTCTAGTTCTCTAGGTTCTATTCAACCCTCCATTCTAGAGCAAATTGTTCCAACACTCACTAGAATCTCTTCCAATAGATATAGAAGACAGAAAGTTGAGAAGTTGAGAGGCGTGGAAGGGAAGGGTTGATTTGCTAAAAGAGGGGGGAGTGAAAAACGTGGGCTAAACATTAAACGGCAAACACAACACCTAAACTACCCAGATAGTGAAGCCTTAGGTTAAACCTATATCACGTCACATACCTTTGAAAACACCACGAAGAGCCACGATTTTGGCCACATTGCACAACACAACAGCCACGACCCAAAGGGGCATGCAACCTTGTAGTGCAGAGGGGTACACCAGCATTATAGTGACACAAACTCACTCTACTGACTACTCTGCAATTTTTTGACAATGAAATAAACCCCAAAAGTCCTGACATCTGTTTAAAGCGCTTTTATGTAATCATCCGTAGTGTCACTATCCTGTCCATAACTGCCGCTATTTCATCTGTGCTATATTCTATTTGCCAGGGCAACTACATAACTGCTAGGCTATGGTGGACGTGAGAGAAATCAGGTGCCACGAAGCCATACAGTTTGCAACTTGAAACCCAGGATGTAGGGAGACCATGATTATGGCACGCAAAATTAAGTTAAACTCTACCAAAAAATGGTTTTCTCCCAGACAAAAAACAACAGAGTTGTAGAGAGCGAATGAAGCTATTTATTGATCTAGCAATATAGAAATGACAAAAAGCCTTCACATTAAAGACAAAGACCGAGAACTGAAACAGAACCACACTCAACACATCTACAAAAGGAAAAACTCAATATCTACAAATGTAAAACTCACCACATGAAGAATGCCTCCAAAAAATTAACAGTAGCCAATTACTTGAAATCAATGCCGTAAAATAATCTAAACTCAGTTTCAAATTCAAGAACCATAAAATGACAGAATAAAATGTCACAGTGCAACAAAACAAGTAAAAAGAATTCTCACTCAATAACCAATCAGTGATTAGGTCGAAGCAACAAAATCCATATCTAAATACCGTAGATAATGCAATGAGATCACCAAAAACGCTTGTGTATCATGCTATACCAAATAAGAATAATGATTATGCTAATAATGCTTGACTTCTTTCTATAAACAATTTGGTGTAAGATCCTGTGACTACTAACTATGGGTAACAAAGCAATCTTATGCCAAAGGTGACCAAGACAGAAATAAAGGCAAACACATTAAACATAAAGGCAAACATGAGAGATATTTATGTGTTCAACATGGAGAGATAAGTTACAATAACAAATCCACAAAAGATATGGGCACATAATGAATGATTGGAAACATACCAAATGAGGAGTGAGCACATAACATGCCAAGGAAGAAAAACTCAGGAATAAAAATCAGAGCAAGTGAATAATGATAAAGCCATACACCAAGGACCAACAACCACGAACTATGGGGATAGCACATACTACTTTGTCCCAGGTTATAATGAAGGATTGGAAACATTAAAACTCAGGAATAAAAATCAGAGCATGTGAATAATGATAAAGCCATACACCAAGGACCAACAACCACGAACTATGGGGATAGCACATACCACTTTGTCCCAAGTTATAATGAAGGATTTGAAACATACCAAATGAGGAATGAGCGCACACCATGCCAAGGAAGAAAAACTCAGGAACCAAAATCAGTGCAAGTGAATAATGATAAAGCCATACACTAAGGACCAGCAACCACGAACTTTGGGGATAGCACATACCCCCTTTGTCCCAGGTTAACGACAAACATAATTTGATAACTTACTAAAATGAATGGGCTTTATTGTCCTCCCATTACCCCCTCCCTCGACCAAATTAGAGACGAAAAAATTGGCATTGGATGGAATGAGAAGGAATAAAGTTCACATAGTTTGTTCCATCTATTTAAGGTTTAGTTCCTGTTATTACCAATTGATACATGGCTTGAGAAAATAATTTAACGAGGAAGAAAATTCAAAAAATACTAGAAAATGCTACCTACAGGTTCAACATTAAAAATTGTTGCTACAATACATTAATTGTGCAACTTCCTTGCCAAAAATACTACTAGACCTATTTCATACTTGAGATGATCTTCTTGTAACTGACAATATTTGGAAGCCATCCAAATCAATAGATTTAAGTGTAAGCTATAAAAATGAACTATTATATCCAGCATAAAGACATTTACCTATTGCAAAACCTTAGCAAATACATTGAAGAGATATCCCAAAGAAATCAATCTAACATGCTTGTATAAGGGATTGAATAAGATATATTAAAAACATATCAAAATGAGAAAGTAATCAAATGAGGGAAAGGTTGTAGGCTATACTTCCATAATCAAAAAACCATCAGATTCCAGTTTGGGAGTTTGATAGATGAATACAAACCAAAGAGAAAAATAGTTCTGCCTTGTTTGATACGAATATAGTTTACAAATGTCCCAGAGTGTATATCATTTCCCCCTGGAATTAAGAAGATAAAATTGTAAGAGAATAATTTAACTTAATTTTAAATAAAATTATGAGAAAGATCAGAGTACAAATTTGACTTCACTCCAGTGTTAATCACGAGAAATATAAAAGTGAAGTTTATTTCCACTTACGTGCTCATCATTAAAGTTATGTTGTCTCCTTTAAGAAGGATCCTCCCTAAGAAAAAAAAATGAAGTTCTTTAGAAAATGCATAAGCCGCAAAGACAAAAAGAGAAAAATTTGAGAAACTTTAACATACCTAATGTCTTCTTGCTCTTCTTCTTGATGTTCACTTCCTCAGCATCATCAAGAACCAAATTCATGTATTCATCAAAACCCTGTTTGAAAAACGATAAAATCGTATTATCCTTACAGTAACAAGTCAGCCAATCATTTTTTTAACAAGGGTATGCTATATACAACTACCAATATTCATTCCCATATATTCCCATTCCCAAAGAACTGAAAAGGTTCACAAAATTCCTGAGGTAAACAAATCTCAATGTTTAAGATATTAGCTCATATCACATAACGGACGAAAACCCACACTTTTTTTACAATACGAAGTATATACTGTTGGCTAATTTGAAGTGTATGGATAGAACATTTTAGAATGAATTTTTTAAAAGGAACAAAAGAAAACCGCCACTAAACTATGTTCTGCCAATGCCCAATACACGTAGTCACAGTGCTCACAAAAAATCTTTAAAAAAACGCAGTCCTCCCTCGGGATGACGATTTTGCATCTCCTCGACGAACATTTTAAAGTCCAGAAAATAGAACTTTGAAGAGAAGTGTGAAATAAACAAACATAAAAAATTAGACTCACAATGATTCTTCCTTCAATCCTCAAGTCCTTTTGCTCAAAAAGCCAAATCTGAATGCGTGCTTTCTGCATATATTACAAAGAAAGCCAAGAGAATAAATTACACAGAAATTAGGTAAAACCCACAAGAAATTATCAACCAGGATGAGAGTGTGAGAAGACTTACGCTCTGAAGAAACCTGAAAATCAAGTTCTGACAAAATCAAAGAAACGAATGAGATTAGGTTACAGATAAACTTTCAGCAAAATAAAATTGTAAGTAGTTTACGAGAATCTTACAATGGGCTGAGTCATAACCCTCTGAACTTTTGTGCTCGCCATGATTACGAGAAGGGAGTAACAATTGTAGCAGGAAGATGGCAGGAGAAGTGAGAAACACACTGTTAAACCCTAAACTCTGAATTATTGTAATTTCCTTTTGTGAGTGAGGGTTTTAAAGGCGAACAAATAAAGTCAAACTCATAACGCTCCTATTTTTTACACCTATTATATTTTTTTCTAATTATTATCAGTGAAAATACATTCTTACAATAATAAAAAAATAAAAATTGACTATTATTCAAATAAATATTATTCAATTTATAAAAAATTAAAAATAATTATAAAAATTAAATGATAAAATAATCAATAAAATAGTTTATCTTGATAAAAGTAAAATTAATAATAAAATGTGTATATAAAAAAAACTAATAAAATATAAAGAGAATTTTTTTGGTACTTGCATGTATTTCACTACCTATTTTATTTGTATTAATATAAACTATTTTATTAATTATTTTACTCTTTAAATTTTGTTTTTATTTTATAATTATTCTAATAATATATTTTTTTTAAAATTTAAAATTTGTTATTTAATAATAATCAGAATAATTATTTTTTTATAATCACAAGGTAAAAGTGAATATACATATGTGTGTGAAAATGATGTGTTTTCATTAATAATTTAAAAAAAAAAATCGTCTTTGTAATTATAGATATCTAAAATTATTATATTACTGTGTTTTTAAAATAATAGAATGTAAAATATTTACCACACTATATTATGAATCTAAATACTCTATTAATTTTTAAAGTCAAGATGATTTTATTTTAGTTTTCTTAAAAGAATTACTTATGTATGCTTAATCAATATTATATATACTAGCGAACACACAAGCGTTGTCGCGCATGTGTATCCGCATTTTTTAATTTTTATAAGATCAATAATATTTATTTTTAAAACATATATAATAAATTTTAAAATAGTTGTTAAATAAAATAATTGTTAAAAAAGGGTTTTTAGAATAACGGTCAAAATAAAAAAAAATTAAAAAAATGGGTATTATGAAATGGGTAAAAGATAAACTAATTATAAAATAATTAATTTTTAAAATAACTAAGGGTAAAACGGGTATTATGAAATGTGGACACAAAAAGAGGAATCCCTTTTATTTAGATAGAATTATGGGAAGAATTTGTTTGATAGTATTATGGGAAGCATGTCCCATATTTGCATGCCATAGAGCAAAAGTATTAGAACTTTTTACAGTGGAGTTCATGGTGGGTAGCATGGTGCGTGAGTTAGTTGACTGAAGAGGAGGAAAGACGTATATCCCGTCTTTAATTCTTCCTTGAAGTAGAATCACTTTGGAGTCCTGGTGTTTAACATTACAGAAGTCAGGATAAAATTCAAAAAATACGTTGTTATCACGTGCAAATTTCATAAAGTTTTCTAATAAAGACTTAAGCATGATTAAATAAAAAAAAAACAATGGATTAATCAGTATGATCAAAGTTCTACACCTACCAGCAAGTGAGGGCTCTCGAAGATCTCGCCGTTAAAGTTGACGGTGGCCTTGAACCTGGGCGCGTGATCGGGACCTTCCCGAATGCACGTGTACGAAGGCAGGTTGAAGCAGCTCCGTTGGGCCAGTCGACGGAGAAAGGAGACGGTGTTAGTGAGAGAAAGTTGAGGAAAAGCTCTGAACCTTCAAAATAAATAATTATAGATTCTCACTGAGAATCTATTGCTCTTCTTAGGTCCTCTCTTATATTTTCCCACCAATTATTTTCCTCTTATCTTTCTCGGATGAGTGCTCAGCGCCATGGTCAGATGTGTGTTGAGCGCCATGGTCGGATTGCAGTGTTTAATGTTTGAAGTTACTATTTAAAAAAGGGTTTTTAGAATAACGGTCAAAATAAAAAAAATTAAAAAAAATGGTAAAAGATAAACTAATTATAAAATAATTAATTTTTAAAATAACTAAGGGTAAAACGGATATTATGAAATGTGGACACAAAAAGAGGAATCCTCTTTATTTTTATAGAATAGATATATATATATGTATATATGTTGAATTAGTTGAATGGTACCCACTTTTATTTATGTGTTAGTTTGGTACCCGCTTTTAAAAATGTGTCAATCTAGTTCAAACTTTTGAATAAGTATCTTAATCAGGTCCATGTCAAATAAAAATTACTAAAATCCAGGTGTAGGGGATTTAGCTCAAGTAATTAAGTCTTTACATTTTTTCAGGTGGAAGTTTATAAGCACTAGATGTGAGACACAAAGTCAGAAGGTTCCTTATGCTGAAATATAATATTTTGTTTTAAAAGATAATATATATATATATATATATATATATATATATATATATATATATATATATATATTTATAAATTATGTAGGGATCGTTAGAAATATTAGTATAATTTAAAAAAAATTATTTAAAATAAAATCCTAATGTTACAAATGTTTTAATCCAATATTTATCTTAGAGTTAAATACTATTTATGCATAAAAAATTTATTTTTTATTTTCATTTATTTCTTTGATTAGAAATTATTATTTTTAAATCAGATCGATGACAATTAACTCATATGTCTCCATCTTCTACCTATAAATTATCCCCATTTGCATGAGAATAGATACACAACAAACATTATAACTCATACAAAAATGTTTTGTCTTCTCTTCTCCTTCTCTATACTATCTCTTAAAATAATGATGTTCATAAGGTCTAGAGATTTATCGTTGTACTCAATCGACCTAACAAACAATGTTCTGCGTGTCTCAACCCATACTCTTTTTATCCTTTTCTCATTTACATTATCTTATATTGTTATTGTTGGTTATAAGAATTATTTAACTTTGTCATCTTTTTTTCCATATATTTGCGTTGTTATTTTTTTGTTTTTATTTTATTATCATACTTTTATAATAGGTTTGACATTCACAACTCCAAGTCCATAAATATGCCCAATCTAACACTTTCTTCCCACAGAGACTCAGGTCATCACTTACCCAATTTCATTCGATGAGAGACAGATAAATTATTAATAAAAGGAGTATGAAACCATGAATCAGTATTAATCATCAAAACACAAAAGTTGAAGTTAGTGTTGGAAGTTCCACTTCGACTAAAGATAAGACAATTTCATAATATATAAGTGGGATGCAAACCTCACCTTACAAGTGAATTTTGTGGGGTTGAGTTAGGCTTAAAGCCGAATTATAAGATGGTATGAGAGCCATAATTAAATCTTATCCTAGAGAGATTTTCTTGAACATTCTGTTCCACCTGTTATCGGGTCGCTATCGGGCCATTTATTTCTTGATCCACACACGAAATGTATAACCTCAGTGTGAGGGGGTTACATTGACCAGAGATAAGACAATTTCATAATATATAAATAAAATGTAAACCAAAATAACTTATGGGATAAAAAACAACTAAAGATAAAGAGAGAAAGAAACACTTAAAAAAGAATTTCCATTGAGAAGAAAATAACTTAAGAAAAGAGGAGAGATAATAGCTCATGCGATTGTTAAGGAGAGATGGCGCCACGTAGTAGTGTAAAATTAGAAAGAAGCTTAAGCTGTTGGAAGCTTGCAGAGAAAAGTATATGAAACCTATTCGAATTGTCCAACCATATTGTTAATTAAGCCCAGTTTCACTAATTCTACTCTTAGTTTTTTTACTTTTTTTTTATGTTATAGATATATATTTTTTTGTTCTTTTACATTGCAATCGTAACGCTGCTTATTTTGTTGGTGTCCCAATAGCGGGAAAAAGAAGTTTAACATAAAAAAAGTAGATACATACTTATAAGTGTTCAAAATGTAAATTGAATAATGTTATTTTTTGATAGTTCGCGGAAGGTAGTACGGTATGCAATTGAAGATAGAATTAAGGAATAAGTTGAATGCAATGAAAATAAAAGTATTGTATATTTGATTTTATGTCGGTTTATTTGGAATTACGTTAAAATACCAGTCAATTTTTCATAAATGTTCTCACGTATTTTATGTTAAATAACTAATTCTTGATTCTTCTTCCACAAGGAAGAGATAAGAGGGTCTTAAAAATTGTATTGTGATCCAAAATCATAAATATAGTTTCCCCACTATCAAGTTAATTAATTATTATCCTACATGACTATACCAGACTCTGCCGTGTAAAAAATGGAAAAGTAATTTTAAGATGGCTAGATAAAAAAAAAACTTATAATTATTTTTATGAATAGTTTAATTGGAATAAACTCACTTAAACACAATAACATTGTCCACATTTTTTAACAAAATATACTATATTTACAATTATTCTTTTTCAAGATAAAAATAAATAAATATCATTGTATCAACTTAAATTGCCAGGTCAAGGTCTAAAACGTTGAAGTCTTCACTGACAAAAACAACACACACCATCAAAATTGCCAACTCTTTCTTTCCGAGAAATTGCCTACAGACTAACTGTTCCATCAAGTGTAGCCTAGTCATGTGTGTTTACTTTCAATCTTTTGACTTTTTTCAAACTTGCCGAATCTTTCATATCAAAGCATTACTTATATTAAAATTTAAAGGTCTAAAATATCAAATAAAAGATAAAACATTCCAAGTAGATATAAACATGTAATTAATTTAAAAATAAAAATATATTATTGTAAATTGGTTGATATTCAATTTATTTGGAATATTAGACATTAATATTATTTCTTTTTCGTTTAATTATTATTAGTTAAAGAAGCGAAAACCCGCATCCTCCAACTGCCTCAAAGTCTATATAAAGAGGAAGGAGTAGACAACAGTCTATTGTTGTTGCTGTTGTCATGATTAAAACTAGTAGTTAGTATTAACCACACGATGTGTAAGTGCTTCTCCACCCTTTTCTCTCTGTTTTTGATTTTTTTGTTTGTGCTTCAACGAGCACCAACGGGGAATGCGTCAAATGCAACATCAAAGTATGAAGAGATCAAGTTGAGAGTAGGGGTGCCCAGGAAAAATGGTTTCCAACAATTTGTGCATGTAGTTGGGGACGCTTCTCAAAAAAATTACAACATATCAGGATATTGCATCGAGGTTTTCAATGCCGTCATAACCCATTTACCTTTCAATGTTTCTCTACATGTTCAACCTCACATTATTGACTCAAGTGAGGGTTCTGGATACGATGCTCTCCTAAAACTAATCCCGTCAAAGGTTAGTAAATTTCATTCTTGTACATGTTTTTCTTTCATTTAAAAAACAAGTCAGATATAAGCTGATGATGATTCTGCTTTCATCTTTGCTTCAAAATTCGACCAAATAGTATGATGTCGTGGTCGGGGATATGACAATCCTAGCCAACCGTTCAAGCTACGTAGATTTCACAGTGCCATATATAGGATCGGGAGTTAAAATGGTAGTACCGGTTCAACACGGGAGGGATCAAAACATGTGGACTTTTGTGAAACCCTTCAGTTGGGATCTCTGGTTGAGCATAATCATCATCTCTACTTTCATAGGGATTGCCATACTCATCATGGAAAGAAACGTAAACGCGTTGCCTAATGAAGAGGGTTCTACAAATCAAAAAAAGCTTTGCCCTGCAACCATCTTATGGTTTCCATTCTCACAAGCCATTCTTCCTGAAAGTAATTACACATATATATGCTGTGGATATTGATGTTTTAATTTTATATAATTTATATATGAGATTTAATTAATTACCTTTTTCGGTTTCAAAATTTTGGATTTTCAGGACAAGTAGTGGTAAAAAGCTGCTCAAGATTTGTGCTGATGGTTTGGCTTCTATTGGCGTTCGTCCTCATGCAAAGTTACACTGCGAACTTGACTTCTATATTGACCTTGGATCGACTGCAACCAAGCTTTCTGAACGTGAATGACTTAAGAAAAGGGGGTTATTACGTTGGATACCAAACGGGGTCTTTCGTTCACGACGTGTTGATTAAGCAATTTAAGTTTGAGCCTTCTAAACTAAGGCCATACAGCAGCAGTTCTGAGTATCACGATGCTCTAAAGCTTGGAAGCAAAAATGGGGGTGTTGCAGCTATATTCGATGAAGTTCCCTACCTTAAACTCTACCTTCAAGAATACGGATCCAATTACATTATGTCTGGCCCCAAATATAGAAATGCTGGCTTTGGTTTTGTAAGTCTCTCCTCTCCAATTCTCATTCTCGAACAAACTTGTGTTAATTGGGTTCATTTTCTTACAGTTGCCTTAATTTACATTATTTGCAGGCACTCCCTTTAAACTCGAATCTCACCGCGTACTTTTCGAGAGCCATCTTGGATGTGACTGAAAGTGATTTGATGAATGAAATTGAAGAGAAATATTTTGGGAAGAATGAAATTGGTGAACAAAACTCGTCTGAGGAAGCATCTTCTGCTCCTCTCAGTCTCAGCTTTCATAGCTTTGCGGGGCTGTTTTTGATTACAGGAATTTCAACTTTGTTTGCATTATTGATCTCGGAAAGTGTTATATGGCAAAAGCCCATTTTGATGGCTAAAGCATTGAGTCGAAGGTATTTGTCCTTCGTGGCACCTACCACGGAAATACGCGTTCATCCAACTAATGATTCAACTCACGGTATAGAGGTCGTTTAGAAGACCTTCTCAAAGATACGTTCTTGCACATGCAAATTAAATTTTTGTGTACATATAGGTGTCACAGGAAAACTCGTTTTCTTTCTTTGTATGTATGTATGACAAAAATAGGAGAAACAAACTTAATTCGAGTTTATGTTTGAATTAGTCTAAGACTAACATTCATAATCCTCATAACTAATGTCGAGATTAGTCTAAACAGGTTCATAATCATCGTAACTAGTGACGAAATTAATGTAAACAGATCACTAATCATGTTTAAAAATTAATCAGAGATTAAACAAAACCTAATCATGAATTCATATAAAAAACTATAAATAAAATTTAAATATGGAATTGATAAGACTTTTCTCTCATATTTATTAATACATTTATTTTATTATTTTCATAGATCGAACCATTACTAATTTTAACATTGAATTCCTTAACATGTGCACCCTATCAGCAGAGCAGGCGAACAGGAGGACCCAACATACGACCGAACAAAAGAAAAAAAAACCTTAACAAATTATTCTAGTAAACGTTTGAACCCTACTCCCGAAAAACATCATTCAGCGCATTTGATTCCTTAGTTTCGTTCAGTTTTGGAAGTAATTAAAAAAATAACTGTGCTGGGTTTTCTTAATTTCTATTAATTGAATAAATAACAACTAATGCTGTTATATTATATTAAAATGGCTGCGCAAGCTCAATGCAAAAAAAAGGGGGGTTGGAAGTACTCAAATAACACAATCTTTTAAATATTTATGGACCACACTTATCTATCACTTTTTTCCAAGATATTTTTATTTGAATTATATAAGAGAGTATTTTCTTAAAAATAATCAATTAGACTTTGAAGTCAAATTATTAATTAGGCCCAAACAACATGTGGCCTGAGAAGATTGTGCCCTCCACTTTTTTACTTTTTTCTTCTTCGTTTGCGGTTTGACTTTCATCCTGTGAAAGTCAATTATTGGGCACATTCTCAGATACGCAAACTTATACTATATTGTTTCATATACTTTATATCTAGTTTTTTTTAAAGAAAATAGTTTATGGATATAACTACTACATTTTAAACCGTGCAAAAGAGTAAGTTGGTTTGAAGATGATCGGAATAAGAGATAAATTCTCCATATTAATTAAGTTAAAATGTTAATAAATAGGAAATATTCAATATTCAAAATTCATTTCCTAAAAATCACCACTTTTAAAAAATGAAACTTCATTTTTTTTTCATAATTTATCTTCATGAAGATCCAAAATATGTCATAGGAAGGCTACTATAGAAGAAAATAATTTACTGACCAGTTTCTATTTAAAGCATGTTTTTTATTTTGTCTTTCTCATGGGATGGTTTTTCATTTGGGTGTTTACATGCCCAAACGCAAGTGCTTGCATGTAAAGTTTAATTGACAGAAATAAATATCTGTTTTTAACATTTTTTATGGTCTATTAGTTTATCTTTTATCACATCAATATGGTTTTTATTACACCAGGACATATATTGTTAACATAGACAATATAAATAGCTTAAATATTAAATATTTAGTTATAGTTTTGGTCAAGCTTGTTTTTCTTATGTTTTATAAACCCTTTCTAGGGTCTTCTATAATATATAGCTTTGTAACGCATCGTTTTGCAAATTATATTCATCTTTCTTCTTTTTGACTCCTTGTAATATGATATCCGCAGTCAGCACAAGTACGTCAAGAAAATTAGTGCTAAATGTAGTTATTGTAATGTGTTGACAAATGTTATAAGCTTATTGATTATCCTTCAATTTATTTTGCTATAATATTAAGTGCATATTTATCATATAACACTCTTCAAATTATCAGTGATATATTATTCGATTAGATTGACAAGAGAAGCATAAAGCTTGACATACATTAAATTCATTCTTCTTACTTTAGTATAACTACTAGCTTAAGATTTCTCTAACCCTTCCAAACAATCAAAGAGAAATTTAGGTATTCTTAAAAAACAAAATATCAAATACCACTACCATCCTTTCTTAACCAAATAACAAAGAGGATAAAAATAATATAATTCTTAATAAAGATTAATATACTTCACAATCTTCTTAAGACTATGAAAAACCAATAATAGTTAGATTCTTCTTTAAATTAAAAAATATGGAAAAATTTTATTTTTTTATTAATTTAAAAATAATCTTTAAGACCACATCTTAAAAATATAGATATTAATATTTTTTTAAAACTTATAAGGAAATGGCGTTTCTAGAAGCTAACGAGCAATCTTCAACCTTTCGGTGATCGTCGTCAATTCAAACATAAAATAGAGACTTTCTAATTCCCCCAACGTTGACAAACTAAGGTTGAATTGATTTGCAGAAAATAAACACTTTAAATAAAATTAAACAAAACTATTATTAGAATTTAGATATAATATATATATATATATATATATATATATATATATATATATATATATATATATATATATATATACACGATGACAAATCTAAGATCATAAGTCAGTGAAGACAATTAAAAATTACTTAAGTCCTAATAAGTAACCTTTTAAAGTAAAAGTAAATAATTAAGGGAAACAAAATTACGAGAACAAAAATATAAAATTAGGAAGAACAAAATGTAAAGATCTAGAAAATAGTATTTTAGAATTATCAGAGTATTTAAAATAATGATACTCAATTATTTTAATATTAAAAAGTTAAAGTATAAATAAAAATTTTATAATCACACAATCTCTCTAAAAATCATTTCACACCTTATGTTCATCTATTTGAATATTGAAATCTGCTAGAGTGATCCTTGTGGCGAGCTCTTTACTTATGTCCAATCAATTTCTTCAATTGACTAAGTTGGTTTTCTGTCTTTTTCTCTTGGTCCATTGTTTTGCCTTTAGCATGTGAGTGACTCACAATTGATTAGTTGTTCTAACGATATACCCTGATCAATGATATTCTTTGAGTTGTTTGAGTTTTCTCATAGGTAAGGGAAACTAATTACACTACTTTTTAGTCGTAGAAACACTGAGATAATAATTTGTATGATTATACAATGATTTGTTTATGCACTTGAGTTGTAGAATGATTCGGTAGTTGATGAGTATGATATGTTGATTTCAGGGTTAGGTTTTATGATACTTTGCATGAATTAGGATTGATGAATAATTAAATGTCAATTATGTAAACTTATTGAGTGTATAATTGTGGTATGACTTGTAGTTGGTATGTTTTTGCGTTTGTGATGGCTATTAGACTGTTTGGATTGGATTGCATTGACATAATTATACAAAATCAAGTTTTGGATAATAATGCAAACTCATTGTCGAGTGTGTACTTGTTGAACGAATCTAAAGTCAAGGGCTTACTGACTTGGTGGTCGCTAAGGGAGAATACTCGTTGAACGAATCCAAAGTTACGAGCTTACCGATTTAGTGGTCGTTGGTCGAGTATATGCTCACTGAGTGAATCCAAATTCTGAGAGCTTACTGACTTTGTAGTCGTTGGTAGAGAATAGACTCGTTGAGTGACTTTTGGAGGAATTAACCTTTGTGAGTTCCAATGATTTATTTGTTGGCCGAGCCATCTGGTCGCTGGTGAGGCGAGACCTGCAGGCACTACTTGTTGAACGAATGGATGATTTCAATGAGCGAATACATCAAAGTCCAATAGTCATTTTTTATGCTCAATCTTGGTGTGTTATGGTAAATGTGGATTATTGCTTAGGATATGGTTGGTGCATGAGATTGAATTGAGATTGGTTGTATGAGGTTAATTTGAGATTTGTTGATACTAATTCAAGGATGACTAATAGTGATTTAAAGTAGTGTATGCATTGGTGTATGGATTCAGTTGGAAGTTATCATGACGCTCTAATAACCATTTAATTCAAATAACCTTAGCCAAAGACGTTAAAGGACTAACTTTGAGTATGATACGGTTAAACTCATTGACAATGACTTTATAGAATAATAGAGGTCATCACAAGTGTATAACTTGCCATAATGCGATATCAATGCATTGTTTATATATATATATATATATATATATATATATATATATATATATATATATATATATATATATATATATATATATATATATTTATATATTTATTTGAAT
>Ga0214545_1008423_pt1 | contig 16453 bp, 3 predicted proteins | sample CNSS4metaG_FD_160064 | JGI IMG/M metagenome (GOLD analysis project Ga0214545, IMG submission 160064) | Root nodule microbial communities from cowpea collected in UCLA plant growth center, Los Angeles, California, USA - CNSS4 | ecosystem: Host-associated > Plants > Roots > Nodule | place: USA... | reverse complement strand
TCCTTTTTTTTTTCCTTTTTTTTTTTTTTTTTTTTTTTTTATCAGAGACTAAACTTGTTTTCATCTAACTTACTGACATATTATGTACTGTAATACTTTTCCACAGATATTGTTAGTTTTTCTTGTGCTTGTTTTTGTCAAGAGAACTGGTTGCAATTTGCAACATATTATTTGAAACTTTACCGTATATAAATGGGTGCAAATCTCACCATACGAGTGGTTTTTTAATGGTTGAATTAGGTTTAAAGTACTTTTCTTAATGTCTCATTCTACAGAATTGAACTACCTTTTAACTATCAATAGCAGTATGGAATGGTTTTACATATTCTTTGACATAGCTTTTTGTGATCATTAATTGTGTCCTTTTGGTTTTAGGGAAGAAAAGTTATACTTTTATACTTATGATGTTTCTTCTCAAAGTGCATACTATGTACGAGGTAATTGAATGAACTCCAATTTTCAGGTCGTGCAGTTGCCGAGTTGGAGTTCCAGCATCGCGACCATGTAAGTAGGGCTGAGAGGTCATGGAAGTTGATTGCAAGTTCTCTGCAGTTCATATTGGGCTGTAACCTTGAGCTCAGAATCAATTATGTTCCTTCATGTGCCTCAGATTCTATTTATGCTAAATTGAAGAGGTCATCCTTCAATTTCTTCGGTTGTTCCCGCAGAATTCGTTGGAAATCTTTATCATCTAATGAACAAGGAAGTGAATCAGACTATGCTGAATACACCTCTCAAAAGCCCATGATGAATGTTCAAACGCTAACTTGTTCCTCTGATTATGATCCCCGGGTGCCACGAGCTGAGTCCGGCCATGGAATTGGAATGCGGGTTATAACAACTTTGAGAAATAGCGAAGGAAATTTGCTAAGCTCAGGGAAAATGTTTATGAATAGGCCAGATCAAGAGACTCCAAGAATTTCTTGTTCGAGAGTTGATTCTTGCACGGAAGAGGGGTGCAATTATGAACACTTAGCTTCATCAACACTTGATTTAGATAATGAGTCAGAGTGTTTTCCTGGAACCCGCTGGCTTCATAAAAAGTTTGGTTCTTCTTACGCACCACAACAGAAGGATTTTGTTTTATCCATGCCCAAGTTCAATTGTTCTGAGATTTGTAGATATGATCTGGAACCCAGTGTCTTTTCTCACAGTTCTAACAAGTAGGTGGTTTTACATACAAATTTTTATCATTGTTTATTGTGACTTTGTTTCGTATTAACATGGCTTTCTATGCAGGTGCTAGCTCAAACAGAAGCATGTAAGTATGATCGTTTCCTTTTGAAGCTTGTGATTGATTTGTCTGTTTTAACAATCAAAGTGGAATAGTTTGTTTCCGGTGATCTGTTGTTTAGTTTCATGTGATGTTTCATAATTTGAAAGAGACTGCAATTTCGTGGAGGATTGCCAATCTCTAGCTTCAAAATGCAAATCTAGATTCTTTGAAACTTGTTGTGATGTCCAAGAAAATGAATTTTGTATGCACTCGTGTTTTTAACGCAAGAACATTGTTGAAGGCAAATTAAAACATAATTTCCCTCATGGTCGTGCTTTTAATCCTTACAGCACTTGCATAAATAACATTTTAACTAAGGTCCAATATGATGTTACAACGATTCATACGTACTCATTACAACAAATGTCGAAAATAGAAGGAACCATTTTAAATTATTACTTCTTTTCTCCGTATTTAAGTGACTGGTTTGCCTTTACAAAAAAATTTTAAACTATAACTAAAATCTTATTTGTGTAAAATTTGGCCTCTTCTATGTGGATTATTAAGATGATATAGTGAAAACTGGTTAAGAGTACGAATAAGGTGGTTTCTTGAGGCATGGATAAACACTCTTTTTAAGCACTTATCTGAAACTTGTGTGGTGATACACCGAGAATCATCCAAATTAACAAGCACAAAAGTGTATAACGTATGATAGGAAAAGAGAACAGAGTGAGTAAAGAATTATATATAAATGGTAAGAATAACTTGAACTTCTTCCTCAAATAAATGGAGACTTGGTGAATCGATAGCAGATTAAATTGAATGTGCAAAAAGTACAAATGGAGTCCAAGAAATTCAGAATTCTTGCTACCGACTTTGAAATTTAGTTTATAAACTTTTTCTAATGTGAGAAAACCAAGTAATATACAAAAACTCTTGATACTTTTTACAATATTCAAGATATGAAATATAGATATTCCAGATAATTTAGATTACACGGTATGCAATCTATTGACATTTTAGTGGTACTAGAGCTATTAGGACTTAAATATAGTTGTAGGCCTTTTAAAATAGCAAAAATCAAATTAATTTTTTTTTAATTGCCCTCATTTGAATTATTTTAGGATAAAAAGACACATTTCCTTCTATAATCTTTGTCCTATGTGTTAGGTCTATCGAGGTCACGAGGTTTATTAGGAGATACACAACTGATAAAATTTGAGCTTAATTATATAAGACATTGACATTATTTTCAATCCAAATTTTTAAAATAATAGATTTATAAATTTTGATTTTTATAACGTTCTCATTTTTACTTAACGTAAAATCTATATTTATACTTGATTTTCAACACTATGTTCTAAAATGCTGAGTATAGTACTAGAGATTTATTTAAGAGGAGGACTTAAAAGAAAAAAGTTACTTGAGATCATTTATATGCACTGATACTTTCTTTTGTTCTAGGCTATGTAGGTGCAGTAAAGGACCAACAAAACTATTCATTCCAACCTCTTCACAAATTTATTAGGTTTGGGCTATCTGAACCAAGGTTATCACGCTGGTCCTCACACAACAAACAAACAACAACCTATGATTGAGGTGGTACAATGTTTGATGATAAGGTTTCTTCCTCTTTTTTAAATCTCTTACAAAAGGCTTTTAAAGCAGCACCTACGAGGCCAATCACAAAAAATCTCTATACATTACTCCATCACAACAGAGTCACAAATATTAGTACCATATTATCATATTCCATTTTCAAAATGACAACTCTTTTTTTTTTTCTTTCTATATTTATTATTTGATAAAGTGGGTATTTGCTAATGTCACCGCAATGCCCGTGTTTTATTTTAGCATCTAAAAAATCTCACCTTTAATTACAATCTTAAATTTTAAGAAAAAATCATTTATAACAAAATTTAATTAAAATAAAATAAGGATCTCGCTAACCAGTGTCTGGTTAAGGTAATTAATATGCATTGAATTCTAAAATACATACTTAAGTGTAATATTAAATTAAATATGACCTAATCACCATTAATGTAATTTTATTTTATTTAAAAGACAGAGATGTTTTCATATTTTATTTAACTTTCATCAATAAAAGTTAAAAAATAATTAAATAATAAAATAACTATGTTTTAATATCGTTAAATGTGAGACCCTTTCTATTTTAAACTCTGTTCTAAAGAGGGATTGGGCCTAGCCTCTTAAGGGCCCAAGTTCAGCCCACTTTGGACCCCCAAGACCCCCTCATAGTCACTTATCCTTCATTTTGCCACTTTTACAAAAAACAATCCTCTTTATGTCTCTTGTACTGAAGTAGAAAGCTCTGCTAGGGCTTGAACAAGTTCCTTGATTTCCATAGCTGAAACCTCTTTCTACCACGTAAGTTGTTTCCTCCCCTTGATTCCTTTCGTTTTCAGCTCTTAAGCTCTGGTCCTACCTTAATCTCTATCAAATCTGAGTTCTTTTTCGTGTGCTCGTGTGTTTGTTTTCAACTCATTAAGATGTTCTTGATCCTGTTTCTCTTCCACAAAGAGTCCTTTAAGAAAGTTTAGCTCTATTCGAGATAAGGGAAGCTAGAGTTTATGTTTTTAAAGTTATTATGCTTTCTATATAGGCATCATATTTATGTAACAGAAAGTATCTTGTAATTTAATGTTGGACAAGGTTCATCATTTCTGTACTTTTATTTGTATAGTATCTAACTGTATTTAATTTTTATCCTTTTAAGGGTATGTCGTTTTCTGTACATAGTTTCTTTGCTTGAAATTTTAGATGTAGATTGTTGCCCACATTAGATCATTGCCATTAGATACTTTTATTTATTTGTTGAGATCTTATTTGTGAAAATAGTTTGCCTTTAGTCTCAATCTTTGGAGACTTGGGTTTATGTTGAAGTATGAACTAAGTAGAATTGTTTTTTTTTTTTTAATATTTGTGGGTTGATATCTTATTTAAATTATTCTTTTATTGGAAATTTCTCCTATGCAGGAATTGTAGAAAATAATTTAAGGTGTTGATGCTTACATTAAAAAAATGGCATGCCCCTTGACGATTTTCATATTGCATCAACTACATTTTATGTTTTGTTAAAATTAAAAATCTATATAAATGTATAAATGTGAGGAGTATTCCCTTCTGGGTAAATTACATTTTAGTTAAAAAAAAATTAAATTATTATAAATGTAACTATTTTCACCAGAGTAAACTAGTTTAATGAGAACATAATACACTGTTATCAAAGACATTATTTTGTTACAAGTGTTATCATGAATCCATACATGTATTAATTTTCAGACCTATTACTTTTTCCTTCATCTTATAATCCAGTAATGTCTTTCCTCTCCTAGTTAAGGTAAAAAAAAATATTCTTTTAGTTTTCTGATGCAATTTTAATCATTTTGTTACATTTTAGAATACCAATATCTTTAATCCTTGTATAAGAATAAATGACAGTAATTTTTATTCTCATTATTATAAAAGAAAAATGTTTATTTTCAAATGTATTAATTACCAATTACCAATTTAACATAATTTGTTCATCAACGTCTTTCACATGAGAGTTTAACAATGGGTTTTAATTTTATATGCTACTGTCAAATATTGTTAAAACTATTTATATATTTGTAAGTTCAAAACAAATGCCAGATTATCGATTATAATACATGATTTTTTTTAGTCACTCCTGTGAAACTCGGGCATGAGACGTTGTGTTGGATGCTGTTTGTTTCATGATGGTTTTCCCTTGCTCAATATAGGTGATCATGCCTGTTTGTATGCTTTAATGAGATTGATAATGAAAATGTTGGTATGGAAAGCATGACTTGTTTTGTGGTTGGTGGTGGAATGGCATGAAAATTGAATTCTTGAGATGGCATGTGGAAATTTGTTGGTAAAAAAGTTTCAAGGGAAACTCTTGGTAATGGTAGTTAGTGTATACCTTGATACAGGAGATGTCTAGATAAAGGAAGATATCCTGAACTCTAATAATCGTTCATGCTCACATAGAGCAAAATGGTTTATGTGGTGAGAGTGACAGGAGGTCCTAGTCTTGGGACGTATTGGGCCTAAGACATTAGAGGATTAATCCTATGTGTGGTTGGGTGATAACCCCTTGCGTCTAAACTCTGCAGAGTTTAGAAACCAACACAGGTGCATACTTCCTTTAAAATTCTATATCAAGAGTATGATCCCGATATTGAGTCATAGAGTCTTGCAATTGTATGCTTTCACATGATTGGGGTGCCTACTGCTTTGTTTGATCATAACCTGTTTTATCATTTGCTTGCTTGATAACATGTTAAAATATTTTACTCTAACTTACCCTTTCATTTCTGTTTGTTCCTTGCTTTGTTTTCTCTTTTGCAATGATCATCAATTTATTGGTGTGAGCAGATGTGAAAACCCTTGGTAGAACTCAGGATGGTGAAGATGCTGTTGAGTATAGTGGTCCCAATGGTTTGGGTGTTAGCTCACCGTTGAGGCCCTTTTTGAAGAACTCTTGTTTATTTAGATTCCTTACTCTATGAGCAATCTTTTGTAAAATAATAGTACCATTGTGTCCTTTTTATGGCAATTGTGGTGTGCCTAAGCTTTCATCCCAAGTATAGTATGAATAATTGTAATAGTCAGTACATGTATGCTTCATGATATGTGTTCTTTTACATTATAATTATGTGATGCTTAATTTTAGTAGATTAGTCTATTTAAAATAGGATGTCACATTAAAAATTAAATATAATTAAATATAAAAAATTTAAATTAACAGTACAACCATAAAAAAATAGTATTAAATATCTACAAAATTTATAAAAAATAAACAAGAATAAAAAAATTTTAGTAAAGACCTTAAAAATTCCAAAGTCATTCTTTTGTATCAATATGTTATTGTCTAAAATTTTAAATGGGTATTTTTGTCTTTATAAAATTTGTTATATGCATTTATACTAACTTAATTAATGTATTTAATTGTTTCATCTTTCAATGTATTTAATTACTTTTTGCACATAAGCAAGGACAAGCATGAGAGTAGTTAGAGACACTTATTATACTCATAACACTCTCTCACTGGGAAGTTTGAAATGCAGATAAGTGGTCATCATTATTTAGTCTTCACACCAACAACCAACACTAGAAGCATACTACAATGGATTCAATACATTTTTTAGGATTTGCTTTTTTCTGTTCCCACTCCCTACACTGTCTTTTGTGATAACAATCCCGCTATTCACATTGCAAAGAATCCCACTTTTCATGAGAGAACAAAGCATATAGAACTTGATTGTCACATTATTCGACAAAAACTTGTTGATGGCCTTATCCACATTCTCCATGTTCCTTCTACAAATCAACTTGCTGATATGTTTACATCCTTCTACTTTCTAGGTTGCTACTTCCAAGTTGGTCCTTTACAATCTTCATGCCCACCTTGAGAGGGGGAGATAAAGATATTATATATCTTTTGCTTTTATTTATATTGATAAAGATATCATATATTTGATTTTCTTTTATTATTATCAAATATTATGTTTTATTAGATTTTACTGTTCTATCTTTATGATGAGACATTGTACTCTATATATTGATCAATGTTATAATAAATTAGTAAGCAAGCAAGCTCTCTTTGAGTTGTTTTCACCAAACACCTCTTGTGCATTTTTTTCCTTCCCATGATTTATATATATCTAACAATATTTATTTTTTGTTACACACCGGTCTTATTTATTTATATTTATTTGTATTTATGCACTAATTCCATTTATTTATTTTAATTTTGCACTAGTTCCATTTATTTATTTTAATTTTGCACTAATTCAATTTCTTTATATTTTATTTATAGTTATGCATGGTCTATTTAATTATTTATATATTCAGTTACACAATGATCATATTTATTTATTCATTTATATTAACATCATCTACTTATATAGGAATCAATTCATTAGGAACATGTCTAACATTTTTCAAATGTAGCTAACAACCAATATTACTCTTTAGTCAGGTTTCTCTCATGCCAACAACCTTTCTTTGCATCTTCACATGTCCAAAATTTCCAGCAATATAGGATGTGAAATAATAATGGGCGGTGTAACATGAAATGCAACCGAGTCAATAGCTTATTCACACTCTTGGTTAGTGAGCTTTACAAAGTCATCTTCAAAAAGAAATAACAACTTCACCATTAAATATAATTGCAATAATGATTTTATCTTTTATATTATATCTTTTATTGTTATTATCTCCTTAATCATCTATCTCGGTTTATTACAATGAAAATATGTGATGTCTTTGGCCTTGACTTCCCCTTTGATTTGCTACAATCGTTACACCTATAGGAATTTCTAAATATATTTATTTCTCTTTTCTTCCTCTTTTCTTCATTCAAGATGTCATCATTGACCATGTCAAAAGTCAATTGTCCATTAGGAGTAAAGTTACTAAAAAAATACTACTAATATCTTCTAACTCCAATTGTTTAGTAATGAGCTAAGCAACAACGATACTAGTAGTTCATCGTCTAACACAATCTCCATAGTGGTAAACCAATTTACCATATTATGAAAACTACTCAAGCGTTCAACCATTAAGGAACCATCGTTGTATTTCAAGTTTACTATCTTCCTAATAAATTTGTTTAAGGAATTTTTAGACCGAAAGTACTCACTTAATCTATTCCTCTTAAGCTAGAGTCTCACTTAATACACGATGACAAACATAATTATATATTCATTGTTAGATCATGTCAATAGTCTTTCTATTTATCTTATTTCAAATCTCTCTTATATTTATCTACTGATTTAATACTTCCTTAATAGAATTATACATGTATATGTAAAATAAGAAATCTTTGTGAGATTTTTATGTTGAATAATTGGTAGAGTCTAATTTAATCATGATTTCAACACCACCACTATCTCCTATCTTCAGAGCACAATCAAAACTCTAATACTATTTGTTGAGAAGATGACACAAATAACAAGCAAAAGTAAAACCTAGATCCATTATTCATTACTAGCGAAAAACAGACGCTATGACACCACTATGTTCACATTTTTTAGTTTTTGTATAAAGTTAAGTTAAGATTAATAAGAAATATATAATTAAATTTTAAAATATTTGTTAAATATAAAATTAGGAAAATAAAATATGTACACAAAAGAAGTTTTTAAAATGATTGTTAAAGACAAAAGATGTTTTTAGAATAATGGTTAAAGATAAACTTATGTGTAAAATAATTAATTTTTAAAATAATAATTAACGATAAAACTGAAATAACAAAATTTGAACACAAAATTGGTATCTCTTTATATATTGTTACATATTTAAATAATATACAACAACAATGAGATGCACCAAACATAAAAAGAGAAAAGTCAATAGACGCCAAAATTTTTTAACATGAAAAAACCTCAATAGAAAGGAAAAACCTATGAAACATAGTCCAATAAAACTTACAGTAACAATAACTAATGGATACCCAAGTTTTCTTATAATTTCCAAGAATCAATAAAAAATATTCTTTTTACCATGGATAACAATACAAAAATTTGACTAAACATCAAAAGAATCAAATATACATGGTAAAAAGAGGAGAGGAGAGACAAGAAAAAAGAATTGACTATTACATTATAATAATACATTCGCAATTTCATACTACAGTTGAAGAATCGAGTGTATTTGACATTATAATAATACCCAAGTTCATGTTCACACTCTTCCAACCCTCCAGCACAAGTTAAAATGTCCTCAAGGTTAGACAACACAGGCTACGTGACAGTTTTAACATTCCAAAACCGAGATTTGAACATAAGAAAATAGGTTGAATTTACTGTTCCAACTGCATTATTAAAACCAGAGTAAGATTATGAAAGCGTTTAGCTTAGCGTAGCTAGTTGTAATGTATCTTAATAGAAATAAAGTAGGATATGTTTAAAAGATGGATAAGCCACTTATTCTCCAAGTCTTCCTCAATTTACTACACAAAAAATGTATCATAGAACATCATATCCACATTTTGATGTTAGCTAAGGATGGAAAACATTTATGTTTATACCCTTCTTCTGATGGTGATAGTTCTCTAACTAAGGAGTATTGTCCAATCAAATCTAAAATGTAACGTACTTACTTGTAAAAATAATAATAATAATATAATTTATTAGCATTTTATAAATATTATTTGGGATATGTGTAAATACTTGACAAGTTAAGCATGTGAGAAGAAGATTCGTTACAGAAACGGCATGAATAGATTTACGCGTATGCAAGTAGAACACGACTCTGTGAAAACAAAATGCATAAAATGGATGTGGTCGGAAGAGAGTAGGTTAGGGTTAATAATAAGAGTAGCAGAGTGGGGAAAGAAGGGAGTGAGGGCACATAATTAAGATTGGTATTAGCCTGTAGAGAAAGCGCCACGTGTAAATAGAATGGAAAAACAATAGTTGAATAGAATAGGCCCAAACCCAAAAACCTCGCCCACTGGTGACGTGTACAGGTAATCGTAGCCTCCCTATATAACCCTTCTCTTTTCCGACCCATTCTTTTTCGTTCTCATCCATTTCTCTCCTCTTCTCGCGTCTCACTTTCCACCGATTCACTTATACACACACTCACTCACTCTCTCCGATTACAGCACCGCGCCGCGTCGCCGTTTAGGGTTTCTTCTCCCAACCTCGCTCCTCTCTGGATCTTACTCACTTCGCCTCCTTCGCTTCGATTCGCAAAATCCGCTTGCTTCTCCTGTCTTGGCTCGAGATCCGGGCCAAGAACAGAAGAATCCGATTCCTGTTTGCACTTTCTACTCACTGGTTCGTCTTCTTTACTTTGTTTATCTTTCTGTTTTTTGCGTTTCTTATTTCCGTTTTTTTATCTGATTTGCTATCGTTTTGGTGATGTGATTCATTGGCATGCTGTTATGTTTGGTATATTTGGTATTGAAAGTAAAACGAGACGTTATGTTTGTTTGGCGTTGATATTGTTAAGTGGCGCTTGGCGAAGGCGGAAATGCTTTATGCTTACGGATGTTTTTATTTTTTATTTTTTTTTCTATCCGTCATGATTTCTTGCAGTATGTAATAAATTACTTGGAGTTAATCGAGAATATTCGATTTTTAGTATTTGGTTATGTGCATTGTTTCGTTGTTTAGTTGAGAGTGGTTTTCAATTCGTTGCGAAATTGCCGTAGTTTTGAACTGAAGCGCGCTTAGTGTATCGTTGTGAAGTGACGGATTAACTGGTGAAATAGCATGTCTATAGGTTTGGCTTGTTTTTGGATCTTTGTTTAAATGGCTTCGAACGAGGGGTTTCTGACAGACGGGCAGAGGGAACTGCTAAAAATTGCGACCCAAAATGCGGAGAATCTGACTTCGTCTCCAAAATCCCCGTCGTCCTTGCTTTCCGACCATCATGTGAAAGCCCCAGCTGGTGGTAAGGCACAAACCTCTGGGATAGCTGTGAGGCATGTGCGTCGGTCACACTCAGGGAAGTATGGGCGGGTGAAGAAAGGTGAGTTAATGTCCTTTACATGTTTTACTTTGAGTGGATTGGCTATGCTATGTGTATTACGGATACGCTTGCTCTGTTGAGTTAATTACATCATTTACAGGCTTAGACTTTTGAATATTTACTCAGAAATAAAGGTCAACAGGTCTGGGTTTTTGAATTATTTGTGGGATTTAGCTTGCTTGAGAGATGATTAATTTTTTATTTTTGGCATGCTGCGCAGGGTTTATTTTTTCTTGGCTAATATTTCATAATTGTTTGCTAGTCATTGTTGAAAATTTTGTAATTATGGATGTAGGTTGGTAAGGTATTAATTTTATAAGTATTAGGATCTAGCTGCTGTGGTTTAGCCTTCCCTACGGGGGCCGATTGACAGAAGAAAGTTTTTTTGAACTTTATGCACTAATTTTAAAAGTGAAGTGCTTAGTTAGCTTTTATGTTACTTGCTTCCAGGATGCCAGTCTTATATATTGTGAGGAGACATGAATGCAAATCAACAATAAAATATCATTAGGTTTTAACATTGAATAAATATATTGCACTTACATTCAAATGTTACTAAATTCCTCCTACATTTATCTATTTCATCTTATTTTGATAAACTTTTGTATACCTTGTGTTTTTTATTCATATCTTAAGCTTTTTACATACTCTCTAATACAAACTACAAAATCATGAGCTGGAGCTTCTGAAATAAAGAATGAGACTTACACAGTTTCGTAATTTTAGAATAAATTACAGCCAATGATACTTGTGTTTAAAAAGGGGTTTTGCTGGTATCTTCTTCTTGATCTAATATTTATATCCTTTCCCTTCCGCAGAATTTGGGACTAATCTCATTTTACTTCTGTTAATTAATTAAAATTTCCAACAGCACTGGCCTCAGTTATCTAATCAGCTTATAGTTTTGCTTGTTTGGATTGTGCTTACATCCACGGATTTCTTGGGAAGTTTTTGGGGGAGAAAAGTATTACTATCGTAGAAATAAGTTTTCCCTGACGTTCAGTAATATCTTTGGTATGAATATCATTACAAAATTTACCTATATTGACTTTCATTAACAAAAAAAAGAAAACTGGACTGCATGAAATGACCGAGTGAACTCTTTTAGTGGTTCTGACTGATGGTTTTAATTTTTTCTTTTAATTTTGTGTTGAATATCATGATATCAGTTGGTGATTTGAGCCTTTCCTTGCTTGCAGCTTTCTTTTGCAGTATCAATATCTGATGATAGAATCTGCTTTTGGGTTTATTATGGTCTTCATTTGGTAATTTAATGCTCTTTATTATGGGGATGCAGATGGTGCTGGTGGTAAGGGCACTTGGGGGAAATTGATTGATACTGATGTTGTTTCTCACATAGATCGAAATGATCCAAATTATGACAGCGGCGAGGTAAACTTCTTTCTATGTTTTGTTGGTTGTTTGTGACAACATTTATTTATGATGCAAGACTAGATGCTTGGAAATTTGATAAATGCTTGTAGTAGTAGAACATTAGTTCTCTCATTCCTTTTTCATTAATTTCTTTTAAACTGTATTTGCTTCCTGCTTTTTTTTTTCCATTTTTTGTGTGGATATTACCAATAGATTGCATAAATAGACTCACAACACAGATTTGTTCGCATACTGTTGCTATTTGCAGGAACCCTATCAACTGGTTGGATCTACTGTTACTGACCCTTTGGATGAATTCAAGAAAGCAGTAGTATCCATCATAGATGAATATTTTAGTAATGGGGATGTGGAATTGGCAGCATCCGACCTCAGAGAACTTGGCTCAAGTGAATATTATCCATACTTTATTAAACGCCTTGTGTCCATGGCAATGGACAGGCACGATAAGGAGAAAGAAATGGCTTCTGTTCTGCTTTCTGCATTGTATGCTGATGTCATCAGCCCTGCACAGATCAGGGATGGGTTTTTTATTCTTCTCGAATCTGCTGATGATCTTGCTGTGGATATACTGGATGCAGTTGATATCCTTGCATTATTCTTGGCACGGGCTGTTGTTGATGACATTCTTCCTCCAGCCTTTCTTGCCAGGGCAATGAAGGCTCTTCCAGAGTCTTCCAAGGGAGTTCAGGTAATCCAGACAGCTGAAAAGAGTTATCTCTCAGCTCCACACCATGCAGAGCTTGTGGAAAGGCGATGGGGTGGTAGCACTCATATAACTGTTGAAGAAGTGAAGAAGAAGATAGCTGATTTACTTAGAGAATATGTGGATAGTGGTGACACATTGGAAGCCTGTAGGTGTATACGGGAGTTGGGGGTTTCATTCTTCCATCACGAGGTTGTTAAGAGGGCTTTGATACTTGCCATGGAGATTCGTTCAGCAGAACCTCTAATGTTGAAATTATTAAAAGAAGCAGCAGAAGAAGGACTTGTTAGTTCCAGCCAAATGGTGAAGGGGTTTTCTCGTTTAGCAGAATCCCTAGATGATCTTGCTCTTGATATTCCATCAGCTAAGGCACTGTTTCAGTCATTTGTCCCCAAGGCAATATCTGAAGGATGGCTTGATGCCTCACTTACCAAACCTGCAATGGAAGATGGGGAAATACAAGTTGAAGACGAGGAGGTGAGGAAGTACAAAAAGGAATGTGTAACTATGATTCATGAGTATTTTCTTTCTGATGACATCCCTGAACTGATTCGAAGTCTTGAAGATCTTGGAGCTCCCGAATATAACCCAATATTTTTGAAGAAGTTAATTACTTTGGCTATGGATCGAAAGAACAGAGAAAAGGAAATGGCATCTGTGCTGCTATCTGCACTTCACATAGAGATATTCTCAACTGAGGATATAGTTAATGGGTTTGTCATGCTTCTGGAAACTGCGGAAGATACAGCACTGGATATACTGGACGCTTCAAATGAGCTTGCTCTGTTTTTAGCTCGGGCTGTTATTGACGATGTATTGGCCCCGCTGAATTTGGAAGAAATTGGCAGCAGGTTGCCACCAAAATGCAGCGGTAGTGAAACTGTGCGTATGGCACGGTCACTCATAGCTGCTCGTCATGCTGGGGAGAGGCTATTGAGATGCTGGGGTGGAGGCACGGGATGGGCTGTGGAGGATGCGAAGGACAAGATCATGAAGCTCTTGGAAGAGTACGAAAGTGGAGGGGTTGTGAGTGAAGCTTGCCAATGTATCCGTGACCTGGGAATGCCTTTCTTTAATCACGAGGTAGTGAAGAAAGCATTGATTATGGCCATGGAGAAAAAAAATGATCGAATGCTAGATCTGCTGCAGGAGTGCTACAGTGAGGGCCTGATCACCATTAATCAGATGACTAAGGGTTTCACCCGAATAAAGGATGGTCTTGATGATCTGGCTTTGGACATTCCAAACGCAAAGGAGAAATTTGGCTTCTACGTGGAGCATGCTCAGTCTAAGGGCTGGCTTCTACCATCATTTGACTCGCCTACCACAGATGCCTAATTAATCATCCCGGGCACCAGCTTTTGAGGACGTTTGTGTCTTGTTGTTTCTCTCATGTATGTTGTCCTTTAGCTCCCCTCCCCACTGAGTAGTGAGTATTTGGGACACTTGGACTTCTTCTGGTAATCCTTTTTTAATGTTCTTTTTACTTACTCTTTTTACCCCCGAATCATCTCACCGACACAGTTACTTGTTATCTCAGCCATTGTATAAAGTTGCTCTTATTCCATTAACAGTTCTTTAGGATGATTATGATGCATCAAGAGGTATTTTAGAAGGGCATCTATTGTATTTTTCAGTACCGATTCTCGTTTTTTCATCGTGGCGGTAGAAAATGTGTTTAAATTGATTTTTGACCAAAATGATTGTAGAGCTGCATCAGTAAATAAGTTATTAAAGTATATGATTTTTCTTTAGACCTAATATAGAAGAGTGACTTTCGCATAACAATCAAAATTAATTTTATTACGTAATTATTAGAATCGATTTTGTTCTGTATCTATACAATAATCCATTTAATGTTCTAGTAAGCAGCTACCAATGTACTTATGCGGCTATTAAGTCACTATCATCTATCAGAAGATAATTTCTTTGGCAAAGACATCTTGAGACATTCCTAGTCTTTGACCTTGAACATGGAGGAAAAGCTAAACCATTAAATTCTTAATTAGCACTATGAAAGACCACTTAACACATTCATTCCAGACTTATTATAAAATTATGATTCGAATATTATAAATTAGCAACGCCAAATGATTAAGCCTAATTTCATTAATTGTACCTTAGAGTTATAATTTCTTTTTTAAAAGAACTTTTAAATTCCAAAATTAAAATTCTAATATCCAGTTTCTTTCTTTTGTGCTTAAGGTGTACTTAGGTTCCAAATTAAAATGACTACATCCGCAAAACAGAGAACCTAAGAAGAAGAGAAGAGAGTCGTTTTTATAATCAATTTGTAATTGGCCCTTATTTGAAATCGTAACTGTTTCTTACGGCATATAAATAGGAATTTTAATAAGTTGTCCTATCAGGCGGTTACATCAAATAATAATATTTAATTTGATTGAACGGATAAACAGAAGCAGTTGGAAAAAGAGAGACTATGACTGTCGTAGAGGTGTCATCGTCAGTTGTAATCAGGAAAGCTTCTAGTGTGGTTAATTGTTGTGTTTGTGCGCCTATCATTACGTAGCGGTTCAAGACAGTCTTTGTCCTGAAATATGGCTTTAGGTGTACCGATGGGATTTGTTTGGTGGTGTGGCATAGTGTTGTGGGATAAGAGACTCATTTAACACTCACTTCCTCATCATTGTGTGCAGTGAACCAACTTACCTTCACTATTATTTGTTATTATATTTAATACAGTTCTTAGCAAGATTTTTCATTTAGGATAAACGTTGTGTATGAAAGCATAATCATGGTTTGACACAAGAAAAATAGGGTAGAAACACAAGTTCTAAAGGAAAATAAATTGAGACCGGAATAACACCACTTTTGAAATGGAATCTGAATTGGGTTCCTTACTTAGAAGAAGTTATCCACATATAAATTAAGAGTAAAACACTCTCAAAATACTCAAACTTAAATCATAAATTCCATTTGCATTCAATCAAACAAGTGTAAAATTATGAAAGAGTTCGGTCAATATAATTTAAGTCTTAAAACCAAAGAAGTAACACATCTAACTAAGTTAATGATCATAGTTTTATCTCACTAATCCTATGATTAATAGAGTCAATATCTTAGTCATGATTACTCAAAAATGGATAAATATAAACAATTTCTTAATTAAAAAAAATATTAAAGTAATATCAATCTTTACATGTATTTAAAGGTGACATGTTAAATCAATTACATAAAATATGTGTATTTGACAGTGGTATTTTAAATTCATGTATTATTTTTTCTCATCATGGCATGTTCCCAAGTTCGGATTTGTGCAAATAGATAGATTTGCTCTATGGATTTGCATGATTGACTGTATTTGTTTTCAAATATTTACAAGAAGATGAGAATGTGAATTTGGAGATGATCATCTTGCAAAAGAAAAAAAGAGATTTAAGCATAAGTTGGTGGTTTACCATAAATGTGAAGGTGTGTGAAAGTAAGATTTTGTGTGAGTGATGTAATAAGTTATGAAATAAGTGTGTGTTTATTCGCCTAATAACCAAAACCAATTATATATATATATATATATATATATATATATATATATATATATATATATATATATATATATTTTTATAAAAAAAGTAAAAAATAAATAAAAATATATATAAGAGAAAAAA
>Ga0214545_1008421_pt1 | contig 16458 bp, 5 predicted proteins | sample CNSS4metaG_FD_160064 | JGI IMG/M metagenome (GOLD analysis project Ga0214545, IMG submission 160064) | Root nodule microbial communities from cowpea collected in UCLA plant growth center, Los Angeles, California, USA - CNSS4 | ecosystem: Host-associated > Plants > Roots > Nodule | place: USA... | reverse complement strand
GATGAAGAGTTGTTGAATGTGGTGAGAAAACCAGAGAAAAGAGGAAGGTTGAGAAGAAGATGAAGAGTGTGGACTGCGAAAGAGAGGAGAAGAAAAGAGAGACAGAGAGAGAAAGAGAGAGAGAAACGTTTTGACTGCGAAAGAGAGGAGAAGAAAAGAGAGACAGAGAGAGAAAGAGAGAGAGAAACGTTTTGAATGCTGATAATAAATGCATTTTGAATTTTTTTTAAAACGCTGAAAATCGTAGTTGATTGACACGTTAGCTTTTTTTGCTTTTGTAGAATGAAAATTTTGAAATGAAGTGGGTCAGATATATTAATTTATAGAGAAACTTGCCATTTGTTAGTTTAGAATTGTATATAGTATTAGATATGTGATAACAAAAGTTTTACAAAAAAGAATATTAAAATTTTAAAATGAATTAAAAAAAGTAAAGATAAACTCGTGATATGTTATTAACGTTATTAGTAATATTTTGTAATATTTTTTAAAGAACCTAAGAGACATTTTTTTTCTAAACATTAGGACGCAATTAAAATATTTTTCAAAGTGAAACGAACTTCAAACGTTCAAACTGAAGTGAAAACGAGTAATTAATTCTTTTCATTTATAGTAAAAATTGTTATGATTGTACATAACTTGAACTCTAATTTTACAAGTTGGTTCGAATTGAATTAAGATTTTAATGATTAGTTTGTGCATATAGACAACTAAAGGATTTATGCCTCATGTTATTGTAAAAACATTCAGTAAATTACACTTAAAATTTTGCCTAAAGATTAGTTAAGATTCTCGATAGTTTTAGATCCCTATTTAGTTAAAGTTATTGTGTAACTTTCTTTAAGTACTCGGATAAAATAAACTACTTTACTAAAATCCTTTTATTTGGGTTCAAATATCTTTTTATTAAACCATTATCAGCATATCAAAATCCATTCCTCAAGTAGGAAAATATATACGATATTTATTTAACAATTTAAATTTTCTACACTAAATGTTAAAATCAAATTTTGAATATTCTTTTTAAAACTATCAATTTAAAGGATGAGAAGCACATAATTTAGGTGCTAAAAAAGTATTCATTATTTAAATGTCTTTTAAGTTTACATGGATTTCTTATTCCTTGTCCATATTATAAGTTAGAAAATTAAGCACACTAAAAACATAAGAAAGAAAAAAAAAAATGGAAGTAGTTCAACCCATTTTATGAGTTATGAAATTGGAACATCGTGACAAGGAAATTCTGAAAATGAAATCAAAATACTTTTAAAGTCCTATCCATTATATGGGTTGCAAAATAACGACACCACACATAAATCATAAAATCAAAAGTATTCGTTCAAAATAATTTGCAATTAACTAACTTCTTATATCACTTTTAATGTTATTATTTTATTTAGCTTGATTTCTTCTAATTAATTGACAACAAAGAATTATTTTATAAAAATATTAAAATATATTTTAAAGACTCTTTATAAACAGTCACACAAAGCGTGTATTCGTTTGGATAATGATTTACTATTTACACAGGATTGAAGGCGTGAATTTTTATTGTGCTGGGTAAAGGGATAAAATATTTGAATTTCAATTTGATGATGTACGGAGACATGAATAAGTTTCAGATGAAAGTGTGAAAAAAAAAATCTGATGTAACGTTTAAAAATATATAGTTAAAATTAAATTTAATGAGAATAATTTTTACCGTTAATTATTTTAATACTTTCCTACTTCCCAACCTTGGCATTCCAGGACGAAATCTTGTGTTAAGTAAACAACACAGGTTCTGTATTATTAACTTAATTCTAGCTTTTATTTAATCCAATCTCAGTAGATAATTATTTTTTTTTATAAAAAAACTAACTTCTATATTTTATTAAAAATAAAAATAATTTACAGCATATTGTTTTCTAAAACGCACTTAACAGAGTTTCTAAGCTTGATAATTTACTGGGGTTTGATAATTTTGTAACAAAATTGAAATTGTGTTATTTTTAATGTTTACATAAATTAAAATCTTAGAATTGAAAGTTTTTTGGAGAATACAAGAGCATGAATCTAAGATGTCATCACAAAAATTAAATTATTGTCTCATCTTATTAAATTGTATTAGAACTCTCTTCAATCACGGAAACAAAAAATAATAATGCAGATGAATGACATCAGATTGAAAGGAAGAAATAAAAACAAAGTATTGCAAAGACTTAATTAAACTTAGTCTTTCATATAAATAAACCTCACACAATTACAAAACATCAAATGGTAAGATGTATTATTTCGGAGAGCGTTTTGTCACTATTTGCATGTTTAAAAAAAAAAATCATTCTTCTCTGCCCAAATTTAATCTATTTATTTTGTTCGGATTATAATATAAGTAGATTAAGATTAGTTTATATGCGCTATAATTCCAAATTCATTTTACTTGTTAAAAAGTTAAGCGCATGACTCGCATAAACAAATATTTGATGAAGGATTATATTTAAATTATTTATAATTACTTTTTTTTAAATAATTTGTTTAAATAAAAAAAATTAAAATATTTTATATTTTAATTTTGTTTAAATAAAACAATTTAATTTTTTGTAAGATAAAAAATTTATTTTGATAATATTTATTTTAGGTTTAATACTTTTAATTGAATTTCTAATAAATTTTTATGTAGTATTAAGTCCTTCAAATCTTAAAATTTTTCAATTGAAATTCTAAGATTCGTAGATTAACTTTGTGATGTGACATTTAAATTGTTACTCTTCGTACATGTTGCCACATAATAGTTTGTTATAAGAAAAGACAACATTCTTTCCAAATATTTACTGCATTTAATGAAATATATTTTTAAATTTAATTAAAATCAAATAAAAACAAAATTACAAAAATATAAAACATATAATTGTAAAATCACGAAAATAAAATTATAAAATTAAAAATTAAAAAATATAAATTACAACAATTAATAAATTATAAAAATATATAATTTCATAATTACAAAATTACAAATATACAAATATAATTTTTTACTTTTTATAATTTTATAGTTTTATAATAATTATAAAACTATAAAAAAGATAAAAATATAAAACTATAAAATTATAAAAAATTAAAAGTTATATGACGACATTTATGAAAAGTGACCATGCAAGACAACTTTCGCATCACACAATTAACCATCATGCTTAATTGTAAGGACCTAATTGAAAATTTTTAAAATTTTAAGGAGCCATATAAATTTATTAGGAACTTAATTGAAAGTTCTCAAATTTATCAAGGAATTAAAACATATTTAAAACTTTATTTTGATGTATAAAATTTTTAAATTAAATTTAAAAAATATTAGACAACTTAAAGTATTGAAATGATTTATACTATTTAAGGTTCACAAGTTCAAGGTGTCAAGTCATGAGTAGGAATGATTTTAAATTCCACCTTTATTTAAATTTTTATTAATTTAACTAATTGAAATATTTAAAATAAAATACCTACATTTTAAATGTTTTTTAATCTTTTTATTCAAATAGAGCATTTTATTACGGAAAAATATAAATTTTTTAAAAAAGAAAAATTAATTACTTCGTTAAAATACTTATTACAAGGAGTTCTCTGACACCAATGAAATCTAAGCCTGACCACATAAGATACTGACAGCACTCTCAACCCAAAACCTTAAGACAATGGATTTATAGGTTTTGATTCTTATATAGTGCTCTACTTTCTCAATTTTGGTCAATGTGGGACTTAGACTCATACTTGAATTCCTAACATGTATTTCTCCTTTTTCCTTCTTCATTATTAAATGAGACTTTAAAGAATTGTGGAAAAACAACGACTTAAGTCCCAACGTATTATCTTTTGTACAGAGTCTCATTTTGTTTTGTTTTTCTATACAAATGCTAAAATAAATTAAATTAAATTTTAAAAACTGAGAAATGAAATTAAACTAAGACTACCAATCAATGAAAGCAGTGACTCTGAACTTAGTTACACACATCACCAAAAGTACTACATCTCAAACAATTAAGTCGGTCTAATGAGTCACTCTAAACTGCACACATCCTTGCTCCCACCAATTGTCATTTCTCAATAATTATTTTGACCTTGCTGCTACCAATTTTAAGTACAATTGCAATAAACCAACTTTTGGTTCATGAAACTATAATTAGGAATCTCAGTGCATGATTTGGTGTCTAACACAGGATAACTCATTACCTGAGACTGGAAATCATGACAACTCTGGAGTGGAAACGATAGTGAATAATTTAGCATTCACAAATGTTTCATTTACGGAGGATCACTTATTTGCAAAAGCTAGTCAGGACATCAAACTTGTTCCCACGTTATAACACATATAGTATTGAAATATGTTTAGATTTTCTTTCAACCAATAAAATTTGTGGAGTTAGTCACGACATGTGTTCTCTGCCATACAGGGTGATTCATAAATGCTATGCTCTTCAACTTCATCATGCTTGCAAAATTCAGAAAACCAAAGTTGCCCTTTATTTGTAAATCATGAGATATCTAGATAGATCTTTGAATGTAATGATCGATGATTTTAAAATTAAAAAATTATATATTTTGTGAAAAAATATTATGCAAATAATTTTTCTCCATGCTTATTATCAAAATCAAATTATAGTTTCAAGTAAAATAATAAATGATTCCAATAATTTTAACAAAAATACCAACCTATTTATTTATAAGTATAATCAAGCATGTGATGCATATAAAGGTTGGAACATTTTATATTTTCAACCTATTTATGTTTGGATAATTATTATCTGCACGGATACTTTAATTTGTATCATGTATTTGTGTCTGACATGTATCTGTATCCGATACTTTAAGATATTTTATCGATATTTATTAATGAAGTATTTTAATATATAAACCAATAATATTTTTATAATGACTATAATTCATAAATTATTATGTTGAAAATATTTAATACATTTTGATTTTAATTTAGATTCACACAAAAATAGTTATATATTTTTCATGTTTTTTAAAAATTCTTATAAAATTTTTATATTTCATAAGGTTGAAAATATAATTTCTTTTATTTACAATCAAATTTTCTAATTTTTGTCATGAAATGATCTTAAACATGGGATGTAGCATACTTATATGTCAATACATAATTATCAAACATATTGACCAAAATTCTTATAAGATACATAAAATGAAAGTTATAAATATTTCAAAAACTTTATTTATTTCCTTCTTCTCATATCAAATTCATTTTGATTAAATAAACATTTCAATTTTGTATAGTCATTAAACACATCAAGTTTAGTGTCAAATACAATGTCTTCGTATCTTCTCACTAGTTTTCAACATCCCTGAACCACAATACCACCATTATCCTATTCTTCATCAACACATAATCTTTAGGTATGATGCATATTAATAAATCTCAATAAATTTTATTGTGCCAAAATTGATAAAAATAGTCGACATTTGATTTAATTTTAGAAAACTCTACTCATATGAATACATTCAAACAACAAATAATAGTTGTATTCATAAACTTAAGGTATAATTAGTCGCAACGTACTCAGTTTCGTTCCAATGTGTCTAAATGATCCCCGCTTTTAACTTTGCATCTACTTAATACCCAAATTAGTTAATTTGCGTCAATGTGGTCCATCCCGTTAAGTTTTCAGAAACACCGTTAACAGATCAGTGATGTGGCATTGCAGAACGGATACGTGTCAATGAAAATAATTGTACAGTTGCAATTTGTGGATAACGTGTCATGCCCTATTTGAATTTATTGTCCCCATTCAAAAAGCCCTAATTTCCCATTCCCATCTTCATCTTCTTCTTCATTTTTTCGCCGGGAAGCTGATTTGTTACAGGGGTAAGGTGGCGTGTAAAGTGGGAAATGTCACATGGTTTTAGTCATTCGTGGTCGTCTTGTTCGTGTGGGTCACATAGCCACAGTGTTTCTTCTCCTGGTTCTGTATCTGGGTCGTGGGTGGAATACCACATCTCCTTCACATTGGCATAACCCATCTCCTTCAGAATACCCAAAACACCATTAAATTAAACCACGCACAACATTCAACCACTAACCCTAAACCCCACCATCCTAACAACAAATAATGCAATCAACGACAAAAACAAATGGTTTGTGCACCTGCAATCCCAAATAGCTGCCAATTTGATGTCAATTACACCTTCAATTTTGTCCACAACGCATGAAATGGCCCAAATTTCGTAAACCCTAACTTCAGAAAACCCCTATTCTATTTTGTTCCCAATTCGTGCCTTTTTTTCTTTTCAATTTCCTCTTACGTTGCATTGTTCCACATCACACACTACTCTCGTGCCACGTCATAAAATTTTTTCTCACTTAACTGGTCAACTTAGTCAAACGTTATCTTATTTAACGGAGTTAACGAAAAGGGACCACATTGATGCAAATTAACTAATTTGGGTACTAAGTAGATGCAAAGTTAAAAGCGGGTACCATTTAGACACATTGGGACGAAACTGAGTACGTTGCGACTAATTATACCTAAACTTAACATGTCAACTAAAAGCCACAACTTAAATAACAAGATTAATTAAGTGAAAATAAATTATAGATCACACTTAATTTTAATTGGTTGAGTTAACTTTTATTTAAAATTAAAAAAAAAAATTCTCAAGTCAGCTTTGCATAGTAATTTTATAATTCAGTTCCAATTCAGTTATTCCCACAATTGATTATAAATATTTAGTCTCAACTGTATTTCCAACCATTTCACGCACATTCCCCGTTTTCTTGCATTTTCTCGCCAATTTTCCTTTCCGCCAAAAACACATCGCGCTTCTCCTCGGTTCTGTCGGTAAGTGAGTCTCACTCCTCTTCATTTTCGTCCTTAATGTTTTTTAATTTTCTTATTTATTATTGGCTTAAATACCTTTTTGATCCTCATTTTCGTAATGTTTATTGCGGATGGTCCTCATTTTGACAGAATGTTTAAAATGGTCCTAATTTTATCGAATGTTTAAAATGGTACTCATTTTCACAATTCGTGTTTTATTTGGTCCTTTTCTGTAACATTCTTTAAATCATTAACGGAGCATTGTATGAGGGTGTTTTACGTGTACTGTACACATGGCTAATTAACGTTAACTCTTCAATTTAGGGAAAATTTTGCAATTAGGGAAATTTCCTCATCTTCATCTTTCTTGAGCTCGAATTTGCAGAGGAAGCAGCTAATACTTGTCATTTCATCATTGGATTGTAGTTGCACTCTTCATGTCAACTTTCCAATTAATCATCATCAAGGAGGTAAGTGGATTTAGGGTTTTCTGGGTTGTGTTTGCTCGTGGGTTAGGGTTTTCGTAATTCTATTTTGGGGTTTGTTTGTCTTTCGATTGTTGTGATATTCTGCATGGTTTCTAAATTACTTCCATGATGTTCAATTTATTAATTTTTGTTTAATGTTGTAACTACTAATAATCTTATCATTGCACAGGGATTAGTGCTTGTCATTCCGGACCTATTACCCATTGCTGAGCACATGTTTTGCATGAGGCATCTGTATGCAAATTTTAGAAAAAGATTCTCTAGCCAAATATTAAAGATACTCATGTGGAAGGCTGCTAAGAGCACACACCCAACAGTTTGGGAAAGAGTGATCTTAACCATTAAAGAGTTAAATATTGATGCTTACAGATACCTTATTGTTATACCTCCAAGGTATATCTACTGTACAAATACATGATTCCTGTACAAATACATGATTTCTGTACAAATACCTAATTTCTGTACAAATACCTTATATCAAGTCTAGATTTAGTGGTCGAGCCATATGCGACACAATTGTCAACAATATGAGTGAAGTTTTTAATAGTGTCATAGTGGATGCAAGAGGCAAACCCATAATCACCATGCTTGAGGAAATCAGAGTTTATTTAATGGAAAGGTGGGCCACCAAGAGAAAAAAAGGTTACAACTATGCCCCAAGGTCCTTGACAGACTACATAAGGAAAATGATTTAACCAAATATTGGATCCCAATGTTAGGTTTTTTTCTTTTTTTAACACAAACTTATTCGTGTACTGATATGTGTAATGATATTTGCAGCTGGTCAGGAGAAAAGCTATTTGAAGTGAGGCACATATCCATGGTTGGAGATAAGTACACAGTGAATGTGGATGCTCAACATTACAGCTGTAGGAAATGGCTTCTGACTGTTATCCCTTGTTGTCATGCTATTGCAATAACGAATTTCATCAATGTCAATGCTGAGGACTTCATACCAATCTGCTTCAGGAGATTCATCTACGAAGAAATATATCAATCCATCATCTTTCCAATCAATGGTGAAGTCTTATGGAAAAGAACTCCCTACCCTGATGTCCATCCACCACATAAGAGGATCTTACCAAGAAGACCCAAGAAAAAAAGAAGGTTGGAAGAGTGGGAGTTGAGAAAGGATAACACATAAATCAGCAAAGGAGGTCATAGAAAAAAATGTAGCATATGTCGTCAGATTGGACATAACAGGAACAATTGCCTAGATAAGCCTGTGGATGAGCAGACTCTAACACTTGCTAAGACTGCACCAGATGCCCAAACTACTGAGAATGCACCAACTGTTGAGAATGCACCAACTACTGAAACTATTGAGAATTCACCACTGAAACTCAAACAACTCAACTACCAAGGAATGAAGTGGAGAGTCAAGCAGCACCACTACCAACACCAGAAGAACCATCTCAGCAGTTTAGGATGAAATTACAGATTAGGAGGAGGCCATGATAGCAACTACAAACGTCTTAGTTATTTTTTGAAATTTCTGATGTAGAATTCATTATTGATGTACTGCATTTTGACTTTCCTTAAACTTCGTTTAATTTCACTTTTGCCAAACATTAATGTAGTGCATTTTGATGAGGATGAATTAATGTTATGAATTTAACTTCTTTCAGACTTAGATCAATTTAATTTTTCCCAAGCTTAGATCAATATCACTTACTTCAATGCTCAGATTAAGATGTCATTTTGAACATGTTGGAACTAATATCAACATAATCAAACTAATTCATTTCTTCATTTAACAATAGTACAAAACATATTGGACTTTAAAAGATTACACACAATAACAGTACGAATAATACAATAACAACATAAGTGAACCCTATTACTAATTGCAGCCTCTTCTCAGCAACCTTCAATGACTTCTCCAAATCATTAATCTGCCTCATTTGTGTCATGATGATGACATCATTTTCATCAACACCACCATTTGAAAAAGTTGTAGCCCACATTATTGGAACCACCACCACTCTGTAAATCAATAAACCAAAAATTAAAACCAATTTTTTATTAACACAAAAATAAAAACAGATTGTACCCAAAATTTTCTAATAATATTCTTTGGAGTTCTTGCCATCCTCAAAGCTGTCATCTCTCCGCAGCTACAAATTGGGGTTAATCCATTTCTCATTGAACCACCAATAGTGCACAAAGTGATACAACACGGTTGCCTCCAACGATTACAACCAAAGGTAAAGGAAGAAGATTGTGACCGTAACATACCTATATAATGGGATTGCAGGAAGAAGAAGATTGCAACAACACCAAATGGAAATGGAGGAACAAGATTGCCAAAACTCACTAACTGCCCAAACATTCCTTACCAAAACCCTAGCTTACTTATTTATCCCCAAATATCTAATTACCACACTTGTACAGTACACGTAACACACCCTAATACAAACCGTGTCACCTGTACAATGCTCCATTAATGATTTAAACGAAGTTACAGAAAAGGACCAATTAAAACACGAATTGTGAAATGAGGAGCATTTTAAACATTCTATCAAAATGAGGACCATCCGCAATAAACACTACGAAAATGAGGACAAAAAAAATCCAACTTATTGTTTGACATAGTCTTAGCCTTTTCACTCTCATACACAGTAATTCATATATTATGGTAGGAAAGAACAAAAAAATATACAAGTCATCAAAATATCTAACTTAAAAAGATTTTTTCTTCTTATATTGCTCGACAAAGTTATTATTTTTTCTATTTTAAGTGGAATGTTACAGTTTTTTTTTTTCACATAAAATTAATTAATTATTAGGGAGACCTAAAAGAGTTTAAAATACTTGTATAAATTTTACATTTATGGGTTAGTGTGGTTTTTCTTTTTTAAAAAGTTTGGACATATTTTTCACACAAAATAAAATAGAACGATCGAAAAAGTGTTGAATTTTTTGAAAAATATTATCCGTCTCTCATCCTTATACTTCATAATCCTCACTTTTAAAACTTTAATTTATTAAGAAACAGGTAGAATATTTAATACAATTTTCTACATGAAAGGAGAAGATCTTTCCACTTTTATTTGAGTTGTGTAGAAAAATATTTTTTGTGTAATATTAAAGATAATGATACTTGATATTAACACTCGATCAGCTGTCCCACTGTCACGTGTTACACTAAGAATTTGACATGTGACAACAAAAGTTTTTGTAAAAAATATATAAAAAAATTGAGATTTAATTGAAATATTTCTTCAAAGTTAAGACATAAAACTAACTTAAAAATTTTGGACCAAAATACACACCAAACAAATAATTAAACATTTATATTTGTAATAAAATTTGTTATCATTGCGAGTTTTACAAAATTTGACCTCTAATTTTACAAGTTGGTTCCGATTGGATTTAGATTTTAATGATTAGTTTGTAGATAAAGATAACGAAAGGATTTATGTCTCATGTAATTGTAAAAACATAATTCAATAAATTACACTTGAAAATTTTATAGAAGTAAAAGAAAAAGAACTAATCAAACTTATATTTTGTATTAAATTTTTCATGAACAACAATTAAGAGTAAAAAAACTAATTTGAGTAAAAATTTTAAAGAAAGAGACATAGTAATTTTGCCTAAAGATTAGCTAACATTCTTGATAATTTTAGATCTCTTTATCTATAACAATATATAACAATATACAAACGATACTCTCCTATATTCATATTTTATATTTTCACTTCTACCTTTAATTATTATTTTAAAAATAATTTATTTTATAAATAATTTATCGTTATTCTAACAATTTATTCTTAACTATTATTTTAAAAATTTCTTCTATCTTTAATAATTATTTTTAAAACATCTTTTGTATACATATTTTATTTTGCTAACTAATATTTAACAATTATTTTAAAAATTAATTGTATTCTTTTTATTGATCTTAACTCAATTTTTTATAAAAATTAATTTAGTTAATTAGAGTTCTTGTAACTTTCTTGAAGTACTTAGATATATAAACTTACCTTGCCTTTATTTGGGCTCAAGCGTCTTTTTATTAACCATTATTCAGTTATACGCTATCTATTTAACAATTTAAATTTTGTACACTAAAATTAAGACACTAAAAACAATAGAAAGAAAAAAATAGAATTATTCCAACCCATTTTGTGAGTTACGAAATTAGGACATCGTGACAAGGAAATTCTGAAAATGAAATCAAGAGACTTTTAAAGTCCTATCCATTATATGGGTTATAAAATTACGCACCACACATAAATCATCAAAACCTATTTTAAAGATCCAGTTATTTATTTTCGTCATGTAATCTATTATATGAAAATGTACAAAGAAATAAACCAGAATCATATATTTAAACAAGTTAACTTTTTTTCAATCAAAATAATTTTGCAATTAACTAACTTCTTAAATCACTTTTGATTCTTAAATCACTTTTGATGTTATTATTTTATTTAGCTTGATTTCTTCTAATTAATTGACAACCAAGAATTATTTTATAAAATTAATATTCAAATATATTTTAAAGAATGTTTATAAACAGTCACACTAAATGTATTATCGCTGCCCACATTTCTAAAAGTCTATGTTTTTGTTTCTTTCTCTTTTTGCTTTTTTTTTTTTTTTTTAAAATTTTAAAAAGTTTTTTTTTTTTTTTTTTTCTTTTTTTTTTTTTTTTTTTTATTTATAAAATTTGAAAGAGTTTGACTATAAATATCTAAATCATTGTTTGACTCAGTCTTAGCCATTCACTTCACACTCACTCACTCCAATATCAGGCCAAGCCAGGAAGCTTTTTTTTTTTCTTGTGTGCTGGAATATTCTATGTTGTAGCAAAGAAGAAAAATACAAGTCATAAAAAAACCCTAACTTGTAAAGATTTTTATTTATTTTTTATTTTATGCAACTTTTTGTTTTACATTTGTTTTGTATTAGTACTATCTTTTAAGACATTGATCTTCATAAAAAGTTCAGAGATCTTCCACTGCACTCGAATAATCTAACTGTTTGTTGTATTTTGGATGAGAAGCGCATGTAATGTGTAATAGGACTTTCCTCTCTAAGGACAATACACCGCGTGTGTCAATTTATGATATTTTTACCCCTTTCCTCATTTACTTATTATATCTTGTTGTAAGAATTGTTGGGTCAGATTAATATCCTTTCATTCATATACATGTCAGTATTATTATTGTTTTAATAATTATTATTATATTATTCATATTTTTTTTATTATTAGTATTATTTGTTTAATCATTTTCTAACATTCTTAAAAAAAAAAAACTTATTCATTTATAAAATTAAAGATAATATAGAGCATAAGACTGAAAATATTTTTTTATATAAACTAATGTGTTTATTAAAGTTATAATTAAATCAGTCTCAACTAAACCTACAAATTTATGTATATAATTGTTTTTATTTATATTGATAATAATAAATGAAATTATGGATAAATTAAATTCTGGCTCAGTGATTTTTTTTTATGATGTCTAAAGATAATGTTTTTTCTATTATATTAATTTATGCTTTAATATCTTCTACTCTTACAAGTGATAAATAAAGATGATCTAGATCATGAATATATTTCAAATGTTTTGTATGAAAATAATTATAAAATAATTTGTCGTACTAAAACTATTATTGAGTTATGAAATTATGTATTTGCAAGAAAAAAACTTTATCTTGATATATATATATATATATATATATATATATATATATATATATATATATATATATATATATATATATATATATATATATATATATATATGACTGATAATAATATATTTATAAGATTTATTAACTTCAAAATATTGTTTATGACATTTAAATTAAAATGAATTATTTTAATTGACATCATGCTTATAATCATGTGTGTGCTGAAAATAAAAATTCATATTAAAAATTGAGGAGATGGTTAAGTAAAATTAAACTTGTCTTCTAGAAGTTATCTAGACATGTGATTTGGTTGGTAAATAATATATTTGTGATGATTTGTTTGAGTTAGTACCTTTATCTTGTAATAAAATATTTAGTAATTTTTCTTTGATCATCACAAAACGTAAGTTGTGATATATGATATACTATTATTAGAATGGTTGAGAAGTTTGGTTAGAGATTATTCAAATTATAAAATTTTGAGGTACAAAATTAATTAGAAAGGGAAGTGATGAATATATGTATTTAGAAATGAGAATACATGTCTTTATAAATGAGATTTTGTGTGAAACTCATAATATTATTTCTTAAGTAACATCTTCATATAGTGTATAGTGCTAATCTAATGGTACTGCTGAAGAAAAAAAAATGTTTCAATATGGTCAATATTATTTTACAAATTCTAGCATGCTTAAAATGACATAAGATGAAACTTTATATTTTGTTTGTCATGTCCTCAAATATATTTCCTTACAAAAGGTTGTGATAAAACTCTTATGAGTTAAAAAAAAGAAGGAGAAGCAGATTTAAAATATTTTAAAGTGTGGGGATATCTTGCAATGGTTAATATATCTCTTAATAAAAGTAAATAAAATTTATTTGTTATATATTCTAAAAGTGGATGAAAATATACTTCTAGTACTATTTTGTCATCTAGCAATAATATTTTTTGTGATTCTTTTAGTTATGACAATATGTTTAATTTCTAGAGATTATTGAAGGATATAATTAGATATTGATTCTGGTGACACAAAATCAACTATACTTATGTTTTAATCTTAGACAGAGGTGCACTATCATGAAAATATGTTAAAAAATACAGTTATTCTGTTATAATCTATTATGTTAGTATAAATTATTCCTATTTTCAATATATTTATAATCAAATTGCTATATTTAAAGTTTATATTAAAAATGTCAATGAAAATAATTGACATATAAGAATGGAAGACAAAGTTTAAATATTTTCATTCTTTAAAGATGTACTAAAGAAATAAACCAGAATCATATATTTAAATAAACAGTTAACTTTTATTTAACCAAAATAATTTTTACAATTAACTAACTCCCTAAATCACTTTTAATTTTCTACGTTTTGTAGCTTGATTTCTTCTTACTGAAAGCCAAGAATTACTTTTTAAAATTAGTATTGAAATCCATTTGAAAAACTCTCTTCATAAATAGTGAAGGTCTCACTAATATCTTACCTATATTTCTGAATGTCTCTATTGTTGGCTCCACTTTCTTTTTCTCTTTGTTTTCTAATAAACTTCTAAGATGTATAATATTAATAACCCAACTTCTTGTTTGATGTAGTCTTTGCCTTTCACTCTCATACTCACTAATTCATATATTATGGTTTCTTTTTCAAATTAGGAAAGAGGAATAAATTAATATACAAGTCATCAAAATATCTAACTTACAAATATTTTTTTCTTTTATTATACAAGTCATATTGCTCGACAAAGTTATTATTTTGTCTATTTTAAGTGCAATGTTACAATTTTTTTTTTCACATAAAATTAATTGTTAGGGAGACCAAAAAAGTGTAAAATACTTGTCTAAATTTTACATTTATGGCTTAGTTTGATTTTTTCTTTTTAAAGTTTGGACATATTTTTCACACATGCCACATTTCACACAAAAATAAAATAGAACGATCGGAAAAGTATTGAATATTTTCAAAAATATTATCCGTCTCTCATCCTTATACTTCATAATCGTCACTTTTAAAACTTTAATTTATTAAGAAAAAAATGGTAGAATATTTCATACAATTTTTTACATGAAAGCAGAACATTTCTCCACTTTTGTTTGAAAGTAAAAGAAATTTTTGTATAATGTTAAAACAATGACCCTTACGTTAATAAGAACACGTGTCCATCGGCGGACCTTCTTGTTGACACATGAGAATCATGACTCTTCCAAAAAAAATTTGTTTCATTTTTTCATATATTTTAAAATTATATTTATATATTTATATATTATTTATATTAATTTTCTTAAATATTTTTTTAAAACGTCATGTATGTATAGTTCATTCTCTTTTTTTTTTCTTTTGTATTTCTATTACTTTTTCATCTCTCCTTTCCTTTTTAATTTTTATCTTTAATCTCTTTAAATTTTTAAAATAAAATTACGTGAAATTGATGAGTTAACAAATATTTTGAATTAATTAATTTCTTTTTTTGAATAAATTTATTTTTACTTCTTTTTAAGAATTTTCTTCTTGCATGTGATAAATTTGTTTAGTGTGTATTATAGGACAATGATAAATTTATCTTTTTTTAAATAGGTGAGAGTTGTTAAATTAATATTAGAAAAATTATAATAAAAAAAATAAAAAAATTGATGTTTTTAAGAGGAAGGCTCAAGATGAAGATAAAAAAAATGCATTTACGTTGATTAAACTTAAGAAATTTAATGAGAATCCAATAATTAAAGACAATAAAAAACAATTATATGAAGTTCTAAAATTATATGTAATGAATTTGAAAACAAGAATATAATTTGGCACCATTAGATTTTTTTTCAAAGTTTCGTCACTGCAAGTGCCCGTGTCCTATCGCACAATACCAAATGTCATAGACTTGACATGTGATAATAAATTCTTTTACAAAAAAATAAATTAAGGAATTAAAAGAAAATTAAGAAAAAAACTACATATATTGGCGATAGCATGTCCTTGACCAATTTGAAAGTTTCAACCAAATTAAAAACTAAATGATTAATTAAACTTTTTTTTATTTATAATAACATTTTTATAATGTTGTCTTATAAAAGATTATTATTCAAAATTTTAATAACAATTTGAAAATATCTCTCTATTTAAAAAAATTATATATTATTAAAGATTTATAGTAATATTTTCTTAGTTACTTTTTTAATAAAAAGATATTATTAAAGATTTAGTTACATTTTGAAAAATGTTGTATTTTCATTAAATAAATATTATCAAAATCTAGTAACATTTTTATAAATCATTAGTACCGTAGAATATGCTTTAACATTTGATATAGTATTACTAAATTATATTAGTAAAAACAAGTTATAATTTATTAACATTTTTTTATTGTTACTAAACATCATATATTTTATTCAAAGTGAAAATTGTGAAGCCCCATTTTTAACTCTCTTTCTCTACCACTCTCACTCACTGAAAACACTCTCAGACTTCAACTCACCATCACTCTGCACTGACCCCTTCCTTTCTCTCAACCAGAGTTCATCCTCCATTT
>Ga0214545_1008414_pt1 | contig 16475 bp, 7 predicted proteins | sample CNSS4metaG_FD_160064 | JGI IMG/M metagenome (GOLD analysis project Ga0214545, IMG submission 160064) | Root nodule microbial communities from cowpea collected in UCLA plant growth center, Los Angeles, California, USA - CNSS4 | ecosystem: Host-associated > Plants > Roots > Nodule | place: USA... | reverse complement strand
TCAACGCAGTGGTCAAAATAATTACGTGTCTCTACTGCCTCGGTTAAGAGAGAACCGAGGCATATTGCATCAGTGAAAAAAATAAATAAATTAAATTAGTGGTCAACGCGTTGAGTCAAATATTTTTTTAGCCATATGCCTCGGTTATTATGACAACCGAGGCATAAAAGTTGAATTTAATTACAAAACTGCCATCGCGTGCTTTTATGCAGCGGGTCCGCATGAACCGAGGCATATACAGCGCTGTAAAAGCTCTAAAATGCACTAGTGCTAGTTCAAATAGTTATTATAACTTTATAATATTTGAACAAAGTTCTTAAACATTTAAAACTACTAAACTAAATCTAACAAACAACTTCTAAATTCTTAAATCTAGAAAGAAAATACTTTGCCAACGTTTTTTGAACATAGGACAGTGCTTTTGAATCCATTGGCTGTTTGTCCATGAAATTCTGCAAAAGTAAATTGAAGTTAGAATTATTGCATATGAAAATGAATTAGGATGTGTTTGAATGGGATATATCATATTACATCATCCCAACTACTTCTATAACTGGATTGCACAATGGTTTTCATCTATTACATGACGTAGTAGCCACATTCAAAGCTTCCCTATTTGTTTATTGCACTACACCATATTTAAACCCATTAGAAAATTATATGATAATACATAGTAAATGAATAATATAGTATTTTAGGTACCTTGAGGAGCTACCATGTGACATGTTGAGTTGTGGCACTTGATCCACTACTCATTATGCTTTGACCACTAAAAGCACTAAATATAATAACATTTAATGATAGAAAACATGACATTGTATGTTCAAGGTCAATGAAGTACTAGGATTTTCTTAAAATAGACATATATATATATATATATATATATATATTTATTTATTAATGTCAATGATGACTACATTAAAAATTAGTGAAAACATATTTAAAATGCTAAAATATATCTTATTAAATAAGGATAAACTTACTTAAGTATATACGGAGTAATGTAAATTTGTTTATTTCCATCCAATATGACTTTGTTGATGTAGATTCGTCTTTCTGTAGGGAGTTACCGATTGGTTACAAGACCGAGGGTTTATAAACTCATGTGTCATCCTTCCCCGCTTCCAAGCACAAACCATACAAATACCTAAATTTTATACATAATAACATCATGTATGTGTATAAGGTAAAAAAATAAAATGATTAAAAGTTAACTTACATCATCCATAGTTGCAGGTGAATTGAATAGAGAGGAAAATGATGAAACAAAAAAAGTTTATAAAAGGAAAATCTAACTTACTATGACGAATTTTTGCATTAACTGTCATAGTTACTTTAAAATTAAGGTTAAATATGTTTGATCCCTTAACTTTTAGTGAATTTTGGAATTAATCCATTTCGAAACTTTGGACCAATTTGGTCATTCATCCTTCGAAATACGTGGATTTAGTCTTTTTAATCAAATTTTGGTAGGTTTATTTGATGTTTCGTATGCATTTTAGGATTGTATTTGAGTTGTTTGACACATTTTTGCTTTAATGTTAAGTCAAATACTATTATGAAACGCGTTTGAAATGTCAAATAAAGTTAACAAAATTTGATTAAAAGGACTAAATTCACGCATTTTAAAAGATGAATGATTAAATTGGTCCAAAGTTTCAAAATAGACTAATTCCAAAATTTACTGAAAGTTAAGGGACCAAAAACATATTTAACCCTTAAAATTACTATAACTGGTCCAGGTATACCTGTCATAGTAAGTCCAACTTACTATGACAGGTTTTTGTGGTGTCATAGAAAGAACACATTTTTTATGACTCCTACAACTATGATGCTTGAATACCTGTCATAGTAAGTCCTTCTTACTTGTCATAAATTGTGTTTTTTTGCACTAGTTAACTTTTGATTTCCAGCTAAGGTCTTCTCTAAATAAGATTGGTAATTGTATAATAGAAGCTTGCTTTGTTTGCAAAAAACAGTGATATCCTATGGAATCTCTGTTAGGTTTGTACCTATGGATGCAACAACCTTCCTCAATGTGGCTAGTGGATCATCTAGAGACAATACTCATTTTTTAGTGACTTGCAACCCTTTTTCATGTTGTTACACACGAAACAAATAGGACATTAGATAAGAAATTAAATACTGCATATGTAACAATATTAGTGTAGATACAAACCGAAGTATAACATGGTGCTATACTCACGAGATGTTTGGCCCAAGCGATGAAGGTGCAAAGCTTCTGATAGAGGACTATCCCAAGATTCCATACAAGAAGAACTTGAAGATGAACTTTTGGGTTTTCTTTTAGAAATTAGTTATGTTTTATGTTTTTGGGTTTTGAGCTTTCTTTTATAATTAGTTTATGCTTTTATGTTTTGGGCTTGGGCCTTCTTATAGGGTTTGCAGGTTTGCTTAAACTTATGTGCCTATAAATAAAGGTACTAAAAACTGATGTAGACACTTTTAGTCATATATTGAATTTGATTTTCATTAAAGAGAGGGTTCTCTTTGTTCTTGGCTTAGGCCTATGGTTCTTATCAAAGATTAACATCTTTGTGGCGAATCTTCACTTGACTTATCAATCTGCTAGATTGTGGCGTCCTCCATCTCTGTCTTATTCCGTGTTCTTCTCTGATTTATTCGTGTCATGCCTCTTGAGGATTCAAATTCAGAAACGATCATACTCTTTCCTGGATAGGATCGTATCATGAATCTTGGACGGGTACCGGGCTCACTTTGGGGCCCACAACTTTTGGAGTTTAGTAGTTTAAGTTTCTCCTTAATGAGATTTCGTATCTTGTTTTAGGCCACGTGGAACCTCTTTCTTTTGCTATGAATATGTTTGGGATAATGTGTACTTCATATCTCAAATCTTCGTACTCTCTGAATATTTATGTATGAGGTATTTAATTAAATTTGATTTATCTATTTAATTGAGACGTTACGGCTGCTATAATTTGAACAAAAATTAAAATACTATTTAAAGTAGGCTTAATATATTTAAGGTTACTAAAAAAATATTGGAATCTTGTCTTATCATATATTGAATTGTTATCCTATGTCATTTTATAATTTTACAATTTTAATATTTTATATTTTATAATTTTATAATTTATGATATTATAATTTTCAAACTTTATAAATTTATAATTTTATTTTTTTAATTTAAAATTGCATAATTAAAAAATTATGATTTTATGATATGAATAATTGAAATATATTTTTGTATTTCATAAAATCATAACTTTATAATTATATAATTTTGAATTAAAATATTAAAATTATAAAAATATAAAATTATAAAATCATAAAATCATAAATTATAAATTAAAAATTACAAGTTGTAAAATAAATTATATATTGTAAATTATTATAAATTAAAAATTATACAAATTATTTTTTATTTAACCAAATATTCTTTCTACAAATTAATTTTAGCTTAATTAATATTCTTTCAACAAAAATTTATTACTTAATAAATATTACTTGCCAAATATCCACATAAATTGATTATATGAAATGTGATGAAAATATCACATCTTGTAGGGATCTCAAAATTTTTTTTATAAAAATTAATAAATTTGAGGAGGTCAATATATATAAAATTTATTAAAATTTAAAAGAAATTTTTTTATTTATATGTTAGTTTTTTATTGTGTAAAGAAAATGGACTAAAAAAAACTCGGCTAGTGATATCACAAAGATGCTCGATAGAAGAAAATATCGTCTTTTGTACACCCTCTCTTACTCTTATTATGATATATAATTAAAATGACGTACACTATTTTATTTTTTATTTTTTTAATACAAGTGAACAAAACTTTAATTAAAGACATTTTATCATAAACAATTAATTATTTTATACATGTCAACCGACCATACTAAGCCAACATATGGTCATGTAAAATATTAAAGTATGATAAGATTTTGAGGAAGGCTACTAGAAGTAGATGGTTTACTATGTTAAGCATTGGAAATGGAAACTAGTCTTACATTGGGAGATGTGTGTGCAAAGTTCTGGATTCGAGGACAGAACAAGCCTCCAAGAATAGAAGAGAAAGAGAGATAATTAACTTTTTTTCATTCCCCTTTTGGCTCCCCATTATCTTAGTTTTCAAGAAAATATTAACATTTCCTTTGCCCCTGTTGCAAAATAAAACGACCTTGTGCAAAATACAATTTCCCCACCAAGTTCATGATAATTTTCTATCTTCTTTTAGAAGAAAAGGATAATAAAATTGGATTTTCACATTTTACTATCAAGATTTCTTTTCTTTTTTTAGTCGATAATTTTTGCCCAACAAACTTGGCTTTGGTAAATATATTACCTATATATTTTCACTACTCTTTTAATTAAAAATGGCCTTAGTGTAGCATAACCATCAAAATGCAGTTACAAGACCTATACCAAGTTCCTCTGCAAGCTCATCTCCAACAGGAACAAGAGTCAAGACAACAAGAAAAATAGCAACTGCTACAAGTGCCTTTCTCCATGTTCCAGCTTCTGTCACATCATTCAAGCACGGTTTCTCCGGTGTCCTCTGAAAAAAATTACAAATAATAAGTAAAAACTCAAATATAATTGCAAAAAACAATTAGCTACAGTTTCATCATTTCCTTTCATATTCAAGACAAGTATTTGGATTGCATACCTGACATAACAAAACATAAAGCCCCCAAGGAAGTGAAAGAGGTCCACCAAGCTGTTGAAAGGAGTAAAAGAAAACAAAAGGTGCAATTTAACTTTCAATAAATATGGAAAAAAATTACTATAATAAATCAAGAAAAATGAGGAACTAAGGACACCAACTGTTTTTACAGCACATATGTCCTATTTCCTTTTGGGGTAGTTAGTAAACTAGAAAATGCACAAAAGGCTGGTAACTATGTGTGCAACCAAATCATGTAATGGTTGAACTTTTAACAATTTTACTGAACAACCATACGTTTGATTTGTTTAATCTAAAAGAAAGATCAGACTTACAACTCCTAGTCCAAGCAATGTATAAGTGGTTAAACCAAAGCCAACTAGCGCATTTTTTCCAAAAGCACCCTGCAAAAACATGTAGCAGAATTAGCATATGCTTTTTACGACACTAAGAACCTAAATTATAATGCTCACCCCATCAATTAGATAGTTCAGAAAAACTAGAAAAAATATATTTTTCACGTCCAAGAAATAATACGATACCTACTCATGAATTAGGATACTCATTCACATCTTCCAATAAAAGAATTATGTATATTTCCATGTCCTAGGTTGTAAATTTTATCCCTATCCTCAATATAATATATCAACTTTCAACATCAGATCACTATCATAAGTAATCAATATATTTGAAATATGAATTAAAGCTGGTTTGAATTTTGAAGTTACGTGACCCCTGGGAGGATACATAGGAGGCAAACGAAAAAGTACAAATTCATATAATCAATAAAATTTATACATGTCCATGTCAGGTTTTAAAGTTTATACCCAAAGGTTAATACATTATCAACATTTTAGCATCAGATCAGAGCATTATCATACGCCATTAAAAATACGTATAAATATGAATTTTGAATTTACACGACCCCTGAGAACAGAGAAGGTAAACCGTCATCAATCATCATTAATAACCAAGGAGCCATGAATCTTACATAGAGTTCAATTCTCCAAAATTTACCTTGCACCAAACTATGATAATAATGTTATAAAAGGGTCCCTCTGATCCTTGCAAAAAGTATTTGACTAATTATTATGTCATTCTAGTTCCTCACTTCAAATCATTCCTGTTACAGGTATGTCCCCACTTTACTAATTACAATAAAAAATGGGGAAAGTCATGTCATAACAGTGTCATCCCTTTTAATTCTCAGCATTTTTCCCTAGAAAGATCCCTTCTTTCCGACAAATTCCCCACTGTTAGCCCAGAAATGGTTACTTACAAAAAATTAGCTCACCCCAACCCTTAGTACCAAAATGGCCAACACAAGTTGTGGTTATCGTCATGATGTATATAACTAAAATATTCACTGCATTCCAACCTGTTCCTAAAAGGTCATGACATCAAGAGGCACCGAGAATATGTTGAAGCCTAACTTTGGTTTTTCCTGCCAGTGGCAGAAAAAATGGTCCGTCCCCTTATTTTCTGACTCCTCATTTCACTTCCCATTCAAGTCATTCAACGAGCTTCTTCTCCTTAATTCCATCCACCCAACTTAGCAAACTAAGTTTTGAGTCTTTTAACCCATTGACTGCATTGATGACAGTCAGAAAGTAACAAATTGATAATTGATATTAGAATTAGGATCTGTAATGATATAAAAAAAAATAAAACACACGGCAAAATGTCCCAAGTAATCTAGCAAAAAAGGTTGTTAGCTAACTAATTGTGTGATAGTGTGTTTGGTCATATTTCTATTAATTGCTAACAAGAAAGGACGATGAAATGAGCTTTAAGCTGGCATCTACTACAAAATTTCAGAATGCTCTCAAAGCATTACCCTCAATTGAAGCTTAAGAGTGTGTTTGGATAGATAATTTTAATGAAGCAATTCATTTTTTTGAAGAATTTAGATTTCTTTGTAATGAAATGCTTTGTTTGGATAGAGAAATTAAAAAGCATTTCAAATGCAAGCATTTTTTGAAGGATTTCAATGAGCTAAATTAGTAGAAATTCAAATACCCTCAAAATAGGTGGAATTTGAAATTCTTCTCACTCAACCTCACATTCTAGATGATCCGAACGGGCCCGACGACCCGGACAGGCCCGACGACCCGAACGTGTCCGACGACCCGAACGTGCCCGACGACCCGGACGGGTCTGACAACCCAAACGTTCCCGACGAATCGGACGGGCCCGACGACCCAAACGGACCCGATGACCCAGACAGGTCTGACGACCTAAACGGGCCCAATGACCCAGACAGGTCTGACGACCCAAACGGGCCCGACAATCCAGACGAGCCTGATGACCCAGACGGGCCTGACGACCTGGACGGGCCAGACAACCCAGACGAGCTCGACAACCTGGACGGGCCTGACGACCCCAACGAGCCCGACGACCTGGACGAGCTCGACGACCCCAACGAGCCCGACGACCCGGACGAGCTCTTCCAAATCATTGGGCCCGACGACTCGGACATGCCCGATGACCCAGAAGTGTAGGACGATGCGGACATGCCTGAAAAAAAGACGAGCCCGACGACCGGAACGGGCCCGACGACCCAGACGGGCCCGATGACTCTGACAAGAACGATGACCCGGACGAGCCCGATGACATGGACGGTCCCGACGATCCAGATGAGCCCGACAACTCGTACGGGCCAGGTTATCCAGACGAGGCCGACAGTTTGAACGGGGCTATACGAGTTGTCGGGCTCGTTCGTGTCTCGGGCCCGCCTAGGTCATCGGGCCTGTCCGGGTCGTCGGATGTGTCCAAGTCGTCGGGCCCATCTGAGTCGTCGGGTTGTCCGGGTCCTCGGGCCCATCTGAGTCGTTGTACTAGTCTGGGTCTTCGAGCTGGTCTGGTTGTACGGGCCTGTCCGGGTCGTTGAACCCGTCCAGGTATTCGGAATCGTCCAGGTATTCGACCCGTCCGGATTATCGGGCTCGTCCAGGTCGTCAGGCCCGTCCAGGTCGTCGAACCCGTCTGGAGCATTAGGCCAATGACCTGGACAGGTTGGACCGGGCCATATTGATGAACTTGACGACACAATCGTGATGTTTCCAAATTTATTATGAACTCAAAACATAATTAAGCGTAAAATAAATATTGTTAAAATTAAATTTTATCTCACAATAAATTCAAATTTTTTTTCCAAACAAGAAATTGAAATGTAAGGTATTTTAGTTTCCTTATCCAAACAAGTTATTTAAAAAATGAATGGAATTTAATTACAAGCAATTCAAATACAAAGCATTTCAATTTCTAAGCATTGTTGAAATGCTCCATCCAAACACAAGGTAAGGCCCTACACGACCATTGCATTTATGTTGCTTTACCTATTATCCTAATTGGATTTGATGATGTGGAGAATATTTTTCATTTTAGTTCAAAACTGAAAATAATCAGACAATATATTCCCTGACTCAAATATTGCCCCAAATTACTTTAAGAATTTACAGAGTAAGCAATGTATTTTTCACCAGCTAAAGCTTGAAAGGTGAACAAGATACCTGTATTGCTCTTCCACCATCAAGGCAACCCACTGGAAGCATGTTAAAAGCTTGTATGGTTAAGCCACACCTGAAAAATCATAATAAATAAATAAGCAAGTGTGTTACGGAAAATTAATACTTAAGAGTATGTCTGGAAGCACAAATTTCTCAAATAAATTTCATTGATCAATGAAAGTAAATTAGATTACAGGAGGAAAAGTTGAATACCAGCCAGCAATCACAAGAGGATGAATCGGAACTGTTGCAGCATGCATCGCTCTGCACGTTCACATTAACAAATAGCAATGTATGACGTTAACTGAGGCCAGAATGAAAAATTACCTATATAAGCATCAATTGCAATCTAGATATAAGATAATGCTTGGCCCAAGTTATGTTGGATTCTCTCTTTAAAAGGAAAAGCTGGGCCAATTTTTCTAAGAAAAAGTAGCTTCTTTAAATATAGAAAAGGTTGAAAAACAATAAAAAAGCTCTTTAAAAAGCTAGTTTTAGAAGATTTTGACTTTTACTTCTCCTTTTCCTTCATTGGGCCTATTTGGTTAAAACTCAAGATCCAAGAAGACATACCGAACAAATTTGAGCTTTACCTTGTTTTTTGATAGGAAATTAAAATACATTAAATTTAAATTGCTTTCAATTTAAATTATTCCATTTTTAAATGCTTTGTTTAGATAAAACATTACTGGAAATTTAGTGTTTAACCCTAACTTACATCGGCCAAAAGGAATCCTCGATCAACTTCAATTTAGAAGAAACCTCGTCCCACATCAATAAAACAGTGTTTAGTCAACAGCACCCTATCAAGACGGATTTGACAACATCTTGATTAAGGCAGAATGAATGTTGTCTTGACTGACACAAAAACTAACAATGCCCCAATCAAGACCAAGTTAACTATGTCTCGACCAAGGTCGAGCTTGCAATGCTACGACCGAGGTTGTGTCTACAAGGTTGAGGCCAAGTCAAAGAGAGAGCATGAAGAGAAGAGACATAGATGTGAGTGAATATGAAGAATTTTAAATTCTTACTTTTTAGGTTAAATTTAAATTCTCCAATTTTATGTAATCAAATTAGTCATAAATTTCTAGAATTTCAATCCAAACAGCATATTTTATCAGAAAGCTTTCAAATTCTCTAAATTAAACACTCTCTAAAAATTCTCCACAAACACACTATTAAAGTTTAAAGTAACTCATTAAATTACCAAACAATTTTATCTTTAAATTTAAAGTACTTATTCAACTTTAACCTTAAACAGCTTTTAAGCTCTAAAAAAGCAGGCCAAACACAACTTAAAACCATGGGTTGCAATCAAGCCATACACTTAGAAACAACTTATTTTGGAAAATGCCCGACGTGTAATTATCCATTTTATCCATCCCAATAGTGTATATTAACTAAATTGATGACAAAAAATCACAAAGCATTGGACCTGTGTTTAGATAATTATATTCTTAATCCATTAAAAAACATGGAAGGGGACATACGCATAACCAAGCGTTGCTCTACTGATCAATCCAAGAAGCAAAGAACCTTGAAACAACAAGCTAGGAACTTGCACTAAATCTCCTGTTGTATCCGGATTGGATGAGAGAAGAAGGCCAACAGCAAACATTGAAAACGATAATACAGCACCAGCAAAGGGACCCGCAAGTGATACATCTACTTTTGTACTTCTATCAGGAAGGATGGATTTAAACTACAATGGAGTGTAAACAACCATGGATCAGCATTTAAGTGCATATTAAAACTTAAGAAATGAACTTCAGTCTAACTAAAATGTTATATAGCATGTCATAAAGTTGCAACAGAATAGACAGTTAAAAGATGCTACAGATGACTATTTGGATGGTCAATAGATGCTTGATATTGTAAAAGTTCAGCCAGTGGTCGCAAATTCAATGCAAAAGTGACGTGTAAGAAAAATTAGATGGTCTCACCTGAGTAATAGCACCAAAGCTGCCAAGTGTGATATTTGGAATGAAGAAGGGAATGCTTAATTTTACTTGTTTAGGAAATGCTGCTAGAAAGTGTCCAACCTCCTGCACATAGCCATATCTATCAGGAATACAGAGAACCAAAAAGCAATAACGGTAATTTAAGCAATTTAGTAACAATATGTAGAAACAAAATTAAACAAATAAGATAGGAAGTAAGGGTTGGGCCATTAGACATAAGAAATAAATACGATAGAAAGTGACCTTCATAGCGCACATGGAAGGTATTCCTATTTATACAATATTTGGCAATAAAAATTATATGTAATAAAGTGGATTATCTGAGTCCGCAAACTAACTCAAACTTCTGACTGCTGTCATACATTGCCAATAGTGAGCAAAACAACATATTGGCAGCAATACTAGATTAGTTGATAGATTCATATGACAGATTGCAAAACAGTATTGTGGAAATTATAGAGTTAGGTATAGGAGGAGAGAAGGAGAGCCTAAGAACTATAGGATATGATTTCTTTATAATTCATTATTATAAGCACCACCTTCATCACAGCACTTTGGTCACTTGCATCAAAATAAAGTTTACTTGTTGAAAACAATAGTCTAAAAAGTACTAAGTTTATTTAGATCATTCAGATCCCTCATTTCTATAATAGAAACTAAGTCTAATAAAAGCAAACAAACCAATCCCAGACCATAATCTGAATAAAACACATACCAATTTGTTGTAATACAGAAAGATAAATGAAGAAATTTCAATTTTCTTGAAATTATATTAAAAAAGGCCAAAACAAAAATATGAAATGCTTACATGAAACAGAAGAACCCCCAAGACACCATATGCTAAAGGTAAAGCTGAGTCAACAAATGGAAATAGCAGCTCCATATCTGGAGCTTCAACAACATCAGGATCTGTAAAATATTTCACAATTTCTGGGGGAAGTCTATTGATCTGCTTAACCAAAAAGCATGGCATCAACAAAATATCGAGAAATGACAGAGATGGCAAGACATCAATGAAACTAATGACATCTTGAGAGAAAGGCTATTGAAACATGTTCACAAAGATTTATCAATCATAACCTGATGTTCAAATATTATCAATAACTAGCCTACCTGAGATGCAATACCTAGCTCCACTGAGGAACCAATAGTTAGGAGAAACAACAACAATGCAATGACATATTGCCAAAGAGTCGTCGGTCCTGGATCAGAAACTTCCTTCCTCAACAAGCCAAAGCTAACACGCGGCCCACCACGCGGATCAGGACTCTCTGAATTGGGTTCCTCCACCATAAAAAGGTTGTATTTATCCCCTGTGACCTCAACTAGCAGATTCTGGAGTTTCGCAAAAACATCTTCTCTATTGCCCCTTAAATTCCCAAGGAAAAGAATGCCTTCTCCCAAGTCTCCGAAAGGTTCCTCTTTTGTCACCCAAAAAGTTGAATAACCAAAAAGCTTATCCTTAATCAGCTTTACATCAGCAGGATCAACCTTCTCAGGCCCAAGGAGCTCAATAAGTTTGAAAGAATCAACTTGAAAAGTGTTGTAAGTTGGTCCAAGTGACGACAAAGATGACTAAACAAGTAAATGATGCAAACACGAGAATTAGCAGTCACAAAGATAATTCACATGCACATAATGCAACAGAATATATGTTACTGAATAAATAATTTAGCACTAAAACTTCCCCATCAACAGGATATATGTTCTCCAATCAGAATTTATTGGAGTTTTACCTTAATAATCTATGTTAACCTTTAACACAAGCCTTTATTACATGGATTACAAAAGTAAAACTCTATGTTAACCTTTAACCCAAACCTTTATTGCATGGATTACAAAAGTAAAACTCCAATTTTGATTGGAGAAGAACACCACAAACACCTAAGGAACTACATCTCTGAGTTTTGTCCTCCAATAACTCCCCTCAGATCTTCAAGGAAGGACTACTGTTAAGTCTAATTTGAGAACTAAAGTGCCTACTTCTTACTACAAAATTTCTCTCCGGGTTTTATCTACATATACATTAGCAAATATCAATCTTTAAACAAACTTAAGGTTTTACACAACACGATTCGACATTAAACTAAATAACTTAAATTGAAGCTACCTAAACACAACATCTTAACAGCTAACTTCAACTAATCTTAGCAACGAATTCATAAATCAAATTATTTGCAAATGAAGGCGCACCCTATGAGAAGTAGAAGGAGGCGTTGATTTCTCCGAACTGAATCCTCTTTCTTCTTCAGGCATCGTCGTTGTAACGTTGGATTTGGATTCATCGCCACCACTTTCCTCCGCAGCACCAACGTTGTCCTTGTCACTATCGCTGTCATTAGTACCAAAACACATACGAATGCCCAAATTGGCATGCTTCAACTTGCCCCATTTGGGTACTCGCGCGCGTGAGAAGAAGCAAGAGGTGCCCCTCAGGCGCGTGAGTTTGTGGCACTGAATCCTCTCCCTGAAGGCACGGCGAACCGGGTTGGAGCGGAACTCCGAGTTCAGAGGCATGAAACTGCAACTCGTTAGAGTCCCCATTTCGGAAAGGAATAACGAAACGACGGCGTTTGAAGGAAGAAGCGTTTCAGAATAGCATGGAAAGTGCGACACGCATGAGTGAGCGAGGCTTCCGATGAACACTGTAGTGTTGTTCAAAGATTTTGATTTGGATGTGGTTGCGGGTTGCTGCAGCCTTTGAATAAAAATAATATTATTAATATAAATATCTTAAAAAAAAATAAGCAAATATATTTTCACTTTTTTTTTCTTTTTTTTCTTAATGAAAATATCTTCCTTTCTCTTTCTTCTTTGAACACACCCATCCATAAACCAAATCTTGTTTTCCATTACCAATTGCTTCTAAGTACAAAGATATTATACTACAATGTCATGTTGGCTAATCAAGTTTTGAAATCTAAAGTCAGGCCACTAAACGTCGTTGAGCCCTTCAACATTAAGCCCATGTTTTCAATATTTTAGGGTGTCTTTAGATTCGGTTAGAAAAGTTAACTTCGTCGAAATAAAACTGAAAAATTCATTCAACGTAATAATTTTTATGATTTTGCTTTGAAAACAACCCACATTTGGAGCTCAATGAATATAACAAAAATTTGTCAAACATCATTTATAACTTTTAATGTAAAGTAAACTTGGGTTTGAGCTCCCAAACTAAAAATCAAACACACACTTACATGTGTCATAGACGCATGAAAATTGTTTGCTTTCACGTCACATGTAGAAATTGCAAAATTCATTGTAAAAAAAAATCAAATGTTTTTATCCTTCGATTATAATAGAAACTTGGAATTGGTTCTTGTTCAAAACTTTGTCTTTGTATGGTCTCCTAACATTGTAAATAATTGGATATAGTCTCTCTCACTCAATAGTGTTAAGACACTCCAATGTGACTTTTGCATTGTTTACATATCATTGTCAGAGGCTTCCTTTCCTATTTGAATCCCTTATCTTCTTCCTTTTACGTGGGGCTCCTTTCTCCCTCCATGGTCATTGAAGTTTCTCCCTGCATGATTGGACAATCATGCTCATCAAATTTTTATATAAGAGTCCTCATTCGGTAATCCCATAGTTGGATCACGTAACTATGAAGACTCGTAAGGATCCAGGGTCTCTTGCTGTGGAAACAGAGTCCTTCACTCTATTACTTTTGGTCTTAAACTTAGTAAGCATCTTCCCTTAATGACAAGCACAATCCAATCAATTTGATAAAAACTCCAATTTCCAATGTGTCAATAAGAACCCAAAACCCCAATCCCCATTCTAAAACACGAAAAATGTTTTTGTCGCCTCAAATGTAACCAACCTTAAACACTAGTTGTTGATATTTTTTATTAATTCACTATATTGTAAATTATAAAATATAGATTGATTTGTTGCATTATATAGTTTTCCGGATGAATTATAGAGATTATCTTAATTATAGATATTGAATCATTGTTTTCAAAGATATATCTTTGCTATTTGTTATTTATTTATATATATATATATATATATATATATATATATATATATATATGTGTGTGTGTGTGTGTATATATATATATATTTTTTTTAATTATATATACAAGCTTAAAACCATTTTCCATTAGAGCCCCTTTCTTTAAGTTTGACCCACCACGTTCTTACTATTTTTAAAACCATTTTGTGAAGTGTGAACCTATAAGATGTTTGATGAACTATATGCATCCAAATCGTCTAGGTCTACATCAATTCATATCATCATTCAATCTAAGAGTGCTTTCAATTATGGATTCATTCTTGGTGAAATAAATTATGACATATGGTCACAAAAAATGGAAACGCATATTGCAAAGAGGGAAAAACTCTCATATATTTGTGGAAAAGATAAGTAACCTATAGAAAAAGATCATGGTTATGATAAATGGTATGTGGAGAATTAAAAGGTGAATAGGTGGTTGTTGTTATCCATGAGGCAAACAATTATGAAGCGTTATTTACGCTTAGCCACTACGCATGAAATCCAGAGTGCATTATCTAAGGCATTTTACGATAGAAATGATGAGTTATAAATCTTTACTTTAAATCAAAAGGCCTTCACCGCCAAACAAAGTGGTAGGTCACTATGGAGAATTGATATAAATTTTCTAAGAATTAGATCATTGTGATAAGGTAGTCATGAAAGATCTTGAAGATGTTACAACTTATATAAAATTTGTTGGACGACTAAGGGTGCATATATTTCTTATTGGACTAGATGGTGAGTTTGAACAAATCTGTGGATAGATTTTATGCAAAGAACCTGATGGCACACCCTTAGCTAAGGATCTAATCATAAGAAGCATGGCTAAGCAAATTCAAGAAGAGTTAGCAACATCTAGTCAAGGTGAAGCTAAACTCATTTTCACTTGGGCCATCATTGAGCATTTTTAGACCTTGTATTAAGGGTTATGTAGTGTAGGTTTTCCTTTAAAGGCCTTGTATTAAGGGCCCTGTAGTGTAGGGTTTTAAAAACAATCTTGCTTAAGTAGGGAACATCATATGCACCTAGCTTAAGCAACTCTTTGATGTTTACTTATGTTAATCAAGCTAGCTTAGGAAAAGCATCCCACATGTACCACATGGCAAGCTATTTAATGGAGAGTTCTCTTATAAAGGTAGTGGCCATGTGTCATTGTCCTATTGAAGAAGCTTTTCATAAAGTAGCTTTCCACATGACAACACATGAGTGGTTTGTTTTGTGAGAGTGAGGATTGTCACATGTCAAACTCTCCTCCACCAAGATAGCATTTTTAGGGTTTTGGTGCATGTTAGCATTTTAGGGTTTGAACCATTTTGGAAACACCTTACTCTATAAATAGAGGTGTCCCCCCATGTATTTGGCACTTTGAGAATGATAATGTTATGCTGCCAAAATTATTTTTGAGCCATACTTCTTAGTCACTTGCTAGAGCATCCCAAGAGGTCCCTCTAACATCCATTTCTCTAGAGTTGGCCTAACCTCTCTTAGAGCTTCACAAACAATCTTCATCCCACCATTAAATCACCAAAATCGAGATCCATTTTATCTCAACACCAAGCTTCCGCGAATCCACATCCACCATAGTCACCATTTCAAGCTTTGGCCCAATCTAGCTTGAGGAGGAGTCTATCAGAACCTATCCCAGGTTCGAAGAATTCTTATGCATTAATTCATCGAGAGACAATAAGTCGAGTAAATTTGAAAGGTGAATTTGAAAGCCTTGATAACACAACAATGATAGTTCGAAATCGAAATTGGCAAGGTCAAATAAAAGGAAATCACCCTAAAGCCAACTCAAATACAAATAAGTCTAAGTTTAAATTCACTTACTGCAATCAACAAGGACACATTAAAAGTTGTTGTATTGAACTTAACGGATACCCATAACAGTGGGATCATAGTCGAGATCAATGAAGAAAAAATTTCACGGCAGCAGCAACCAAGGCAAAGATCATTGATAATAGTGCATGGATAATTAATTTAGGTATTACTGATCATATGACTTTTGATTGTAGACAAGTTTCATTCATGAATCCTTCTTAGAAGAATTAATTTCCCCTACTAATTGTAACAAAACCTTTGTTATTGGAAAATGACCCTTGACTCTTACTAATAATTTAAGGTTTAATTACTCGAATGGTACCCACTTTGGTAAGGGTGTGTCAATTTGTTCCCTGCTTTAAAAAGTGTCAATTGCATCAAAACGTTTGAAAAAGTATCTCAATTAGGTCTCTTTCAAACAAAAATGAATAACATCGTTAATGACATGCCACATGTCAAATTGTGTTTTTTTTTTTTTTTTTTTTTTTCAAAAAAAAATTTTTATATTTTTTTTTTTCTTTTTTTT
>Ga0214545_1008411_pt1 | contig 16476 bp, 13 predicted proteins | sample CNSS4metaG_FD_160064 | JGI IMG/M metagenome (GOLD analysis project Ga0214545, IMG submission 160064) | Root nodule microbial communities from cowpea collected in UCLA plant growth center, Los Angeles, California, USA - CNSS4 | ecosystem: Host-associated > Plants > Roots > Nodule | place: USA... | reverse complement strand
TCGCCACAACCACAAACTTTTCTTCCAAACTGAGAAGATCCGACATGCGCAGAAGCGGAAGATGACGACGGAACACTCTTCGACCCACCACTCCTCTTCATTTATAAACCCTAAAACAGAAAAAAAAATCCCAAATTTGGCGTGGTGGACACAAAATTCTTAAATACTCAAATCAACCAACCTTATGTTGATTTTAATTCTGTTCCTTCACATTAGAACCTCAGGATCTCTCTCTTCCACAATCTTTCTCTTCACTGCTTGGACAGACCTTCCCTCTCCACCCTCGAAAATGAAACGCACATGTTATATAATATGTTATATAATATTAATTTAATTAATTTTTAACAGAAAAAAAATACCATTTAACACGTGTCAACACGTGTCTCAATCTGAATAACCACGTGTTGCAATATCAGGAGTCTACTTGGAACGCCGTTTGCCACGCACTCACAGACTTAACGCCGTTCACAAATTAGGGACTAAAATCAGTAGTTTCAAATTCATGAGGACCAAAATGGTTTAACGTTTGCGGGAGGGACCATTTCCAAAAAATGATAATAGTTGAGGGACTAAAAACATAATTAACCCTTAAAACAAAGACAGAGATACCTGGAATGCTAAGTTCATAATGCTTAGAGTTTCTTTTTCGAGAAGATTAAATCCAAATGACTTTCAAAATAAATTAATGGAAAACAAATCATATGATGTAAGTATGAACAAAGAAGGCGAAAACAGAGTGGGTGAGAAAGCAACTTTACCTAACAACTGAATGATAAATCGTGACCACTACCAAATACAGAATAAAAAATTGGCGCCAGAGCTTTCACACTTTCTCCTCTTCACCATTTTGTCATCCAACTTCAAAAGAGGATATCCATAATAAGACATTAATAGGCTAAAAGTTGATGCGTGAAGAAAGTGTTTGGACTAAATGAGATTGTATTTGGAATGCTTCAAAGACAATATGGAGAATTGGAACCTGAGAACAATGTAGGCACATGAGAATTGGTGTATTGGTAGTTTCCAACTTGTGTTTTGTCTAATATGTTTACTCGTTTTCCGTCAATCCATATGTATTTAATGTGAGCAATCTTTTCCCAGTCTTCACCTTCTTCTTTCTTGCACCGCTGTTTGAGGAATGGGCAGTCTTCAATTATGAGTTGTGAAATAGATTCAGACAAACCCTCCTCTGGCAAGCATTGAAGTGTTAGACAGTTATGAAGAACCAATTTCTGAAGAGAGGAGAGGTGACAGAGACCCCTGTAGTCCAGTTTTTTAAGATTTGGACAATCCTTTATGCTTAGCATAGTAAGAGTGATTGGGAGCAAACCTTCACCCGGAAAAAGCTCCACATCCACATCGCAAATATACAAAAATTCTAGGGAAGGGCTGGTTGCCAAAGCCCCTTTCAGTGAGGCAAAAAGTTTGGAGCAATTTAAGATGTGTTTTATCCTTCAAATTCACTAACAATGCATCACAAGGATTCACAATATTTTCGACATTTCTGATTGACAGCTTTCCATGAAGATCAATTTCTCCTAGTTGAATAATGGATTCATTACTTTTGCCAACCTCAAACCTATCAATCCATAGTTGAAGATTCTCCAACTTTCCTAAATGCAACACTTGTTCCCACAAGTTCAAGGCGGCACAAATTGGTGAGTTCATGCAAAGTCGAGGGCAACTCTTTCAAATATAAACACTTGTTCAGTTTCAACACTTGCAAGTTACAGGGCAAATAGGTTGAGTTTGGAAGTCTCTCTATTCGAGTACCTGAAAGGTCTAATGAACAGAGATATATAAGATTGCCTAAAGTGTCAAACACCTCTTTTATTTTTGTATTTGAAAGGTCTAATGAACAGAGATGTATAAGATTTCCTAAACTGTCAGACATCTCTTTTATGTTACAACACCAAGGCAACGATAACAGCCCTAAGAACTTGAAATTTGAGATCAACTCTTGCAATGACATCCCACAACCCCCCCGAATGGATATAAATGTCCGTAGCCCTTTAGCATCACATAAACTTTTATGACATCGAACAGGATCTATTACAGTGGAAAAGTGACGGATTGTCTTTGGTACTCTTTCTGCTCTATCAACTCCCAACCTGAAACACATTTCACCAGAAACATACTTTGCTAAATCATTGAGAAGGTCGTGCATGACAAAACATGTGTAGTTGTATATCAGTGAAGGTTGAAAGAATGATCTGGATAATAGATCATTGAAGTAATGTTCACCTACTTCCTCTGGAGACTTACTTCTTTAAGAGCATTGTAGAAAATTTTGAGCCATCCATAAGAGAATTAAGCTCTCCTTGTCAAACTTATGGTCTTTGGGGAATAATGCACAAAAAGCGAAACATCTCTTGAGATGAGAAGGAAGATGGTAATAGCTCAACAACAAAGCAGGGATGATTTTACTATCTTCTATCGGTAAGTCCCATATCTCGCTTCTCAATACACCTTCCCACTCTGAAGTAAATGATTTTGTGTGTAAAAGACATCCCAGCGTTTCTAGGCCCAGAGGTAATCCTTTGCACTTTTCAACAATTTTCATGCCAATCTCCTTCAACTCATAATTCAATCTAGAGTTTTCATCTTGGAATGCATGTTTAGCAAAAACTTGCCAACTGTGATCTTCATCTAATTGCTTTAGGTGGTGTATGTAGGTTGATTGCATGATAGAAGCAACTTTGTGACTGCGTGTTGTGACAAGAATTTTACTTCCCTTAGCTCCACACCTAAGAGGAGTTTTTAATGTTTTCCAATCCTTTCGGTCTTCATTCCAAACATCATCTAGAACAAGAAGAAACTTCCTTCCTGTCAACTTTTCTTTCAATTTTCCATGAACCATTTCTATGGTTTCACTATCATCTTTTACTTTAGTGAAAGCCCCAATAATTGCTTTTGATACTTTCAAAACATCAAATTCATCAGAAACACAAACCCAAGCTTTTTCATCAAATCTAACTTCTTTCATCTTTGGGTCATTGTATACATGTTGGGCAATTGTGGTCTTACCCATCCCACCCATACCCACAATAGAAAGTATTGACAACCGGTTATGATTGTTACTGTCTGATGTCAGCCAATTAAGGATAATTTCTTTGTCATCATCTCTGCCATAAATAACATCTTCAGCCACCAACGATGAGGATTCATTTTTTCTCTCTAACACTTTATTCCCCAATTCGGATCTAACACTAGCAGCATTTTTCAGACCTAGATCATCCTTTTGGTTTAAAAGAGATTCAAGGTCGTCTACGACTTCCTTCAGCTTGGATTCAAGACTGCTTACCTTACTAGCACTGCTCCTGTATTCAAGTTCTGATGCACTTTTGGAGAATTCATAATCTATTTCATCCAGCAGATCCTCTGCGTCAAACAACACGTCTCTGACCTCATCAAGCCACGATTTAACATATGTATCAACGAACTGCTTTAGTTCTGCATCATCAACGACAGCATTGATGGACACCAACTTCCTCCTCAAATATTTTAGCAGCTTCTCATCGAGCTTTCTCCCACGAAAGTAGTCAACAACTTTATGAGAATCCAACTTATCAAGTAGCACCTGAAGAACAGCTCCACAAAGAGCACCACCAAGTGTTTCAAGGACAGGCATGGTTGGAAAAGAGTGGCGAAATCAAAGAGAAGGATTTGAAAATAGGGAGTGCAGCTTAGTTAGGTAGATGAAGGATTGACAAAAGATAATGAGTGAGTATTTTGTTGGATATGGCTTTAATTCAATAGATTTCTGGCCAAGAAGCTGTAGCTGTCTAATTTTAGAAAACTGTAGAATGAAATTTACAATTCCAATTTTGGAGTGATGAAAATTCTATATTTGCAAAACTAAGAAATATAATATGTAGTAACTTTATTGCATCTAGTCAATTTGGGCGGTTATCTGATGAATAAACTAAAACCCAACGGTCCTACATCTTCCGGAATTTCAGCCATGACATGAGAACGTGCCCACTCAAATCATGAAACTCAGAGATGAGAAAACACTAACAATTGAAAAATTAAAATATACATTTAACTATAAATACACAATTAAAAAATTGAAGAAAGCAACTACCATTGAGAGAACCAAACTGTAGAAAAACAAAGACCATTGAGAGAACCAAACTGTAGAAAAACAAAGGAATTTGAAAGGCGGTGATTCATTGCAAGGAGAGACAGATAGAATATGAATCAATGTTCAGTTCGGAGGAGTTATCTAATAACTACTTCTCAAGAATTGCTACAAATCATTGTAAAGAAAAAGAGAAATTCTATTTCGACCATATTTGATGAGAACGGAAAAATAGTCGTATGAGAGTTTTTTGGAGACAAAGAAGTCTTCTGTTACGTTAATTTCAAACTTGAAGCTACAAATTTTCAGGTACTACTTTGTATTTATTACACTTTCAGTACTATATGAAAATTTTCCTTCTTTTTTTTAAGATAAAACTGTGAGCATCTCATTCATTTTAGTAAAATTTAGTCATTTAACCTTGTTTTATAATAGAAAAAGGACAAGAACAACACAATAACAATGAAAAAAAGGATAAATAACCAATTTAGTTTTTGAATGTATGAGATTCTTTCATGTGAACTTGATTAGAAATAATTTGTCTGGTTGAATGGTTGTCAGAATAAAACAATGCTGGTTTTTTATAGTCGATTTTAAAATCATCAAGAAGATATATGTAAGTCGCTGCAGTTCACAAGATGATGCAGCTAAGGTTCTGTACAATTTGATTCTCTGAAGGGTATTTGTTTTCTACAACTTTTTTGGTTCACCTCAAATGATCTAAGTGCACGTGCATGCCCATAGGAACTAGGAGTCTCTTTCTTGGAAAATATAACAACTTCACACATTAATAATGACATTTTGTTTTTTTGTTATCACTCAAACAAGAATGAGTTGGTGGTGGATGTGGCCTGTTTGTGAAAATGCTTGGGAGAGCCATGGAGCAGAAAGGCCATGGATTTGCAAAGAAAAACGAGGATATGATGATGCTTATTACAAAATGAATGAAACGAGTCTTTCGTCGCTGCAAATTTGGGGATATGCAATTCTTTATTAAGAGCTTTATACCAGAGTTACCTTGCCGTGTTGGAATTGTAAGTATTTTCTTACTAATGGGTTGTCATGGCATATAAGTTTGAGGTTATATTGCAATTCTTCTTTCCTCTCTATTCTTAAGAACAAATATTGGGCTATATTTATTACTGACAGGTATTTAGTTTTCACTCCACCTTAAACATACATGGATATTTGCCTCTTTTTTTTTTTTTCTCTCAAACATTGTTGTTTATGAAATGTACATCAGCTTTTTCTTCAGCTTGCACCTTAACAGAGTACAATATTGATAATGGAACTGTGACTACGGTGTAGATTTGGAGGCTGGCATGGTGGTGTGTTGGTGCTGGCGACTTGTGAGGTGACACTCAATGTCACAAGAGGAGAATAAATGAAATCAAATACAAAAATGTTCATTACCTCGGTATAGTAATAGAGGTTGTTGCATCATTAATGGAAAGATTCTTGGAACTTTTTGATGTGAAGTCCTCTAAGGTCGTTCTTCCAACTGAAAATGGTGGATGCTTGGGTCCTGGAAGGGCCATTGCGTCACTTGCCAACATTACAACAACATCAGACATTGTTGGTCTATCTTTTGTATCTTCTTGAACACACAACAAACCAATCTGTATGCATCTCTCAACTTCACTTCCTACGAAGGATTTTTCCAGTGTTGGATCCATCATTTGCAAACATTTTCTTTCACACCATATTCTCCAAGCCTACAAGTATTTTGTAGTTTGTTAATATTTTTAAGCATTAACTACAACTGTTGAACATTTTGTTGGCCATATATAACTGAGGAGACTTACATACAACAGAAGAGTCTGACCATGCTCTGACAGATAGAATCCGCTATTCTTTCTCCCGCAAATGATTTCTAGAACTAGAACTCCGAAGCTGAAAACATCAGATTTCACTGAAAACAATCCTTCCATTGCATACTCAGGAGCCATGTATCCACTATTGCAAATCAATAGAGCTTTATTATTTGTCATGTCAATGTGTAGGAAAACAAAGATTTATTGTTTCTAAATTACTTATTGTTTAAGAAATGTTTGGTATGAGTAAAACTTACTAAGTGCCCATTACTCGTTTTGTATTTGCCTGGTTCTGTCCTTTTTCAAATGTCCTTGCCAGTCCAAAATCTGATATTTTGGGATTCATTTCAGGGTCTAATAGAACATTGCTAGCTTTGAGATCTCTGTGAATTACTTTAAGTCGAGAGTCCTCGTGAAGGTATAAAATACCTCTTGCTATTCCATTTATAATGCTTAATCTTAATTTCCAATCAAAATGCTTTTTTCTCTCATTATCTGACAACACAATAACAGAGACGAAATTTAGCAACAATACATTATTTGAAGCAAAATCTATCAAATACCAAATGAGATTTGGCCTTAGCCTTGGAAAATAAATTTAGTATTTTATCCTTAAAGATGATCTATAACATGATTATTCATTGCATGATTATGCTAAAGTCCGGATTGCACTGGTCCAACCCAAGTTTATTAATTACCAGTTACCATTATCATTATATTATCTCTCTGTTATTATTATTTTTTATCCTATATAAGTTGTTAACAAAACTCATGGATCAATTTATCCTATATATACACTCTATGAGTAAACACACTATTCAATATTAAACACTCTTTAAACTCGGTCCATACTCTCTAATTACTTTAGCATCAAAAAGTTTTATGCAGCAGCTAGATCTCCCCTCTGACCTCCCTTGGAGCTCAGTGCAAAATACTCATTAGTTGGAGCCCGACTTCTAGAGAGAGGGTTGACTCAACTCGAAGACTCCTTGGTAAATTCCGTTAAGAACACCCAGTCTTGCTATTTTTATTCTTAAAATCAATAGTACCCCATATACATGAAGTACTTTAAAGCTCATAATAGAGCCACTTGACATGTGAATCAAGAATAACTTCTATTTTTAAACCTAAAATTGCAAAGAAAATATTGCAGAGCAAGCATTTGTACTTTTCATTGAAGCTATGAAGCTGTGTAACAACATACCAAAGAGGTGAAAGTCGAGGCTTTTATTAGGCAAATATTCATAAACTAGTATCTTTTCATTTTCCTCCAAGCAACATGCAAGAAGTCTCACAAGGTTGCGATGCTGGAGTTTAGCTATAAACATTACTTCATTATTGAACTCCTCTGAACCTTGACCAGAAAATTTTGACAGCCTTTTAACTGCAATTTGTCTTCCATCTGGCAGAATTCCCTGACACACATAGCGATCAATCAATAAAAGCATATTGAAAGATGATAAAAATAAATAATCTATATCCAGAAGTCCAAATCATTAAAACCTTGTACACTGGGCCAAATCCACCTTCCCCCAGTTTTGATACTTCAGAGAAGTTATCAGTACTTTGTAGAATTGTGATTAATGGGATAGTAGGAAGGTCTGGATTCAGTGTATCCTCAGTTTGAATATTGTGATATGATGATAGACGAATGGCACGAGTTATCAACCCATCTACATAGTCAAGTTTGTGAGTTATTGTGTGAACTAAATAATCATATTTGAGTATGGGATGGCAAATAAGCCATCAAAAAAGTAGTCATTTATTGTTCAGGGAAATTACCTTTCCTAGTTCTATTCCTGCACCAATATACGCTCAAACATAGAACAGTTATTGACCCCGTCACACTGAAGCTAATAGTCAAGATTTTTGACCTATTATTGCCCCCTTGTTTAGGTGTAACAAGATAAAAGAAGAATAATTAATATTTCAAAGAAATCAACTTCATTAAATAAACAAACAAGAATCACCTGTCATAGAAAGTGATTACTACTCATTTTACAAAAGAACAAGTGAAAAAAGTGTTACTGTAAGATCAATGAATCACCTATTTGCAGATTAGGCTCAGCAACTGAAGATTTTTGGTAAAACATGTGATCATCATACTTTATGAAACAACTTCCGGTCCAAATCATCCATCCCAATTTATGTTCACAACATTTTGCAACTTGTGCTAATATGGTCTCAAGGCACTGTCTGCACCCTTCATTTGTGAGATCTCTAGTGCATTGCACCAAACCATACCTTCTCTCAGTAGAACTCAAATTAAAGACATCCATATAAAACAACTGATTAGTAGTACCCGTAGTTGCTTTTCTGATCAAACTTCTCAAAAAATCATCACCTTTCTGCATATCTTCCTTGTTAGATATATTTTTGTCTCCAAGAGAATGCCATGATCGGTTTGTTAAAACAGTTCCGAAAAAGTTCTCATTGGAGTACCTTAAAATGCAAAAATCATACCAAACCATAGCAGAGGCCCTATTGGTGCAGCGGTGAGGGGCTTCTTTGGCAGCCGTAGAGACACAGAATTGACAAAAGTATCTACCCACGTCACCACGACATTCATAGAGACCATACACAGGACTGTTGTTTCCTATGCTTTTGTAGTTATAACCTTTGCCTGTTGCTGCATCTGAAGATACCCATCTGAGCATTCTCTCAAGATTTGTTTGGTATACACTGCTGAGAGGTTGTTGGGTTGTGTTTTGGCAATTACTTCCCACAAAAATCGGTGTTTGTGCCTTCGTTACACGTGGTCTGAAACTCAACAGTAAGAAAAAACCATAGCATATTAATCTCAGGTGTAGATTTTTCTCCACCATATCTGCAGTTTGCCTTAAAGACTTACTCAGATGTTGATTATATAAAAATCAAAACATTATACCAAGTAATGCATTTGATTAGACCAACTAATGCATTTGACCATGTCTATTCTGATCAAATAGTATTACCCTCTTATCTGCAATATGTGGAAACTTTCTCCCAAGTAATTAACACCGTTAATTCTTTTGTTTTTTTTTCAAACGGAATACTTCATAGTCAAAATTTGGTTTATGAAAACCGAGTTTTAAACTTCATTCTTGCAACAATATGTCAAAAAGAAAAAAAAGAAAAAAATTGAATGTCGGAATTTGGATTATATAACGACCCAGTTATAAACATGGTAAGTATATATATATATATATATATATATATATGAAAATTATTTGATTCTATTCTATTTAATTTGAGAATTCTGTTTGAGAGTAAGAAAAACAAATAATTGAGAGAGTTTTTGTAAAGAAAAAGAGAAATTCTATTTCGACCATATTTGATGAGAACGGAAAAATAGTCGTATGAGATTTTTTTGGAGACAAACAAGTCTTCTGTTACGTTAATTTCAAACTTGAAGCTACAAATTTTCAGGTACCACTTTGTATTTATTATACATTCAGTACTATATGAAAATTTTCCTTCTTTTTTTTAAGATTAAACTGTGAGCATCTCATTCATTTTAGTAAAATTTAGTCATTTAACCTTGTTTTATAATAGAAAAAGGACAACAACAACACAATAATAATGAAAAAAAGGATAAACAATCAATTTAGTTTTTGAATGTATGAGATTCTTTCATGTGAACTTGATTAGAAATAGTTTGTCTGGTTGAATGGTTGTCAGAATAAACCAATGCTGGTTTTCTATAGTCGATTTTAAAACCATCAAGAAGATATATGTAAGTCGCTGCAGTTCACAAGATGATGCAGCTAAGGTTCTGTACAATTTGATTCTCTGAAGGGTATTTGTTTTCTACAACTTTTTTGGTTCACCTCAAATGATTAGTGCACGTGCATGCCCATAGGAACTAGGAGTCTCTTTCTTGGAAAATATAACAACTTCACACATTAATAATGACATTTTGTTTTTTTGTTATCACTCAAACAAGAATGAGTTGGTGGTGGATGTGGCCTGTTTGTGAAAATGCTTGGGAGAGCCATGGAGCAGAAAGGCCATGGATTTGCAAAGAAAAACGAGGATATGGTGATGCTTATTACAAAATGAATGAAATGATTCTTTCATCGCTGCAAATTTGGGGATTTGAAATTCTTTATTAAGAGCTTTATATCCGAGTTACCTTGCCGTGTTGGAATCCTAAGTATTATCTTATATCTTATTAATGGGTTGTCATGGCATATGAGTTTGAGGCTGTTTTCTTCTCATTGCAATTCTTCTTTCCTTTCTATTTTTAGGAACAAATATTGGGCTATATTTATTACTGACAGGTATTTAGTTTCCATTTCACCTTAAACATACATGGATATTTGCCTCTTTTTTTTTCTCAAACATTGTTGTATATGAAATGTACATCAGCTTTTTCTTCAGCTTGCACCTTAAGAGAGTACAATATTGATAATGGAACTGTGACTAAGCTGCCATGGTGGTGTGTTGGTGCTGACGACTTGTGAGGTGACATGCAATGTCCCATGAGGAGAATAAATGAAATCAAATACAAAAATGTTCATTACCTCGGTATAGTAATAGAGGTTGTTGCATCATTAATGGAAAGATTCTTGGAACTTTTTGATGTAGAGAACTCCTCTAAGGTCGTTCTTCCAACTGAAAATGGTGGGTGCTTGGGTTCTAGAAGGGTCATTGCGTCACTTGCCAACATTACAACAACATCAGACATGGTTGGTCTATCTTTTGCATCTTCTTGAACACACAACAAACCAATCTGTATGCATCTCTCAACTTCACTTCCTACAAAGGATTTTTCCAGTGTTGGATCCATCATTTGCAAACATTTTCTTTCACACCATATTCTCCAAGCCTACAAGTATTTTGTAGTTTGTTAATATTTTTAAGCATTAACTAGAGCTGTTGAACAGTTTGTTGGCCATATATAACTGAGGAGACTTACATACAACAGAAGAGTCTGACCATGCTCTGACAGATAGAATCCGCTATTCTTTCTCCCGCAAATGATTTCTAGAACTAGAACTCCGAAGCTGAAAACATCAGATTTCACTGAAAACAATCCTTCCATAGCATACTCAGGAGCCATGTATCCACTATTGCAAATCAATAGAGCTTTATTATTTGGCATGTCAATGTGTAGGGAAACAAAGATTTATTTTTTCTAAATTACTTACTGTTTAAGAAATGTTTGGTATGAGTAAAACTTACTAAGTGCCCATCACTCGTTTTGTATTTGCCTGGTTCTGTCCTTTTTCAAATGTCCTTGCCAATCCAAAATCTGATATTTTGGGATTCATTTCAGGGTCTAATAGAACATTGCTAGCTTTGAGATCTCTGTGAATTACTTTAAGTCGAGAGTCCTCGTGAAGGTATAAAATACCTCTTGCTATTCCATTGATAATGCTTAATCTTAATTTCCAATCAAAATGCTTTTTTCTCTCATTATCTGACAACACAATAACAGAGACGAAATTGAGCAACAATACAGTATTTGAAGCAAAATCTACCAAAAACCAAATGAGATTTGGCCTTAGCCTAGGAAAAGAATTTAGTATTTTATCCTTAAAGATTATCTATAACATGATTATTCATTGCATGATTATGCTAAAGTCCGGATTGCACTGGTCCAACCAGAGTTTATTAATGACCAGTTACCATTATCATTATATTATCTCTCTGTTATTATTATTTTTATCCTATATAAGTTGTTAACAAAACTCATGGATCAATTTATCCTATATATACACTCTATGATACAGGGAGTAAACACACTATTCAATATTAAACACTCTTTAAACTTAGTCCATACTCTCTAATTACTTTAGCATCAAAAAGTTTTATGCAGCAGCTAGATCTTCCCTCTGACCTCCCTTGGAGCTCAGTGCAAAATACTCATTAATTGGAGCCCGACTTCTAGAGAGAGCGTTGACTCAACTCGAAGACTCCTCGGTAAATTCAGGTAAGAACACCCAATCTTGCTATTTTTATTCTTAAAATCAATAGTACCCCATATACATGAAGTACTTTAAAGCTCATAATAGAACCACTTGACTTGTGAATCAAGAGTAACTTCTATTTTTAAACCTAAAATTGCAAAGAAAAAATTGCTGAGCAAGCATTTGTACTTTTCATTGAAGCTATGAAGCTGTGTAAGAACATACCAAACAGGTGAAAGTCGAGGCTTTTATTAGGCAAATATTCATAAACTAGTATCTTTTCATTTTCCTCCAAGCAACATGCAAGAAGTCTCACAAGGTTGCGATGCTGGAGTTTAGCTATAAACATTACTTCACTATTGAACTCCTCTGAACCTTGACCAGAAAATTTTGACAGCCTTTTAACTGCAATTTGTCTTCCATCTGGCAGAATTCCCTGATAAACATAGAGATCAATCAATAGAAGCATAATGAAAGATGACAAAAATAAAAATCCAAATCCAAAATTCTAAATCATTAAAACCTTGTATACTGGGCCAAATCCACCTTCTCCCAGTTTTGATACTTCAGAAAAGTTATCAGTACTTTGTAGAATTGTGATTAATGGTATAGTAGGAAGGTCTGAATTCAGTGTTTCCTCAGTTTGAACATTGTGATATGATGATAGACGAACGACATGAGATATCAGCCCATCTACATAGTCATGTTTGCGAGTTCTTGTGTGAACTAAATAACCATATTTGAATACGGGATGGCAAATAAGCCATCAAAAAAATAGTCATGTATTGTTCAAGGAAATTACCTTTTCTAGTTCTACACCACCACCAATATACACTCAAACATAGTACAGTTATTGACCCCGTCACACTGAAGCTAATAATCAAGATTTTTGACCTATTATTGCCCCCTTGTTTAGCTGCAACAATATAAAAGTAGAATAATTCATTTTCCCAAGAAATCAACTTCAATAAATAAACAAACAAGTATTACCTGTGTCATAGAAAGTCACTACTATTCCAATTTACAGTAGAAGAAGTGAAAAAAGTGTTACTCTAACATCTATTACTAGATAGTTTTTCTTATGGTTATAGCGGTTACACATCAGTTTTTGTATCAGGTTTTTTTCTGTTATACAGAGTTTTATATAAGCTCTGTTTCTTCTCTTTCTATAGTACGTTTTTCTCAAATCAATACAATGATAATTCTCACAAAATCTGAGAACTAAGAAGATCAATGAATCACCTATATGAAGATTAGGTTCAGCAACTGAAGATGTTTGGTAGAACATATAATCGTCATACTTTATCACACAACTTCCGGTCCAAATCGACCATCCCAATTTATGTTCACAACATTTGGCAACTTGGGCTAATATGGTCTCCAAACACTGTGTGCACCCTTCATTTGTGAGATCTCTAGAACATTGCACCAAGCCATATCTTCTCTCAGTGGAACTCAAATTAAAGACATCCATATAAAACAACTGGTTAGTCTCCTTAGTTGCTTTTCTGATCAAACTTCTCATAAAATCATTACCTTTCTGAATATCTTCCATATTGGATATGTTTTTCTCTCCAAGAGCATGCCATGACGGATTTGTTAAAACAGTCCCATAAAAGCTCTCATTGGAGTATCTTAGAACGCAAAAGTCATACCAAACCATAGCAGAGACCCTGTTGGGGCAGCGCTGAGGGGCTTCTTTGGCAGCAGTAGAGACACAGAATTGACAAAAGTATCCGACAACATCACCACGACAATCATAGAGGCCATGCACAGGACTGTTGTTGCCTATGCTTTTGTAGTTATAACCTTTGCTTGTGGCTGCATCTGAAGATGCCCATCTGAGCATTTCCTCAAGATTTGTTTGGTATACACTGTTGAGAGGTTGCTGGGTTGTGTTTTGGCAGTTGCTTCCCACAAAAATGGGTGTTTGTGCCTTCGTAACATGTGGTCTGAAACTCAGCAACAGCAACAAGAGGAAACCATAGCATGTTGATCTCAGGTGTAGTTTTTTTCCCACCATAATAACCCTGCAGTTGCTTCAATTATTTGCTCAAAAAATGATTATATCAAAAATAGATACAGTATACAAAGTATCACTTGGATTTGATTATACATGTATATTCCGATCAAATAGTATCACTGTCTTAAGTCAACATAGTTATATGTGGAAGTCCTCTCTTCATTACTTGACTCTAAATAACGGAGATATAAATTTGTTCTTATATAGTCATATAATATTATAAAAGAATAAAATTACAAATTTGGAAGGGAGAGGTCGTGAGAGGTACTGAGTTCAAGTCTCCCAATAATATTTAGAAGAGTTCAGGTTGATATAGAAATAATGAAAAAGATCGTGGATTCAAATTTATGCACCGACCAAAAAACTAACTATTGATATTTATAGATAAAAAAGTTATAAAATTAAAGAATTACAAAATTATATAATTATAAAATTACATAATTTATGCACAAAAGATAACGAGACAAAATAAATGTCATATCATTCAATTTATAATCATATCACTTAACTAACAAAAAAATCTACCAAAATCTAGCGGTAAATACTCAATTAACAATTTAAAATTTCCAGGAACTTAAAATTGAATGAAACATATATTTTAATACCTCTTTTAAAAAAAATTATATATTAAAGTGGTACTTTTTTTATATTTGGTATTGTATTAAACAAGAATTTATAAATGATTATTATTGTAAAATATAAATTCAATATATACCAAGTCCGTCACAGAAGAAACCTAATCAAGACGCAAAAGCACTATCTCTGACTTATTACCACGACAATGACCATAAGAAAACTTTGCCAACACGGAATCAAAACAAAGACAACTTTGAAGAATATGCAACCTAATTAAAACTCCATAAGATCTTTAATCACCGTAACATCAACCACAACAATAACATTTTATTTATATTTATGTAATCATTATTATAATGGGCTGATAATAAATTTAATACTTTAAAAACAATTTTTTTTTGTCATTAAATATCAATTTTCTCTCTTAATGGACCAATATTTCCCATGAAAAGTTATATATTTTAAGAAAAAAATTGTTTTAAGAATATATAGATCTAAAGATGAATTTTAATTAACAAATTATAATATATTTTTCATTCAAAATTCAACAAATAATAAATATATGTATGAGATTATACATAAAATATATTCAACAAGTGAAATATCAACTTGCGTCTACCAGAAGACACACATCAAATATGTCTCACTAACCTTTGATCCAACATTCAAGACTTGTATTTTATTTACAAGCAATCTAAGGAAAAGATCGGTATAAGTTCAATACAACTCAAGTCGTGCATCTACCTATGTCATAGTGTGTAAGAACTTATATCTATGTGATTTAATCATCTATATAAAACAAGATGATACGTGTTAAAAGATAAATTTCAATACTTAAATAGTAAAATCAAACAACAATCCAATATCATCCCTAATATGTGACCACAAATTCACATAATTCTAATTAATTTTGATAACCATTTTCATATAACATAAATTCCATCAATCTCAATAAACATTGTTATATTATATAATTCATTTAAGTAAAATAATAAATCATTCATATACGATGAAAAAACTCAAATGCTAGCATAAAATGTAAGGCCCAGTTTTCTGCCCTAAAGTTTTAAGGGCTGCCTTTAAGCTATTGGGCCTAAGGGCTGGCCCAAAGTATAAAACTAGCCAAAATGTTTGCCCTAATTCACTTATCCTACTCTTTCAGAGTCTACCCCTTGGTGCTTTGAGCCGCAGCCGTCTTCTCTGCTAGGGTTTCACGACACCTTCCGTTCGCATTCAGCTTGGCCATCCCTAGCTCACCTCTGAGTCTGTTCTTAGAAGCTGTTCGTGCTCCACAGTTGGGTGTCGAGGTTTCCAGCTAGCTTTATCCAAGTACGGGAAGCTAGAATCTCTCTGTTTAATCTGTTTAATGTGATTATAAGCTGTTTACGGTATATTTTTTTTATGATCCTTGAACTGGTATGTTGTTGTGAATGCATGAGATGGTTGGTGTTGTTGTTGGCATGTGCAAAATACGACTGTTACAGACATGGCAGTGGCGGCGACTGTTAAACTCGCCCAAGCGAGCTCATCTCGCCTAGGCGAGGTGAGCAGAGGCTCGCCCAGGCCTTCTCGCGCAAATGGCCGCCCAGGTGGCTCGCTCAATTTCGAGAAAGCGAGCGTCTCGCCCAGGCGAGGCGAGTCTCGCGTAAGCGAGAACGTGCGGAGGCCCCTGTTCCAGATTTGCGAACTCTCGCCTAGGCGAAGAGGACTCGCCTGAGCGAGAGACTCTCGCCTGGACAAGACTCCTCAGCCTGAGCGACGGGTTGAGCGAGGTTGCGTTCAGCTTGGGGTTTTTCTTGTCTTTTGATGGTTGAACTGTGCTTTATTGTACTATTATATGATGGCATGAGGGAAATGAGTATGCATGTTGGGAGGAGTTTATTCGTGGGGAATTGTGGGCTTGGCATGATTTGTATATGAGTTGTACATGAGAAGTTGGATACATATATATGTGCGTATAGTCACAAATTTGGCATGAGCAACAATAAATCTTGATGGTTGGTAAACCAGTGGCATGGTTATGTTATGAGGAGAAACACTTTACTCATGGTTGGGAATAACGAGTTGGTAATGATTCAACGTATG
>Ga0214545_1008407_pt1 | contig 16479 bp, 18 predicted proteins | sample CNSS4metaG_FD_160064 | JGI IMG/M metagenome (GOLD analysis project Ga0214545, IMG submission 160064) | Root nodule microbial communities from cowpea collected in UCLA plant growth center, Los Angeles, California, USA - CNSS4 | ecosystem: Host-associated > Plants > Roots > Nodule | place: USA... | reverse complement strand
AAAAAGTTTCTGTTTTCAATAAAACATATTGACATTGGATTTTTGGATTTGATTTACTAATTGGAACGGTCATAATTCTGGGAAAATAAAAGTCATGTGTTATGAGTGGATTGTTGTCTGTGATTTATTGATTGAGTTGATTTGAGAGTTTCTGGAATAAATCTTTTGTGAAAGAGTTTTTGACCTTGTGAGTTTTGAGCTTTATTGTAAGGATGAACTACCGTGTGTCATTCCTATTTTTCTTGTGTGATTTGCTCATGTCTTGTTGGTACTCAAATGTTTAGCTTGATTCTGTTGTTTTGCATCTTAGGTGAACATGCATGATTTGATATGACTGAGGCATTTCTTGTTTTTAGCTACTTGGCCAAATAAGCTAACCATGACATTGATCCATTGGTAGCCCCTTGAGCTTAAACCTCTTTTTCTTGTTTTGAGCATATTGTTAAACCTTAAAAAGAAAAAGACCATGTTTATCCTTATCTTAGGGAGAAAGAAGGAGCTAGTGGATTATGTTGAGATTGGTTGAGGAATAAAGTGTGGGGGTGAGTATTTCCCCCACAAAGTTGTAAAAATGGCAAAAAGGAAAATAATTGTTGATGACAGAGTGTTGAAATGAAAAATGATTGCTGTCTGAAAAAGAGAAACAAAGGATAAAAGAGAAAAAAAAGAAGAAGAAGTAAAGATTGTTTTTGAAACTGTGCTCCATAACTCTTTCTTCCTTACTATTTCAAAAACACACAAATCCTAAAGTTTTTCCTACCTTTGCCTTGGCCTCATTATAACCTGTGAAAAGTCCTCATGATTTTTGAATGCATGTTTTCTGAAAGCTGTGAATATTAGAGTCTTGCTAAGCATTGAGAGTGTTTACTTGCATGGGTATTTTGAGTGAAAACACAAGCCAAAACACTTGAGCGAATCTTGGTGAGAAAATATACATTTGACTTGAGTGTTTCTCTTTCATATTTGATTATCTTGTAAACTCAAAAGATTAACTCATGTGTGAAAAACATAATTTTATCCATTTGTTTGTGCATGACAACATGATTTCTAGAAGATTGATCTGTTTCCATTTGTATTCATTTCTTTAATCCACTGAAAATATGGAATAAAAGACCTCAGAATAAAGTTTTGAAATTGTTCAATTTTGCCCAGGAGTGCAAAAGGATAAGTGTGGGTGTGTGATGAGTTCAAATTTTTGCCCTCATTTAATATTTAAATTTGGGGATTTAATTGAATTTTCTATGCTTAAAGATTGATTTAATTAGGATTTGTGATTATTGGATTTATTGAGTAAGTTTGGTAAAAGAGGCGTAAAAATTGATTTTAGTTGCATAAAATATTATTGGATATTCTATCGTTTGTTAATGCAGCTGGAATTTATTTTTGGTCATTAATAGTGTGGATTTAAAATATTCAAAGTTACAAAATAAGTCAAAATCAAGAAATTCTGAAAAAGAATAATGCAGCTGGAATTTATTTTTGGTCATTACCAGGGCAGCCCTGTCGACATCCTCTACTGGGCCACATATCAAAAACTCCAGCTCCCAGACACTGCCATGGTCCCATATGACGAACCAATCTATGGCTTCTCTAACGAACAAGTTTCCACCCGCGGCTACATTGACCTTCACATCGTGTTTCGTGATGGATCCCAAACTAAAACCATTCCCATCCGTATCCCTAATGTTGACGCGCCCACATCCTACAATGTCCTCCTTAGCCGTCCCTCGCTCAACACCCTCGGTGCCGTCGTCTCCACCCCTCATCTGGACATGAAATTCCCTTCCCCTTCTAGCGACATCCTTACCGTCCATTGCGACCAACGCTTAGCACGCGAATGCTACATGACCAGCCTACGCCCACAACTTCCAATCCAGCAAACCTACCACATCGAGCGACCACCTGGCTCTAGCATCGCTCTATCGGGCGAAGATCTAAACCCTATAGTGGACCGGGATGTTCGTCTTGAACCTGTCAAAGAAACCTCCCCTCTAGAACTTTTGAATGGCCATTCCATCAACCTAGGCCCCAGATTGAACTCCGACGAGCGTGCCATCATCACACCTATCCTGGTCAGCAACACAGACCTTTTCGCTTGGTCAGCCGCTGACTTAGCTGGGGTAGACCCTCTGGTAGCATCCCACAAGCTATCCATCTACAAAGAAGCCCACTACATCTCCCAGAAAAAAAGCAAACTCGGCGAAGAACGACGCCTAGCAATTAAGGCCGAGGCCGATAAGTTACTGAGCGCAGGATTCATTGAAGAAGCTCAATACACCACTTGGCTTTCTAATGTAGTCTTGGTGAAGAAAGCCAATGGCAAATGGCGGATGTGTGTAGACTACACAGATCTAAACAAGGCCTGTCCTCGAGATGCCTACCCCTTACCCAATATCGATCGACTTGTTGATGGCGCGGTAGGGAATAAAGTACTCAGTTTCTTGGATGCATATTCCGGATACAACCAAATCCCTATGTCCGCATTTGACATGAACAAGACTACCTTCATCACGGACGACGCCAATTACTTTTACAGAGTTATGTCCTTTGGTCTTAAAAACGCTGAAGCAACCTACCAACGGTTGATGGACAAAGTTTTCAGCCATCTGATGGGACAATGTGTCGAAGTATACGTCGACGACATGGTTGTCAAGTCTCCAAGCCATCACCAACACGTCCAGGACCTCTCAGCAGTCTTCTCCGCACTACGCCAATACAACCTTCGCCTCAACCCCGACAAGTGCGTATTCGTCCTCAACCGCGGTAAATTTCTCGGATTCATGTTAACCCAGCGCGGTATAGAGGCCAATCCTGAAAAGTGCAAGGTGATTATCGAAATGCATAGTCCCACCACCATCAAAGAGGTCCAACGCCTCATAGGCCGCCTTACAGCCACATCCTGTTTCCTGCCCAAACTGGCTGAACAAACCCAACCCATAATCCAACTCCTCAAAAAATCTGCCTGGTTCACGTGGACGCATGACTGTGAACAAATTTTTCAGAAACTAAAAACCACCCTTACCTCACCACCTATCCTCTACAAGCCGGACACTCGTCAACCCCTGCTAGTTTACATCACAGCCACCGACCACACCGTTAGCGCCGCGCTCGTCCAAGATATAAAGGGCACACAACATCATGTCTACTTCGTTAGCAGAACCCTGCAAGATCCTGAAACCAGATATCAAATGGTGGAAAAGTTGGCCCTGTCCTTGGTCCATGCAACATGCCGTTTGCGCTGATACTTCCAAAACCACAACATCACCATCAAAATCGACTACCTAATCCAGAAGATATTGCAAAAACTAGACCTGGCAGGACGGATGTCATCTTGGGCCGTCGAGCTGTCAGAATTCAACATTCGTTATGAACCCCATGGCCCCATTAAAGCCCAATGCCTCCTAGATTTTGTTAATGACCTCCAATAGACACCCACAGAGGACCAGTGGACGCTTCATGTACATGGTTCTTCAAATTCGAAAGGTGTTGGTGCTGGTATTGTTTTAGAACGGCCCAACAATATCCTCATCGAGAAATCCCTCCACTTCGCCTTTAAAACATCCAACAATCAAGCCGAGTACGAAGCCATCCTTGCCGGCCTTTCCCTTGCTCGCGAAGTTGGCGTCAAGACTCTAATGTGCAAAACTGACTCCAAGCTTACCATGGGCCACCTAAATGATGAATTCCATATTAAAGACCCCATCCTTCTACAATATTACCATCTAGTCCGCGCGGTCATCCAATCCGCTTTTGAACAAGTCCGCATCGAACACATTCCGAGGACCAACAACATCAGAGTCGACATCCTATCTAAATTAGCCAGCACCAAATTAAAAAGCCACCACCGATCCCTATTGCAACAAACATTATCCACTCCTTCAATCACAAATACCTTCCACAACCTAACCCACACCCCTGCCGACAACATGACCCATCCCCAAACCCACAACTGGACCACCCCTTATATCCAATATCTCCAAACCGGTAACCCCCCACAAGATGCTGACAAAACTTGGCTGGCTAAGGCCGCCAGATATACCATGATAGGCGATGACCTCTACAAACGCGGATATGGCCAACTGCTTCTCAAATGTGTCACTGCAGAATAAGCGTAGTATATAATTAAGGAATTGCATGAAGGCATTTGCGGCTACCATTCCGACGCACGTACTATGGCCACCAGAATCCTTCGAGTCGGTTACTTCTGGCCAACTATAGAAGCGAATTGCCAGGACTACGTCAAAAAATGCAAACCATGTCAAAAACATGGCAACCTCATCCACCAGAAACAAGAACAACTCCATTCCATACTATCCCCATGGCCCTTCGCTAAATGGGGAATGGATATCCTCGGCCCTTTCTCCCCCGGCAACGGCCAGGTGAAATTCCTAATAGTAGCCGTTTATTATTTCACTAAGTGGATAGAAGCCAAACCGCTGACCACTATCACAGCCCAGCAGGTCCAGCAATTTGTCTAGAAAGATATCATATGCCGATATGGCGTTCCGCATACTATCATCACTAATAATGGCCGACAATTCATAGATAAGGAACTAGCCAAGTTCTACACTGGTATGGGCATCAAACACATAACTAGTTCCGTAGAACACCCACAAACCAATGGGCAGGCAGAGGCGGCGAACAAAGTTATTCTAATGGAACTACGCAAACGGTTAGACAGTGCTAAAGGCCGATGGCCCGAAGAACTAGTAGAAGTGGTATGGGCCTACAGATGCACCCCTCAGTCAGCAACAAACGAGTCCCAATTCAGCCTAGTTTACGGGGCAGACGCCATGATACCCGTCGAAATTGGTGAACCATCCCTGCGTCGAGAACTATACGACCCAACCCACAACCATCAAAACATGGCCACTCACCTCGACCTCCTACCTGAACTCAAAGAAAAAGCCGAGATACGCAACTTAGCTGCCAAACAAAGAGCTGCCAGAAAGTATAACGTAAACCTATGTCCACGATCGTTCATAAAAGGGGACTTAGTGTAGAGAATGGCCAGCAGTGCAAGGAAGAAGGATGGCAAGTTCTCCGCCAATTGGGATGGCCCATACCGCATACGTGAAGACGCGGGAGGAGGAGCATATCGTTTGGAGCATTTATATGGGGAGGAAATACCTAATACGTGGAATGTGTCCCATCTCAAGTTTTATTTTAGTTAAACATATACTGTATCACATCAAAACACTTGTAACCCTTGGTGTACTCTTTTTCCTCACCTGGTCTTTTTTCCCTAAGGAGGCTTTTGGCAAGGGAGGTTTTAACAAGGCACCCAGATACAATGAATAATACAAAGGGTTCCCAACTTTACGACTATTCTTTACTTCACCCCTCATAATCGTTTAAGTTCCCCACCCTTACCACAAGTAAGCGGCTTGGGTCGAACACCCCTAACTCGTTGGTTAAATCGTTTAAGTTCTCCACCCTTACCACAAGTAAGCGGCCTGGGTCGAACACTCCTAACTCGTTGGTTAAATCCTTTAAGTTCCCCACCCTTACCACAAGTAAGCGGCCTGGGTCGAACACCCCTAACTCGTTGGTTAAATCGTTTAAGTTCCCCACCCTTACCACAAGTAAGTGGCCTGGGTCGAACACTCCTAACTCGTTGGTTAAATCGTTTAAGTTCCTCACCCTTACCACAAGTAAGCGGCCTGGGTTGAACACCCCTAACTCGTTGGTTAAATCGTTTAAGTTCCCCACCCTTACCACAAGTAAGCGACCTGGGTTGAACACCCTTAACTCGTTGGTTGATTCGTTTAAGTTCCCCACTCTTACCACAAGTAAGCGGCCTGGGTCGAACACCACTAACTCGTTGGTTAAATCGTTTAAGTTCCCCACCCTTACCACAAGTAAGCGGCCTGGGTTGAACACCCTTAACTCGTTGGTTGATTCGTTTAAGTTCCCCACTCTTACCACAAGTAAGCGGCCTGGGTCGAACACCCCTAACTCGTTGGTTAAATCGTTTAAGTTCCCCATCCTTATCACAAGTAAGCGGACTGGGTCGAACATCCTTAACTCGTTGGTTGATTCGTTTAAGTTCCCCACCCTTACCACAAGTAAGTGGCCTGGGTCGAACACCGTTAACATACAATCGATTTCGCCAAACATAACATACATCACAAATCATCAACATCCGGCATACAAAATAGCAAACAAAGCATTAATCACATTAAACATAAACGCAAAAGCAATGTACCAAGTATCACGAACATAATGTACAGATTATTACAGATATAGGCTCAATAATGTTTCAAATCATTAAAAAGTAAAAGTCCTATTCTGCTGAATCGTTGCCCCACTCCACGGCATCCTCGGCCTCCTTCTCTTCTTCAACCGTTTCTTTCTCCACTTCCTCGTCCAGACTGTTCTCGTCCTCATTAATAAGCTTCCCATCAACAACATCCTTATTAACATCAAATTTTGAATCAGCGGCGTCAAATTCTGGTGAAAAGAGGCTGCTTGCTGTAATCCCTTCTGAAAACCATTAATATGCTCTTGGATGATGCAATCCTTCAAGTCATCAAGTTCAACCGCAGCACCATCATACTTTTCTTTCAACTCGTCATAGTCCGCCTCCAAATCCTCTATCCTCTTGTTAAGTTTTCCCTCCGAATCCAAACAACGGACTTTCCAAGTTCTCAACCTTTTCCTTTCCTCTTCCAAACTCTCCCTTTCCTTCTTCCAAGCGGCCCTCTCCTCCTCAAACTTATCGACCTTTCCCTGCAACTCCTCCACCTTTTCCCTACCTCCCTCCTTTACTTCTCGTCGATACAGAGACCCAACACGATGGCTTAGTATCAACGCCTTGCTCCCAAATTCGACCATGGTCCTTACAAGATGATCGGCCTCCATAACGTCAATAGAGTTGATGATGGTATCTGGAAGGTTGATAGCAATATCTTTTCTAACAGATATCTCTGGCAACTCAATCAAGCCGGACTCTGGCACGTTCATCCCGCTAACTGATCCCGCCCCGAGCAATGCCGCCCTCACCTTCTTTACATCTTTCCCCTTGCTAGGTCGAGCTGGCAACTCGGCCTTTCTCTTGGTCCCGCCGTGCACGTGCACCTCAACTAACGATTCCTGCAGGTTGGGAACATCAGTATTCCCGACTACCTTGGCCTTCGCAGCCATTTCTTTCCTCAACGTTTGAAACAACGCTAAATTCTTCTTTCTGGATTGCGTCATGTGCCCTACAACAACACATCAAAACCCAGTTAAGTCAACTTAGAATCATTAACACAGTTTAAGTAATAAACAGATACCTTCAATATCAATAATCAGGTGCACCGAATTATAAACTCTAACTAGACCCTTAGTGGGCAAATTATCGGAAAACTTCATCAAGACCTCCACCACCTCCTTATCCACCGCCAACAACTCGTCGGTGCCCATATCCTTATATCGAGAGGGGATTCCCGTCCAGCTAAACGGGAACTTCAAGAAGTAGGACTTGCCCTCCTCTTTCACCATAACTTTAAAGTATCCATCTTTAAAGAACTAAGAGAACGCGTCCAATCTGCTGATGCTGGGACAACTCACTAGAGATAGCCAAGTAGTCGGTTGGCGGGGCCTAGTATCGTAGAAATACAAAAATGCATAAGGAGAAGGTTGCAGATATAGTGATTGGCACAAAACACGGAAGGCTTGCATATAGGCCCAACTATTTGGATGCAGATGTGTAGGTGCAATGTTCAGCGCACGCAACACCCCCATGGTGAAGTCGTCCAGCGGTAACCGCACATGTAGCTGGGAGAAATGGCACATGTACATATAGAAAAACTTCTCGGTCGCCCCCTCTTGCCCATGGCATACGCTGTCAATGGCACTCACCCGCTCCAAGGAAATGATACCACTGCTTATACCTTTCGCGATAATAGGGGTACAATTTAGCCAAGAATTCAGTAGACAAGACCGCAGAAATAAGGACGATTGATTACGAATGTCAACAGCCACCCACCCATAGCGACCTTTGACCTGCCAGTTACTCTCCGCTAACTCCTCCAGAGGGTATTCTCGAACCTCAGTCACCGTCTCCATAGGGATTCTGCCTACCATACCCGCAGAACTAGTGCTCTCCTCCTCAACATGTCTACCTCTACTCCCCCCCAGACTCTATACTCTCACTACTAGACATAGACAACGACACACTATCACTACTAGACATACCTTTTTTCTGGAAAGATGACGGCTGGAACTAGAAACAAGTCAGACAGGTATAACGCATACAAGATCTCTGACTGAAAATTCTCGCAAATGAACCAACAAATGTTCACCCATTGTAAAATCCACATTTATAGGCCTGAATCCCAAACGATAAAACCCCTTCCCGCCAAAATCACAACCCATACCAATCGACACAAGTATATCAAAAGACATGAGTGTTAGAAACGACGGCGCAAAAACCCCTTTGATTTGACCTCTAACATCCTTTCACCTGCCATCAACCCTTTCTCGCCTTTAGCTTTAACACTGTTCATCACACTTAAAGGCTGGGGGACTGGTGTACCACACCTAGCCGGGCCTACTGGCATATGAACACATATCACCCTTGACCGACATATCTATATCAGCAAGGCTGGGAGACTAGTGTACCACACTAAGCCAACTTAACAAAATAATAATAACACGATCATCATACCTATACGCCAAATCATTCAAGTAACCGGCCTGGGCTGGGCTGACCTAAGCCTAGCCGGCCTGAACCGGTAACATAAACGTCAAGAGGAATAACTTGCCTAAGACAACATATGAGCAATACAAACCGCTAAAGGGAGTAGTCGGTTTAGGCCGACAACCTTAATACACTCAGCGAAATCAAAGTCCCCTGATATCCAATAAGCCCACAATAATCGACCTAAGGGCCTGGGTCAGGGCCCAGGCCCACTTACAACCCCAACTAGGGCCGAAGCTAGGCCCCAGCCCATGACATGACTAGACATAATTAATACTCTATAAATACACATGGACCCCAGTAATTAAAGGTACGCATTCATTACTCCATTAATCACCTGATTTGATTTTTCGAGAGCTTTGACTGACTTGAGCTTCGGAGTCCCTTCTACAGGTAACCCCTCCTGGGTCCAAGCAGACATGTGCCAACCAGGAAGAAGCCAATTGAGGAGATAGCGGACTGCATAGGCAAGGTTACACTTGTGCCTAACTTATCTTGTTTGTTCTCTGCAGGAACAATTATTATTAAATCATTTCCCAAAAATGCGAGAAATTTAAAATTTTAAAACTTAATAACCGCGGTATAAAGTCAAACATTCATAATCGGTTTTTGTAATTCAGAAGTCAAAGTAGCAAAAACCAATAATTGAATTACATGAAAATTTTAATAAAACAAGTCTTTATAAATCCCCATGTAATCTACTCCTGCTCTTTGTCACTAAGCATCTCCTAGCTCACCTGTAACATCACCTACTCCCGGATAACAATTTACCCGATCATCGCCAAACACAAATAGATAGGGTGAGCTATGCACATAGATAAAAATAAATATGAATAAACCCACCCAAAACACCCATAAATATTTATCTTTTTAACATTAGCACCAACTTTCCCACACTCATAACCAATACGAGTTTATGCATGTATTCTTGATCATGAGACTGTACTATGCTTCAACGACTCTCCTCGCTCGTGATCCAACCTACAAGCCTATCCCGCTCGTAGTCCTACTTCACGGACTTCCTCGCCCGTCATCCGAACTCCTCGCTCGGACCCGGACACGCATACCCGCCTTTCCTACTATGAACTCCCTCACTCATAGCATTCTCAAGTTTGAGCATGAAATGAACTCCCTTGCTCACTCATCCCAACCAAGAGTACCTTCGGTGAACTAAACCGTTCACGTTCCCTCGCGTGTGACTCAAACCAAGCACATCACAGATCACCAGTCCTTCAAGCCCAACATCACAATCATATGCATATTGTTCAAGACATTTCTGGATAACATAGCAAACCCCAGCTTAATCAGACATTGTGAGCACGAATCTTCACTATTCTGGCTTAGGCGAGAAGCCTTCGCCCAAGCGAGTATGTCCATCTCGCTCAAGCTAATCTCCCTCGCCTGAGCGAGTGAGCTATAGTGGTTCTCCGCGAGCACTCACTTAGGCCAGACCTTCTTGCTTGAGCGAGGCACTCTTTTTCCTAAACAACCAATCCCTCGCTCGAACGAGGACTCAAATAGAAGACGGGCCAGGTTTCCTCGCAGGCTCGCTTGGGCGAGCCATTCTCGCCTGACCGAGGTAACGTGACGCTCAACACCAAATTTTGTCTCCTGTGCGAGACGCTCATACCAGAACCAGTGACGAGTTTATGCGATTGTCGCTTAGGCGAGAGTGACTCGCTTGGGAGAAAACTACAAAGATTTTCCCTTGTTCACTCACGCAAACCATCAAAACCATACCAAAACATGGCTCAATCATTAGCAAGCAGTCTATAATGGCTAGAAACCTCTAAGGCATGATTTCAACTCAGAAAACACTCAAAAATCGCAGATAACCATAATCCCTAGCCTTCCCGTATTGGTTCACACACCCAACGGCATAAAAACACAATCACACAGCATAACACAACGTATTCATACATTTGTGAATATAATCATACATAAAATCATTGCACACATCACACTGCAGTCCACAAAAATACAAAGACGAGCTCAGTTTCCCCTAACCTGAAATCCTTGCTTAAAGTTTAGGAAATTGAGTGTTCCTTTGATCACCAATGACTTGCCTCAAGCTTTCTCCCAATTCAACCTCTTATTGCGCTCAATTCTCACCACACACTCTCCAATTTCGTGTTCTCTCTCTTATGCAACAAAACAGCCCTAAAATCCTTCTCTCTCCCCCTTACTTAGTCATTAAATATTACCTTAATGAGAGGTAAATGGTGCAAAAACGAAAAAATTACTTTATGCATACTTAATGGTCATTGAATTTGTGTTTTATACTAATTTTCCAACCCCCTTGGTTGCTCCTTACTCTAGGTTTTCCCTTGCCCTTTCACATTCCAACCAAACTAAATTTAGCAAAAATAAAGATTAATTCATGTCTATCAAGGTTTGAACACACAACCATCCAATCATGAAGTCAATGCTTAACCATTATGCCAAATTTGTATTTCTTACCAATTCATACAATCCTAAGATTAAGTTATCACTCACCATGATCCATCACATTATTAAAACAATATAAGTAAAAACACATAAATGGCATACATAGGACTCGAACCCAAATCCTCTTAACACACCCAAGTACTCTCAACCACTTGAGCTAGTACTTTTCGACATCATACCAATTAACATTTAATGTCATCAAGGTTTCCACTACTCGCATTTATTAATTATTTATTTATTTAATTAATTAATTTCACGGGTCTTACAGTTCTCCAATGCAACAATCAAGCATTTGCAAACCACACGCATTTATCCATAATCCAAACAATCACAACAACACCCAAGTATATCAAACATGAAAGAAAGCTAAAACAAGCATATAGGAAGATACGAAAACTATAGCTTCCCTTACCTAGAAAATGCTAGCCAAAGACTTTGACACCCAAACAGTTGAGCACAACAGCTCTAGGAGTAGATTCAAGAGTTGGAAAATAGCGGAACATGATACGGGTTGAAGACCAACTTACTTGACGTAGGAACGGAGTTGAGCTAGCTTGAAAATGGAGGAGGTCCAAACCCTAGCAGAGTTTCTGTTAGGGGGGAAAAGGAGAGAGTAAGGTACTGTTTTTGCAACATGGCAAAAATGAGAGGGGTTAGGCTGCTTTAGGGGCTTTGGCACCCTATGGGCCAGCCTTAGGCCCAACTAATTAGAGTAGGCCCTTAAGGTCAGGGCAGAAAAAAAATAAAGTGGGCCTTACATTAATCCTTGTGATCGAGATTCGATGTTCTCACACATTTTGTCAAGTAAAAAAAAGTAAACAGAATAGATATAGTCGAAGATTTGTAATTTATAATCAAATAAAGAAGAAGAAAAAATATTACCTTGATTTTAGTTCATATGCCTCCTTGAAATCAACATTGTACTTAATCCTAGTGCAATACTTACAATTCTGAACTTGAACCTTATCTAAATTGCGAAAATAATGTAACTCAAAATAACATTGATAATAGTGTAATAAGAAATGTATAAAACTAATAACAACAGTTTACCTTGAAAAGTTTTAACTTTAGCAAACTCTACACTTGTTGCAGCATTTTGTACTTCTCCAATTGCAAGAAAGAATTGATGTCCATCCACATAAATGCCAAACAAAGTAAATTCGATTCGAAACTTATAAATTCATACAACAACAAAAATTGTATGTACTAAACTTTAGAACTAAAGTACCCATAAACTTCTATGACAATGACATTTAATTTTGTTATTTTCCCATTCACTTGTAATTCTCTTTTAGTGCCAACTCCTACTAGTAATCCCAAGATCTCCACATAAAAATACATCAAAATAATGAAAAAAAATAACTAAATAAATATTCATACAAAAAAATACATAATACAAAACTATAAATATTAGCTAGCCCAATAAATAATCCGTGTCAAATCCAGTGGTAATCAATACCGACAATGGTATGTATTGTGGTTTGATATCTGGAACCAAGTTACTATCAAGCAAAGTAACTTTTGTACCAAACTGGAAATTAATCTTATAAGGGTGGTGTGTAGTTCGGTATATTCCATTATTCGGAGCAACATTGAATTTTGGATTCCATAAACAGAGCCTTTAGATATTTCATTCTGAAATTTGTAAATTAGAGTACGTCACGACGCATGTAGTTCACCTCCATGCAAAAACTCAATATAAATAACATGTTTAACCTACCAAGAATTTCTTCATAAAAATGTTGGAAAAACTTAAACGCAACATTACGTCTGTCTTGAATAACCAAATCCATGGAGAAAGGACACCTCTATTTACTAAAATCTGGAACAAACCATGAACGTATGACCTTAACAATGATATTCCAGTTGTCCTTCTTTGGAGTAACTTCACTTCTGTTCTAGCTTTGCTTTTGAACTTCACAGAGAGACATATTGAACCGACAACAACAGTATACAAAATTCAAAAGTAGAGAAATGAGTATTAGATTTGTGACCTTATACATATTTATAGATATATAAAGACAAAAAATATATATAAAGGTTCTCATATTAAATTAAAACAACAATAAATAAGAAGTGAATAAATTATTAATTTTATTATATAATTAATGAAATTTTTAAAAGCAAATACAGAGTTTCAGCTTTTTCTTTGGTCAAATAATGCATGAAAAGTGAAAAGTAATACAAAAAAATTATGTTGAATAGAAAGCATGTAATAGATTATTTAAAAATAAATACATAATGTGTTGGTGTGATGTCTTTCTCAGTTAACCATTAATTATAACACTATTGTGGAAACAATGTTGATTTGCAAATACATATTGGTGTAAAAAGCATTCAACAAAAAAAAGATTGAAGAAAAAAGATGTTATTTCAACAATGGAAAAAAAGGACAAATCCTAATTTTGTAGACAACAACATATGAAGTACATACCTTATGGTATTTCACCTCTTCAAAGTACATTAGTATAATTCATAGATAACTAAGAGATGGACTTCGAAGAACAAAGACTATTTGTGTAAAAAACAACACATGTTCGTATGAAAGGACACCTCTATTTACTGAAATCTGGAACAAACCATGAACGTATATCCTTAACAATGATATTTCAGTTGTCCTTCTTTGGAGTAACTTCACTTCTGTTCTAGCTTTGCTTTTGAACTTCACAGAGAGACATATTGAACCGACAACAACAGTATACAAAATTCGAAAGTAGAGAAATGAGTATTGGATTTGTGACCTTATACATATTTATAGATATATAAAGACAAAAAATATATATAAATGTTCTCATATTAAATTAAAACAACAAATAAATAAGAAGTGAATAAATTATTAATTTTTTATTATATAATTAATGAAAATTTTAAAAGCAAATATAGAGTTTTAGCTTTTTCTTTGGTCAAATAATGCATAAAAAGGGAAAAGTAATATAAAAAATTATGTTGAATAGAAAGCATGAAATAGATTATTTAAAAATAAATACATAATGTGTTGGTGTGATGTCTTTCTCAGTTAACGATTAATTATAACACTATTGTGGAAACAAAGTTGATTTGCAAATACATATTGGCGTAAAAAACATTCAACAAAAAAAGGATTGAAGAAAAAAATGTTACTTCAACAATGGAAAAAAAGGACAAATCTTAATTTTGTAGACAACAACATATGAAGTACATACCTTATGGTATTTCTCTTCTGCAAAGTACATTATTATAATTCATAGATAACTAAGAGATGGACTTGGAAGAACAAAGACTATTTGTGTAAAAAATAACACATGTTCCTATGAAAGGACACCTCTATTTACTGAAATCTAGAACAAACCACGAACGTATGACCTTAACAATGATATTCTAGTTGTCCTTTTTTGGAGTAACATCACTTATGTTCTAGCTTTGCTTTTGAACTTAACAGAGAGACATATTGAACCGACAACAACAGTATACAAAATTCAAAAGTAGAGAAATGAGTATTAGATTTGTGACCTTATAAATACTTATAGATATATAAAGACAAAAATTATATATGAATGTTCTCATATTAAATTAAAAGAACAAATAAATAAGAAGTGAATAAATTATTAATTTTATTATATAATTAATGAAAATTTTAAAAGCAAATATAGAGTTTCAGCTTTTTCTATGGTCAAATAATGCATAAAAAGGGAAAAGTAATTATGTTGAATAGAAAACTTGAAATAGATTATTTAAAAATAAATACATAATGTGTTGGTGTGATGTCTTTGTCAGTTAACCATAAATTGTAACACTATTGTGGAAACAAAGTTGATTTGCAAATAGATATTGGCATAAAAAGCACTCAACAGAAAAAGGATTGAAGAAAGAAGATGTTATTTCAACAATGGGGAAAAAGGACAAATCCTAATTTTGTAGACAACAACATATGAAGTACATACCTTATGGTATTTCTCTTCTTCAAAGTACATTAGTATAATTCATAGATAAATAAGAGATGGACTTCGAAGAACAAAGACTATTTGTGTAAAAAACAACACATGTTCGTATGAAAGGACACCTCTACTTACTGAAATCTGAAACAAACCATGAACGTATGACCTTAACAATGATATTCCAGATGTCCTTCTTTGGAGTAACTTCACTTATGTTCTAGCTTTGCTTTTGAACTTCATAGAGAGACATATTGAACCAACAACCACAATATACAAAATTCAAAAGTAGAGAAATGAGTATTACATTTGTGACCTTATACATATTTATAGATATATAAAGACAAAAAATATATATGAATGTTCTCATATTAAATTAAAACAACAAATAAATAAGAAGTGAATAAATTATTAATTTTATTATATAATTAATGAATATTTTAAAAGCAAATATAGAGTTTCAGGTTTTTCTTTGGTCAAATAATGCATAAAAATGGAAAAGTAATACAAAAAAATTATGTTGAATAGAAAGCATGTAATAGATTATTTAAAAATAAATACATAATGTGTTGGTGTGATGTCTTTCTCAGTTAACCATTAATTGTAACACTATTGTGGAAATAAAGTTGATTTGCAAATACCTATTGGCGTAAAAAGCATTCAACAAAAAAATGATTGAAGAAAAAAGATGTTATTTCAACAATGGAAAAAAAGGACAAATCCTAATTTTGTAGACAACAACATATGAAGTACATACCTTATGGTATTTCTCTTCTGCAAAGTACATTAGTATAATTCATAGATAACTAAGAGATGGACTTCGAAGAACAAAGACTATTTGTGTAAAAAACAACACATGTTCGTATGAAAGGACACCTCTATTTACTGAAATCTGAAACAAACCATGAACGTATGACCTTAACAATGATATTCGAGTTGTCCTTCTTTGGAGTAACTTCACTTATGTTCTAGCTTTGCTTTTGAACGTCACAGCGAGACATATTGAACCGTCAACAACAGTATACAAAATTCGAAAGTAGAGAAATGAGTATTGGATTTGTGACCTTATACATATTTATAGATATATAAAGACAAAAAATATATATGAATGTTCTCATATTAAATTAAAACAACAAATAAATAAGAAGTGAATAAATTATTAATTTTTTATTATATAATTAATGAAAATTTTAAAAGCAAATATAGAGTTTCAGCTTTTTCTTTGGTCAAATAATGCATGAAAAGGGAAAAGTAATATAAAAAAATTACGTTGAATAGAAAGCATGAAATAGATTATTTAAAAATACATACATAATGTGTTGGTGTGATGTCTTTCTCAGTTAACCATTAATTATAACACTATTGTGGAAACAAAGTTGATTTGCAAATACATATTGGCGTAAAAAGCATTCAACAAAAAAAGGATTGAAGAAA